>SAMEA3663036__coassemble_220_pt1 | contig 28292 bp, 33 predicted proteins | sample SAMEA3663036__metabat2_low_PE_039 | metagenome-assembled genome bin SAMEA3663036 (sample SAMEA3663036) | pig gut metagenome | biome: pig gut; feature: pig-associated habitat; material: faeces | place: France | collected 2012
TGGATATTCTTTTTTGAAAACTGATTATTGCAACTTCATTTTACAATGCGCGAAATAAAAAAATCCGTGTTCCTGCAGAAAACACGGATTTTTCTATGTACGGCAGCATTTCGCCGATACGACTCCACTTGGCTCTGAAAAATCAGCCATCAATCAAATGCCTGCGTAAAAGCCCCAAAATCACTTGAAAACACAAAAAAAGCCCCGAAAAATCGGAGCTTTTTGAGGTTGTAGCCTTTTCGTACTACAAAGATGGTGGAGACAGATGGAGATGTTTGAGACACTATATATTGTAATTCAACAGTAGAATGTTTCTATATATAGCGCATAAAACAAATATAGTAACATTTTGTAACAACAAAGCAATGATGCAAACGCTACCTAACCACTTTCCGCCTGTCAAAAGCCTGCCCACCGATTTCCCGTGGGTGCGGGGCTTCGCCTCCTGCACCCACGGGAAACGCGGTGGGCTTTCTGTCTTTCCGCCTGCGGCGGGGTTGCGGTCAAGGGCTTTGCGGGGGACCCTCGCTCCGTCACGAACGGTACTCCGTACCGGTCGCTCCAACCGCGTATCCCTTTCCGCTGTCACCTAAGAGAATGTGCCGTTAAGATTGCCGCTTCGTTGGGTGGCTCTTCCGTTTTGGCAGTTCAGGCTCTTTTCCTTTCGCCTTTTCGGGGTTGGACAACGTCTCCATGTCCCCGATGAAATAACTGTGCTGTCCGTGCAATTCATCCATCGTTGCGCGGGTGGTTTCGTAGGTCTTGAGGTCATCCAAACCAACCTTGCATCCTCGGCTCCGCTTCTCAAAGTACCCGCGGAAACAATCCGTTGCGAAGCGGTCGCTGTAAATCTTCTTGCTTGACAGATAATACTGGTGCTCGGTTTTCTCGCCGTCCATCGTGCCGTCCTCGGTCTCCACGGTCAGGATGCAAGTGCCGTAGAGGTTATAGATTCGGTTGCGGTAGCGATGCCACGCGGTCACAAGGTGTGAAACGATGTAAAACGGCAGGGTCACATCCGAGCGGTTGTGTCGGTACTCCACCACCCAGCGTTTGAAATGCGGGTACAGCAAATCGTGGAGCAAATCCTCCACAAAGAACAGCGGCATCATACAGGCGGTCTCTCCGGATTCCTTGATATGCAGAATCGAGCAGAGGTCCCGCGCGTCTGCTCCCCAACTCTCGGGGCGCTGTTCATCGGTCAGGATGCGGACGAACGGGAAGTTGCAGACCGTTGCGGGGTGGCGGCACATTTTCAGATAGGTATTGAACAGATCGTTCTTCTGGTTGGTTTCCTCGGTGTTGCGCTTCATCTCCTGCAGGACGAGATTATTTCCTCTTTCCTTTCCGACCTCCGAGACGGTGACCACGCCGAACTCAAACGCGCCCGCGTTCGGATTGGCTTCGAGGACGGTTCGTCCCAGACGGAGGATGTCATAATCGAGGATGTGCGCGTGCTTGGAAAGAGTTTCGGCAAGCTCGGGCTTGCGGCGGAACAGCTCGCTGTCCCAGACGGGGAAATGATTCTCTCCCATCAGGGTCGCATCGGTGCGGACGGAGTAGTTGGAGACGATCAGCGAGGACTGGACGGTGTAAATAAAAAACAGGCAAACGTAATCCGCGACCATATCGGTCACGGGGCGGACGGAGAGGTTATCATTGTATGCAAGGCGGTAGCGGTCGATTTCGTAGCCGTAGAGCCTTGCGGCGGTGGGTTCGAGGCGGAAACGCTCTGCCTTCTTCTCCGCCCAAGCGCGGGCGGTGGTCAGACTGTAAACCTGCCGATAGCGAACGGCGCGGCGGAATTCGCGTTCCAGTTCCACAAACGGAAAGTCGGGATACTTTGCAAACTGCTCGAGCATCAGCTCCAGCGCCTTGTCACGAAAGCGGATTTCCTCCGAAAGCGCGATATCCGTCAGCGCGGTTGTTTTCTTCTTGCCCATTGTGCCGGTGACCATCAGCACGAGCGGTTGGGCTTCCATAAACTCGCGGTTCTTCCGCTCGAAGCGGTCGAGGCGGGCGAACCCCTCTTTCTTCCGCCAACGGTCGAGGAGGACAGCGGCAAGGGTCAGCCAGAACACGAGCGGCGCGCCGGAGAACATCACCACGGCGTCAATCAGCAGCTTGACGGGCTGGACTGTGACGAGATGCCAGAAGTCCAGAGACATCACGAAGTAGAAATAGAACGCGAGGGCTTCCACGGCGATGGTTGCCATGTTGAGGTTGACAGCCCAAACGAGGAAAACGGGAACGCGCCACGGCGTGGAGAAGAGGAAGGACAGGAAGCCGCGAACCCAACGCAGGACAGCACCGACAGGGCGTTCGATCACGCGCTGAAAGACGCGGACGGAGCGGCGAACCTCTCCGACATGGGTGTCCGTTGGCTTGACGAGCCATGCGCGCAGGACAGGAATCAGGAACGCCAGCGGCAGGATGCAGAGCAGGAAAACGGTCAAACGGTGGAGACCGCCCGAAAGGGATGCAAGATAGGAAAGAAAGTTGTCCCCGTCAAGGATCAGCGCCCACATCCCGCGAAACTTACGCGCCATATCCTCCACGGAGAACGGGACGAACTGCTCCAGGCGGAACGCGGGTAGGTCGTTTACGGTAACGGTCATCTTCTCATCGGTGAAGAGGTAGACGAAATAGTAGCGGAACGAAAGCGCAAGGTCACGGAACGCCTGACCCGTACGAAGGACGGAGTAGCGGTAACGCAGGGCGGTCAGCGCGCCCGAGCCGAGGAGCAGGGCAAGCCAGAGCCAGTGGCGGTAATCGACCTTACGGAAACGGCGGAACGAGAGACGGTGTTTCCTTTTCATGGTATCACCTCACGCCTGCCGGAAGCAGAAAACGAGATAGCCCATGAGGAACACGCCGAGCAGGACGAGCAGAATTTTCCCGATGTTTTTCAGTATTTTCATGAGTTTGGTATCCTTGTAAATGATTTTTTGTTGTGTTGCGGATGTTTTTTCGATTTTTCTATTGACTTTTTCGGGAGTTTGGTATATACTATAGACGAGGTAGCGAACCAGTCAGCTTTTGCTGAATGGATGTCGGCAATGCATTTGCATTGGTTAACCGACCCGCATTTGCTTGGAGGATGACTTGAACCGAATTTGTTTCGGGTGCGACAGCATGAAGTCAAAACTCACGGCGCCGAAGTGAGAAATCATGTTCGGATTTTGCCGAGGTGAGAAATCACCTCGGTTTTATTTTTTCTTCGTATGTACAACAGCTTTGTGCGCGTCATAGTTGCTTAACCTGAACCTTTCTTTTTCTTCAGGGAAAACATCCTTGTCGAACAAAGAAAGTTTCTTTTTGGACATACGGTTTCTTGAAAAGCGTTGGTAATCAACGCCTGTACGCTTTTCAAGCCCGTATTTATCCTTGTTGATTTCATACAACGCGCGGTCTTTCTCCTTCTTGACGGATTTCAGCTTTGCGACCTCCACATACGGTTGCTTTTCCTTCACAACAACGTAATTGCGCTCCGGCTTTGTTTCGGGGTCAATGTACTTTGTCCGTCCGCGATAGACCTTTCCGACATTGCTTCCTCGGTGTACTTCCGCAGTCGGGGTGCGATACCGCGATTTCCGGTTCTTTGTTTTTTGCTGATTCTTCATAAAAACCTTTCTCCGCCGATTGGCGGGCTTATTTTTTATCCGGCTTGTAAAACGGTCGGTTGACCGACTTTTGGAAGAAATCGTCCCAGTACGCGTCATCCTTGCTCTGGTCGTGCCAAGCGCCGGACTTGCTTTCCCGCTTCGGATAGGACTTCGACGCAGTCCGTGGCGCGCCCTTGGCAAAGGGTTTCTTCCCACGCGCACCCGCACGGAGTCCCTGCACAAACGCGTATTTTTCTTTTTTCGTATCGAATGCCATGGTTTACTCCTTTCAGAATGGGCAGTCCATCCGAAAGGAACGGACTGCCCGTTGTCAGTATGTCGGTTTGTTTACTTGTAGATGTAGAAGTCAGCCGGTTCAGTACCTTCGACAAGGCAGGGGTAAACCACCTCGTCAATCACAGCGCCGGCATACGGGACTTGAAAGTCCGCGTGGTAGCTCACGCCACTCTTGGCTTCAAATGCGCCGTAAATGCGATTGGTGGGCTTGCTGTCGTAATCGGGGGTCATATCGCCAAAGTAAAAGTTTCCGTCCGAACCCTTCAGACACAGGAAATAGCTTTTCACACCGTCATGCTTCATTCCGGTAGACAGCATATAGGTCTTTCCTGCCTCCAGAGGAAACATCTCCAGCGTCAGGGTAATTCCCGTGGCTTTAGTCGAGGTACCGAAGATATGCCAAGAACCATCCTCGTTCATGTGGTAGGTCAGACCGTCTTTCGTGCAGTCACCCGTCCAGATGATGCTGTCGGATTGGAGCAGATTGTCAGGATTGACCACTTTCTTCTGCGTCAGCGGTTTTGCGATATTCGACGCGTTGATTGCAAACGCCACCAACAGCGACAGTGCCAGCACGCAGGCAAGCAACTTCAAAAAATTCTTTATTCTCATGATTTTCATGATTGATTCTCCTTTTTCTTTTTGTTTTCTTGTTTTTTCTTTTTCCGGCTGTCACGCCATAATCGGAACTGTTTTTGCACCGATTGGTACAGCCGCGTCATCCCTCGACCAATCGCCCCGAAGACCACACCGAACCCACCGAACAGCCGCACGATGAAAATCAGCAGGACGATGACCGCAATCACGGCGACCACTTTCAAAAGTGTTTGCCAAAAATTCGTACCTGCTTTTGCGTTAGGGTCATCCGCTATGGGACTCGGGATTCCGCCCGTGACGTCTATCGGACTTGCCGACACGGGAACCACGGACAGTTTATTTTCCTTATTGCGAAAGGTCAGTTCCAGAATGTCGAAATCCTCAAAGACCGTTTTCTCAAAATAGTAACTGTTACCGATACTTTCAATCTCGTCGAAATAGTCAAACCATGCGTCACGGTCAAGCGTACCCGCATCCGTAACTTTAACGGATTCGGATTCCCGTACAGCGAAGTGCATCACATAAGTATAATCGCTTCCCGATTTCCGAGCAAAGGATTTCAGTTCCTCGGCATCGGCTTCCGTGACCATGAATTTTTCCGAAATGGCTTTTGCATTCAATGCGCCCGCATCCGAGACGGAAAGGTATTGAAGCGCTTCAAACGAAACCGTTTCCGTACTTCCTTTTCCTTTGAAAAAGTTTCCGATTGCTTTCCAGAAGCCGACATACTTCTCCGCCTTGCCAATATCGTTCTTTGTAATCGTATAAGACAGCAAATTCGAGCGCCACAGCGCGTTCTTGCCGCTTTCGAAATACCACTTTGCGAATTCTGAAGCCAACACACCGTCAATGGTTTTGTCTGTCTTGAATACGTTGGAAGACCGAAAATCGGGAATCGTTTCGCTGACAAAATCCAATTTGGAAAGGAATTTCGTGCAGTTATCGGTAACGCGATAATAATAATCCGGACTGCCGGTCCGAGTAGCCGCCTTACAGCGGAAATAAAAATCGTTCTTATTGACGTTGGGATTCCGGGACAACTCCATCAACGTGTCACTGTCGGTCAGAATTCCGTTCACCTGCGCTTCCCGGTAGCACCCCTTAACCGATTCCAACCCTTTCAGATTCTCATCCGCCAAATCGCCGTACTTAACAATAACCCATTTTGGCGTTGAGAAATACACGCCGAATACCTCGTCATACTTTTTATACCTTGAACCGTCCGATTTCTTTTCAAAATAATACGTCACAGGATGCAGCTTCAGCTCCACCACATCCAGCTTGTCGGCGATGCACCGCAGGGTGGAATAGTCGTTGCTCTGGCAGCCTTTGTGGTAGCCGGTGAAGGTGAACGTCCCCACGCCGTAAGGATAATCGGTCGCGTTGCTGTTCCCCTCACGCAGAATCTCCACGCCGCTGATGCGGTATTCCCGCAAAGGCTGATTCAACTGCGGGGCTATATCCTCTGCGCCTACCACCTTGACTTTCCAGAATACCCTTTCATACCCCTCCTCGGTGGACCATGACAGAATCCTCAACGGGTACTTATAATAGGAACACACCACCCCATCGCTCCGTTTATAGGCAAGTTGTACGATGTTTTTATTATTGCCCGTGATGAGTTTACCGGACGGATTGTAAAGATACAGATATAAGCCATACTCCGAAAAATCTCCGTTCGCCTTATAGCCGAATTCGATAAATTTCAGAATTTCCACGCGGTCATCGCTCGTATCTTTCGGGTACTTTTCCCGGTTGACGTTCATCACGTCCAAATCGTCCATCACATAACTTGCGTCCATTGCCTCCGCCCCCGCCTCCGCAGAAGCAGGGAGCATCAGCATGGCAAAGGTCTGCAACAGCATCCAAAAACAAAGTGCAAGGGAAAGAATCCGTTTCGACTTCTTCATTCTCTCACCCCACAATCTCAACAATCTGGAAAGGCATATTGTCACGGATGTAATCCAAGATTTCAGTATATTTTTGGTTCTTTTCAGCATCCGTACCCGTCAGGGACGGACCCAACAGGAACCGCAAAACAACCGTTCCATTGTCATCGGTTGTGAAGTTGTAAAAATACCCCGGCTTCATGCCACCGTCCGCCACCAAGTTATAACCGAAGCCCTCATTGGCTTCCGGTGTATGCAAAGCAAACGTATAACTAAAAGTCAGGTTATTGGTACTCATAAAAGATTCGAAATCGTCCTCTGCAAAGTTAAACTGTATCTGATAATTGGTATTCGTTTTCAGGTTCTGCGAATAGACCATATACGCAACATTCGTATTGGACAATCGAACCGCATACTCTGCCGACTGATTCGTCACCACGGTCTTTCGCTTCACCGTTTCGGTTGTCTCACTCGGTTTGGTCGTTTCACTCGGTTTGGTCGTTTCACTCGGTTTGGTCGTTCCGCTGGGCTTTTTCGTGACATCCGATGAAACGTCTCCCGTTTCTTTGCTGTCACCGCCGATGCCACCGGTATTCTTTCCAAGGGACGCGGCAACCCCTACCAGAACACCGATTACAAGCAAAGCAGCCACAACCGAAATCAAAATTTTTGTCTTATTCATAAAAACCTCCTTTCCGTCCTCCGTCAACCATTCTTTACGATACGGAAAGACAACCGGTTTTTCATAAACGACACAATCGCTTTGTCCGTATCGGTATACTCCGCTTCATCATCGGACACTTTCGGTCCGAGGAAGAACCGAAACACCAAGACGCCGTTTTCGTCCGTTTCAAAATCGTAATAACACCCCGATTTCATCCCCTCTTCCGTTTCAGTCTTCAAATCCCAACCGAACGTATCTCCCGCTGTCGGAATTCTAAGGTCGTAAGCATAAGCGGGAGTCAGGCTGTACTGCTTCAGGAATGCCTGAACGTCCGCGTCGCTTTCGTTGAAATCAAACTCGATACGGTACTTTGTTTTTGGGGTCAGCGTATCGGAATACATCAGATAGGCTCTCGTACCGTCAACCGTACTCTGCCGCCAAGCATAATCCGCCGTTTTGTTGGTCAGAACCACTTCCTGCGTCTCCTCAGTCGTTTCGGCGGGCTTCGACGGTCCCGTGTTTCTGCCCAGACACGCCACAAGTCCGACCAACGTGCCGATTGCCAACACCGCCGCAATCAGCGAGAGCCATGTATTCGTTTTTTTCATGTTTTCAGTCATCTCCTTTCAAAAAGGCGGGGCGGAAATCCGCCCCGCCAAAGCGCGTTGTTACTTCGTATAGAAGCTACCCGCGGTCGCCCCCGCAACCAGCACGGGAGACAGCGTTGTGTTGAAAGTCCGCACATCGTTGTAGACGTAGAACCCAATCACGACGGTCGATTCCTGCGAGAGTTTGAAAGTCCCCTCAATATCGCCGCGGACTTCGTTCCCGTTGACCAGTGCGTAAACGCCGAGCGTGTTTGCACCCGCTTTCTCATAACCCGACAGCGTATACTCGCCCGCTTTCAGCGTCACGGCGGCAAACGGCACGGTCTGGTACTTCTCGCCGTTCGACCCCTCGTAGTTCTTGTTGGTACCCGTCAGCACCACGCGCCCGTCATCCTTGACCTTGTAGTCAATGCCGTAGCGGGTGGAAGCCTCCATCCTGCCGTTCTTGTTATTCTCCACCGTGTAATCATCCACGGTCAGAAGGTTGTCGGGGTTGCGGTCTCCCCGAAGTTGGGTGATGATGTCATAACTTCCGCCCGTCCAACGGGCGATTGCGGTCAGCGCACCGACCGACAGCGCGACACACAGAAGTACCGCACCAACACGCCGCCACGTTCTTCTTCTGATTCTCAAAAACATTATTTTTTCTTCTCCTCTCTGTTTCTGTATTTATGACTTCTATTCTGCGGGATGTTCTGTCAGCTCCCGCGCCCGTGTCGCAACAATCAAGGGACACCACCTCTCTTACAAAAAAGTAAGAGCCGAACACCGTGTAAGGTATTCGGCTCAAAGGCTCTATATTGTAATCGCTGTCAGCGCGATTGTCTGTTCCGTCCGGCACCGCTTACAGAACACCGTCAGCGTTCCGCGCGTGTCCGGCGAGACGAACAGCAACCGCTTGCCGCACCTCGGACAGCAGACCGAAACAAGCACGGTCAACGGACCACGAGCGGCTGTTCGTTCGGCAGGGGCTTTATCTGCTCAATCCTGCCTGTCGGGAATCCTGTCACGACCTCCACCATCGTGTCGGCGGGCAGGACGGACGCACAAGCCGTTGCATTCACAAACGTCTTTTCGCACTCCAACTCCCCGTTGTTGTCGATGTAAAGCATACTCACGAAATACCCGCTGTAGGGGTTGCCCGTTTTCTTCGATGTTCCGCTTGCCGCTCTCATTTTGATAATCTGTGCCTTCATGTTCTTTTTCTCCTTTTCGTGTTTCAAAATATTTTGTATTGATTCAGGCTTGTATATATCATAGCACATTTTTTCGCGCTTGGTTCTACGCCGTGTAGAATCCGACCATTTTATTATGAACAATCTGTAAATCTTGCAAAGAAAGACGCCCTTGCCGACCTTTTGCCACTTCCAACCACTTCTATCCGGTAGCGGAGAAAGGCGACCGCCGTCCAAATTCCACTTGATGGAATTTGGTTCGGAGCAGCCGGAATTCGTAGTACATAACCGGCTACACCATAACCCTCTTTGGGAAAGTTCTTGCGGTCAAGGCGCTTCTTTCAAGAAGCACCTTGTGGGTTCGGGCAAAGCCCGAGGTCTTCAACACCCGAGGTCTTTCTCAATACGGCAGTTCGTCATCCTCCACCACTTCTGTTTTCGGAGGTTCTTCCTCTGCCGCCTTCGGCTTTATCACCCCGCGGTACTGCCGCGCTTTCCGCCGTTGAATCGTGTCGTAGCCGTGCGAAGCCAACCGAACCGGATTGCCGTCCCTGTCCGCCGCGAAGCCGTAGAAATCGTTGTCGTTAAGCGAGCAGAGAACGTCGCTCATGTCCTCGGCAAAGGTCCGTGAAGCCAACGACTGCCGCATAATGAGACTGTACCGCGCAATCGCCGACTGTAACAGCACCCGCGAGCGCCCCAGTTCGGTCTTGCGGTCGTACTCCCGCCAAAGGTCCAACGTCACCTTGTCCGTGAACGGAATCCGGCAGGCGTGAACCCGCCGCCACCAGTCGCACATCACACGGTCCTTGCCCTTTTTGTCCTCGTCGTTCCGGTCCGCCACAAAGCAGACCGTCTCCCGCGTCAGGTACTCCAAGAACTCGGGTGAGAGACTGACCAACTTCATCAACTTCTCCAACGCAGGGTCCCCGTCGTAGCGGTAGGTCATTCCCTGTAGAAACTGCTCGCCAACCGACGCGTAAAACCGCCGCTTGACCTGAAATTCCACGTTCATGATGAGCGTCACCGGCGGCAGGACCGAGGACAGTTCCTTTTCCAGAAATTCGTTGTTATCGCTGTTCTCGTAAGCGGTTTTTAGGTCCTGCGCAAACTTCGCTTTCAGGTCGGCATTCTTCCCGTTCTCGATGTACCATTGCATCCGACCGACCAGAAGCCCCGTCCGGTAAGACTTCGTTTCAAACGCGAAGCGGTAGACATACGCGTCATACTCGGAAATCAGACCGTTCTCAAGCCACCGCTCAATAAAGAACGGCTTGTAGTTCTGCTCCACCACCTCCTGCGATTTGTTGTAGCAACGGAAAAATACGCAGTTGGACTTCTTCTGCCCGAGCGCGAAGTAGTCCAGACGAATGTCCTTCCCGAACCGAAAGACCTTTTGCCCGATTCCGAAATTCGTCCGCAGGTGGCGGAGCAATCGATCATCGGCAAAGAAGCGGTACGGGTTTTGAATCAGGTTCGTATGGTAGGCGTAATCGATACGGTTTTCCCGCACCTCGCCGACCGTCAAACCAAAGGTATCGAAAATCATCCGCACCAACGCATAGGAGCGCAGAATCGCGCCGCTGACACCGTCCAGAACCAGAGAGCGCGAGCGCAACTGCACCACCACACGCGGGGTGGACGGGTTCGGCAGATACCGCCCGATGAAGATGTCGAAGGTCTCGTTCAGCCGCAGTTGAAATTCGTAAATGGAGAAGCCTGTCGGCATGACCTCAAATTCCATAAACGGGACGTTCTCGGCAGGATTGGTTGCCTTTCGCTTTTTCAGGCGGGACAACTCGGAAATCAGGTCTTTCAGCCCCGGTGATTCGTTCTCGTTGCTGTCCCCCGAAATCGACACCGTGTAATACAACGTGTCAATGTGCGGGAGGACGGCGTGTGCTTTCATGGAAAACCAATGCTTCCGTTCTTCTGCCGAGAAATCCCGAAGTGCCAAATACCTTGTGTCGCTCAAAATCTGCATAAACCACCATCCGTTTCTGTGAAAATGGTCTCATAACAGCCCGTGAGACCATTTGTTATATAATAAGACGAAGCAATTTCCGAAAAATGCCGTTATGTGGGGGGCGTATTACAGGACCGCCCCCTCGGCGGAATCCGCGCGCTTTTTGCGCAGAATCCGCCGCAAGGGATAGGTAATTCTATCATACCACATTTTTCGGCGCTTGGTTCTACACCGTGTAGAATCAGGCGATTTTTATTGTGAAGAATCTGTAAATCTTACAAGGCGGCGCCCTTGCCGTCGCTCTGTAACCTCTTACCACTTCTATCCGGTAGCGGGAGAGAGCGTCAGCCTTAGCAGCCGGAATTCGTAGCACGTCACCGGCTACATAAAACCCGAACCACATAAACGGGTGCATAATTCCTCCTTGGTGAAAGTTCTTGCGGTCAAGGCGCTTCTTTCAAGAAGCGCCTTGTGGGTTCGGGCAAAGCCCGAGGTCTTTCCCTTACACCTCCTCCCTCGGTATCTCCACGTGGTATTCGATTACGCAGTCCCGCTCCGAAAACGACACCACGCGCACGGCGGAAACCTTGTCCTGACGGCACAAACCGCGCAACTGCTCGTTGATGTACTGCCGGAAGCCGTAGTGCGTCCCACGGCAGTCATTCGCCGACAGTGTGACAATCTGCGGCACTTTCATCTCTGTATTCTCCTCTCAATATGGAATCCACCGGAACGCTCAGGGCTTGGGCAATGACATAAAGGTCATAGACCAAAACCTGTTGTTTCGCGGCACGCTCAATCTTGCTGATGACGCAACGGGAGAGCGGAAACCCGACCACCTGGGTCCGCGCGGCAAGTTCGGCTTGCGACAACCCGACGTGCAACCGCGCAGAGCGGACGTTGTGTCCGATGAGAACGGACAAATCACTGACACTTTGCAATACCGCCACGGTAATCCTCCAATCTGTCGGCAAAGTCGACTAAAACCTGTAAAAGGGAAATCTTGCGGCGAAGCCACCGCAGGACCGTCTCGCGGCGCACATCGTCGAAACGGGAGCGTTGCCACTGCGCGACCTGCTGTTCCAGATTGACCGTCAGACAAAGAAGCGCAAAGCGGAGGCAGTCCGTCCGTTCGGCGGAGAGAAAGACGAGCCGACCGTCGCCGTTTAACTCGTCGCACATCCGCGTGAGAATGCGGTCCTGCCGACCGAGAACCGCAATCGCACCCGAAACCAACTCCTCGTCCTCAATGACCTTGTAGAAGTTCAGGGACAGCGTGGAGGAGCCGACCCGAAACGCGTCACGAAGCAGGTCGACCGCCTCCGCATCCGGCAAAGAACCGACCTCGGCGGGAAGGGGCAAAAGCCCCGTCTCGCAGACCTCCAAGTTGATGTATGCCATCTCCAATTCGTACCGTTCGGATTCTGTCATGGTTTTACCTCCAACGGCAGAACATAGCACCACGATTGCGGCGGGCGGGTCAAACCTTCACGGTAAGAACATCCGGAAGGCGGCGTCATGAAGTCGGAAAGCGAGCGCGCAACCGGATAGCGTTTCACTTCCGAGATGTGCCACAAGCACAGCCTGTCCGCATCTGCGGCATAGTCCCACACCTGCGAATTGGTCAGGCTCGTCCCGTCCGGAACAGGAAACCCGTCCCATTTAGAAATCCGGCGGACAGAATCGCAGATAAACTCTCCGACCACACGCCCCGCGCCGCGATGGGGCAGTCCTAAGGAGATATACGGGGATTTCGTTTCATAGAGATACACCGTAAACGGCGGCGTAAGATACGGCACTGTTTTGCGTACCTCCCACCACTTATCTCCGGAAAAAATCGGCTCGGTGTACTTTCCCGACACCGACAGCATAACAGCCCTTTTCAATCCTTTCATGGCTACCTCCCAATCGACTTGAAGTAAAGCGCGCAGACCTGCTTGTCCGGCATGATTTCCACCTTTGCGCGCCATGCGGGAGACCACGGGTAAAGGTCGGTCAGATAAGCACGCATCTGTGCAATCGACATCCCGCGTCACCTCCCTTGCCCCGAGCGGTCGAGGATTCCCGCGTCCTCCGCTTCGACGGCAACCGAGCCAACGCCGAAGAGCAGAAAAGCCAACCAGTCAAGCAGTTTCCGCATGTTTCACACCTCCCGTCAGAGCGCGCTTCAAATCGGACAGCGCGCTGTCCATGCCGTCCCAGGCGTCCTCCATGCAGTTGATGGCAAATTCGCATTCCGCGAGGTATTCCCAATTGGCGGAAGCGATCTCCAGATTGTCGACCTCCTTGTCGGTCAGCGCTGACAGTTCGTCCCGCAGGAGCAAAAGCCGCGCGACCAGAGATTCAATGGCTTTATTTCGTTCGGTGTTCATGCGTTTGCACTTCCTTTCTGTTCCATTCGTCGGTAATCGGGCAACCGGAGGGGCGAACCCCGGGATACATGGCAACGGGGACGGGAACAGCGCAGAGCGGATTCTGGCATGTCCAGTGGTTCCAGTATGCGCAGTGACTATAGTCCTCGTGCGTGCAGGAGACCTGCAGCTTCTTCGGAGTGTTCATGGCTTGTCCTTTGCCTTTCAGGTACTCCATCTTTACACCTCCCGTTTCTTGTCAAAGTCCGAGAGAATCCGTTCGGTTTCCTCGGGGGTTAAGTTCGTCTGTTCCATGTTCAACATCTCCTCTAATTTTTTTCGGACATCAACAGTCCCGTACTTCCTGTTGTACGCTTGTATTGCCCGTGTCAACTGCTTTATTGCGTGTTCTATGTCCTCCATATTCTTTTCTCCTTAACCCCAATCATCATCTTCTTCCTCGTCCCGCTCCTTTGCGTAGCGGACGCCGGGGTCTTGCGGGTCGATTCCCATTGCGACAAAGTAATCGAGGACATGAATCAGACCGTCAACATGAAGTCGGTCAGACCGCCGTTTCAAGTCCCGCATAATCTTTGCCGCCATTGAGTAGCCTTTGCCCGTCAGTAGCATCATGTCCTCAATGCTAAGGGCTTCTTTGGAAAATATTTCTGCTCTTGTTTGGTAAGTCATATGAATTCCTTTCTATCAATAATTTGTTGTTTCGAAACAACATCTAAGTCAAAAAAAATTTTGTTTGCGGGAACTTTTAAGGCAGATACAAGTTTTACAATAGTATCACCATCCGGAATGACTTTTTCGTTTTCAATCTGTGCCAAAGATGAACGCGAAATTCCTGCTTTGGAAGCCAAATCCTCCTGTGTTAAGCGCTGTTCCCATCGAATTTCTTTAATTCTATTTTTCATAGCAACCTCCTGTAGTTTGTGCTTGACAATATTGTATCACAAAAGTGACTATTTGTCAAGCCAAAACAACAAAATAATTTTGCACAAATCGATTGACTTATTGTTGTTTATATAGTACAATAATGTTAGTTAGAAACAACGAGGCGAAAAAAATGAAAAGCGAAAAAGAAATTGGAGAAATCGTCCGCGAACTAAGAGGAAATATGTCTCTGCGTGATTTTGGAGACAAATGCCAAATTAGTCATACAACCATTGACAACATTGAAAAAGGAATAGATGTTAGAACCGGAAAGCCAACGCAAGTAAAAATGATTACATTAGAAAAAATAGCGTCCGCGTGCGGAGTTCCGATGTCAATTTTTTTAGACGAGCCTTCAAAAGCTTCGCAAACAATCGAAGATTCTGAATTAGCGGAATTTCTTGAAGAATTAAAGACCCGTCCAGAAATGAAAATGCTGTTTTCCGTCACCAAAGGGGCAACCAAAGCGGATGTAGAGAAAGCAGTCAATATCATCAAGGCTCTTCGCGAATCAGAGAATGGATGATATAATTTGCAGGTTCATTGGTTTGCCTGCAAAGATAAATGCGGTAACTGTTGTTGATAACGATGGAGACTATAATGTTTACATAAACGCTAATCTTTCCATTGAAGAACAAAAGAAAGCATATTTACACGAAACACGCCATATAAAGAAAAACCATTTTTTTATTCAAAAAGCCGTGAAAGATTGCGAATATGAAGCAAATAACAAATAGAAAGGAGGTAGAAAAATGTTTTTCAAAAAGCCGGATTATTACACAAAAGAAGGATACAGACAGCATTACAATCCATCAAGCCCTGATGCAAGAAAAAACGGATATTCGCCTGTGCACAGAGACCAAGCAAGAAAAAAGTTTGGGCGTGATATAGCTTCAAACGAAGTTGTTCACCATATCGACGGCAACAAACACAATAATCGAAAGTCAAATCTTGCTATAATGACGGCTTCGGATCATTACAAACTTCACCATCCATCAAAACACCGATAAATAAGATATTTTATGCTAAACAAATTATTAAAGGATGGCAAATGAAGCGGAACATCACATTATATTTTGTGTTGTTCCGCTTTGTTCCTGTTTTGCCGAAAGTATTCCATAGGCTATAAGGAATCGAATATCCAAAGGAAACATAATGACTGAATACTATATTTCCTCCACCAAATACACCATCCAAGAGCGGCAAACGAAGCGGAACGGCACGGTTTACGATGTGGTTTTCCGAATCGTCACCATGGACGGTGAGGAAAAGCAGAAAAAACTGTCCGGCTTCAAAACCAAAACAGCCGCAAAGCAGGGGTACACCGAATTCGTTACAACGAAATGCACCCTTGTCCGAAACAATCCGATAAAAAAGAAAAAGACCTCAGCCGAGGCGCTGACGCCGCCAACGGTTGAGGAACTGGTTTCCAAATACATTCTTGCCATCCGGAATCAGAACAAGGACAGTTCCATCTACGGCAAGAAAAAGATTTATGACCTGTATATCGTGCCGGAGTTCGGCAAGTGCCTAATCACAGACATGACAAAAGAACGGCTGTATCAGTGGCAGGATTCCCTGTGGGCAATGCGAAATCCGAAAAACGGCGAACCATACAGTTATGAATACCTCTCCAAAATACGGGGCTATTTCGGAGCATTCCTCATGTGGTGCGAAAGTCGGCACGGTTACCCCTGCCATCTGCGGGAAGTAGCCAAACCGAAGCGGCGAGTGCCGAAAACCGAAATGCTATTCTGGAGCAAGGAAGAATTTGAACAGTTCATTGAATCGGTAGACAATCCGACCTACAGAACCATCTTCACCATGCTGTTCTATACAGGACGGCGGCGGGGCGAGGTGTTGGCACTTACTCCCGAGGATGTCAAAGAGAATCGAATCCGATTCAATAAGACCTATAGCCGAAAGACCATAGACGGCAAGCCGTACAATATCACATCCTCCAAGAACGAGAAAAAGGGAGAGACCCCCATTTGCGAAAGATTGAAGCGCGAGCTGGAGCAATACGAGGGACAAAGCCCATGCTTTTTCGGGGGAGAGAATCCGATCCACGAAAACACGCTTTCCCATGCTTTCGAGGCATACATCAAAAAAGCGGGGGTCAAGCGAATCCGAATGCACGACCTGCGGCATTCGTTCGTGTCCATGCTAATCCACCTCGGCGCAAACTTCATGGTTGTTGCCGACCTGATTGGAGACACGGTCGAGCAGGTAACAAAGACCTACGGTCACATTTACGAAGCGGATAAACTGGACATCATCACCAAACTCGGATAAAAACCGAACACCCGGAAAATAGTAACTTAGTAACAAACTTAGTAACAAATTACCGATTTTTGCAATTCACCGACAATCCCTATAAGAATTTAGCCGTCTAAAATTGTACTGTATGACTAAAAATGAAAAACAAAAAGCCCTTGATTCATGGCGCATTTGCCAAAATCAAGAGCTTTTCGGTTATTTGGTGGAGACAGATGGATTCGAACCAACGACCTCATGCATGTCAAGCATGCGCTCTAACCAACTGAGCTATGCCTCCGGTTTCGTTGCGCTTTTCCTCACGGTTTCGGCTGAGGTCTGATGCCGAATTTCGCAACGGATATATTATACCACATTCTTCCCCGAATTGCAAGGGGTTTTGAAAAAGTTTTTTCTGTTTTTTTCGATTTTTTCTGTTCCCCTGTATTTCGGTGCCCTTATTTCCCGCTTTCGGTTCGTTTTTTCCTGCTTTCCGCTTTCGCCGCGCGCCTGACCCGCTTCTTAATCCGTCTCAAATCTCCCAGCATCCGAACCGTGTCCCGCATCAGGTGAATTTTGGATTCCCTGTGGTTGATGACCCGCACCGGAATCTCCGCAACTTTGTACCCCAATCGGTCCGCCCACATCAGCGCTTCAAAGTCAAACGCAAAACCGTCGGTCTCACACCGACTGAAAATCTCTTTCGCCGCCTTGCCTGTAAAAGCCTTGCATCCGCACTGGGAGTCCGACAATTTGAACCCGCCCATCTGGCACAGGATTCGGATATAGGTCTTGGACGCGATTTTTCGCAGGAGCGTATACCCCTCGTATCCGTCCTTTCCGATATTCCGCGAACCGATAACGACCCCGCACTCGGGGTTTTCTCCGAAAGCGTCGACAATCCGCCCGATGACATCGGTTCCATACGCGAGGTCCGCATCCGTAAACATCACGTAATCCCCCTGTGCCGCCAGCATGGAGGTCCGGACTGCGCACCCCTTTCCCCTGTTCTGCCCGTATCCGACCACTCTGACGCGCGGCAGGTTCAACTCCCGCACGATTTCCGCAGAACCGTCGGTGCTTCCGTCATCGCTGAAAAGCAACTCGTAATCTTCCCCAAAGCGCTCATCCAACGCATCGGTCAGCGTTTTTGCGGTTGCGGCAATGATGCCGCTTTCATTATACATCGGAATACAAACCGAAAGTTTCATACTGTGCCGTCCTTTCTGTAAAGGAATATATCAAAGTCATACACCGTTTGCAAACGGTCAAGCCCTTTCAGTTTCGCGCGGTCCTGCTCTCGGGTTCTCCAATAGTACGGTGTCATGGAGAAAAGCGCGTCAATCAACTCCGCTCCCTCGACCGTCATCTCTCCCGTCAGGCGCTCGCGGCAGACAAGCGTCATACCCTGCGGCAGGTCGGCGCGTCCCTCGTTCACCGTTGGGGTATCGTACAGCACCCGTTTCAGTCCCATCAGGTGGTCCGCACCTGCGCCGACCAAAAGCAGGTATCCCCCATCCCGCAGGACGCGCAGGAATTCCGTCTCGGCGCAAGGGGCAAACAGGGAGGTCACGGCATCCGCCGCTTGGTCCGCAACAGGCAATTCAAACAGACTGCACACCGCAAAACCCGCGCCGCTCCCCGTTCGGGTTGCCGTCTTTGCGGCATGGTCGACTCCGTCCCGCGACAAATCCACGCCGAAGACCGTCCGTCCCGCCGCCATACGATTGGTATAGTACCCCTCGCCGCATCCCGCATCCAGAACGGTTTTCGCTTTGATTTCATCCAGCACTTCGTTGATGCGCTCGGAAAGCGGCTGATAATACCCCGCTTCCAGAAAGGCGCTTCTGGCGCGCACCGCCGCTTTTGCGTCCCCGGTTTTGCCGTCGCGGCTGAAGTTGAGGTAGCCGCTTTTGGAAAAGTCATAGCAGTGGCGTCTTTCCCCGTGACAGATAAAACTCTTTCCGTCCGCTGTTTTCTCCCCCATCGCTCCGCAAACGGGGCAACGGAGAAGTGCCGCAACCGCTGTTGTCATGTTTTGCCTCCCTGTTCGGTTTGTCGTCCGGCATCCTCCGGCGGCGCCGAAATCGGCAACTCAAACCAGAAAGACGAACCGTGTCCGACCTCGCTGTCCACGCCGTAAGCGGCATTGTGGACTTCCAGAATCTCCTTTGCAATCGACAGTCCCAGCCCCGTGCCAATGCGTGCGATTCTGTGTACCTTATCTACTTTATAGTATCGGTCCCAGATAAGCGGAATTTCGTCCGCAGGAATTCCCGCGCCCGTGTCGCACACCTCAATCCGGACCGTTTCGTCCTGCACTTTCTGCCGCACGGTGACCGAGAGGTCCTCGCCCGTGTAGTTGATTGCATTGTTGATGAGGTTATAGACCACTTGCAGAATCATGCCTCTGTCGGCAAAGACCGGAACTTCGCGGTCCGCTTCCAGTCGGATGCTGTAGCCCTGCGCCTTGGTAAACGCTTCATAGCGGGTCATCACCTCGCGAATCACGGCGGTCAGGTTGAAAAATTCCATCATCGGACACCGCACACCCGACTGGATGCGCGAAAGGTCCAACAAATCGCTGACCAATTCCGAAAGGTGTTCGGTCTCGTCGATGATAATCTGGATATTTTCCGGTGTATTTTCCCCTGGGATGTCACGCATAGTCTCGCCGTAACCGCGAATCAGCGTCAACGGCGTGCGCAAATCGTGCGAGATATTGGCAATCAATTCTTTCTGGAGCCTGTCGGTACGCGCCAGTTCCTGCGCGGCAAAACTGAGGGACGCGGCAAGTTCCTGCGTTTCGCGGTACCCGCGTCGGTCCTCAAACTGCGCGTTATAGTTTCCCGCGGCAAGTTGCTTCGCAGCAGCATTCATGCGGATAATGGGTTGCGTGATATGATGTGAAATCACCAAGGTCAGAAAAAGCGCCGAAAGAAAGACAATCAGGCTCAGCCAGAACAGTTGGTGCTGAATGGTCCGCACGGTTGCGTCAAGCGGAACGAGCGAGGTGCTGAGCAGAATCAGATACTGCGCGTTCTCCCCATCGCACAGGCGCGCCGAGAGCAGGTTCATCATCTCCGAGGTAACGCCCTCCTCGCGGCAGGTCCCTGTCAGTTCCTGCCAGAAATTCTGCGTCACCTCATATCCGCCGAATGTGACCTTGGTCAGATAGGAACCGTTCTGCTCCATGGAGAGGCGGTACAATTCCGCAATCCGGTCGGCGGGAATTCCCCACAGACCGCCCGCGCCGGTTCCCGCGGATTGCGAGAGAATTTTCGTTCCCTCCAGCCCCTCAATGCGGTAGACCGAAACCGAAATCAATTCATCTACCGCCAAGCGGAACGCGACATCCGACAACTCCTCCGTTTCCACTGCGACAATCAGTTTGTCCCCGGCGTTTTCAAGGTCGCGGCGCCGTACCTGCTCGTAAACCACGTTAATCAGCACCACCTCAAACAGCCAGAACAGCACGAGAATGACAAGCAGAAAGCAGAGGATTGCACGCGTCAGATACCCCCACAGACTCAGGTGCGGGCGTTTTTCGGACTCTGTTTTGCTCATGCGCCCTCAAACCGATACCCGACGCCTCGCAGGGTCACGATATACCCCGCATAGCGCCCGAGGCTTTTGCGCAGAAGTTTGATATGCGTATCCAATGTGCGGGCGTCACCGTAGAAATCGTAGCCCCAGACCTCGCACAGCAGTTTTTCCCGCGACAGGGCAATATTGCGGTTGGAGAGCAGATAGAAGAACAAATCGTATTCTTTCGGCGACATTTCCACGCGCTGACCGTCGATATAGACCAGCCGCGCGGTCAGGTCCGCTTTCAGCCCGCCGTTATCCAACTCCACCACCACGTTCGGCGCCTTGTCGGTAGTCGGGTCCTTTTTGGCAACCCGCTTCATGATTGCGTCCACCCGAAGCATGAGTTCTTTCGGCGAGAACGGTTTGACCACATAGTCGTCAATTCCGACCTCAAACCCGTTGATGCGGTCATATTCCTCCCCTCTTGCCGACAGCATGATAATCGGGGTCTGCGTAATCTTGCGAATCTCGCGGCACGCCGAAAAGCCGTCCAACTCCGGCATCATGATGTCCATGATGATAATATCGTAAGTATTGGAACGGCACAGGAGTACCGCCTGCATTCCGTCCGCCGCTTCGGTGACCTCGTGTCCCTCGAATTCGGCGTACTTGCGGATAATACCGCGGATGCGGGCTTCGTCGTCAACAACAAGAATGTGATACATGATTCCGTCCTTCCTTATTTGTTATCGTTTAGAGTGAATCGTCAATCTGCAAACCGGTCCTTTCGACGGCGCCCGCCGGAACGTACTGCGGGATTTCAAACGTAACGGTCTGCACCTCGTCGGAACTTCCGCGCAGGTAGGTCACCGTCAGGATATCGCCCACTTTCAGTGCCGCAACCGCCGCCTCGTATTCCGCCTGCGTGGTCACTTTTTCCCTGTTGACGGTCAGAATATAGTCCTTGTATTTGAGGTCGCAGTGTTTGGAAGAGTAGACGTACAGTCCGACTTTCGTCATGCCCGACCGATGCAGTGACGCATAGGTCCAAGGATTCTGCAAAGCGCTCTGGGTGACCTCCACAAAACTGATACCGATGTCGGGAATGTTCTGCTTGTAGCCGTACCGAATCAAATCCTGCTCCACCTCATACGCGGTGTCAATCGGGATGGCAAATGCCAGTCCCTCCACGCCGGATTCCGCATACTTTGCATTGACAATGCCAATCAGTTCTCCTTTGAGGTTGAACAGTCCGCCTCCCGAGTTGCCGCTGTTAATCGCCGCATTGGTCTGAAGCAGCGTCATGATCCCGTTTTCGGTCTTGACCTGCCGCGCCTTGGCGCTGATGATGCCGTCGGTCACGGTCCCGCCGAGCGTTCCGAGCGGATTTCCGATTGCAACCACGTGTTCCCCGACCACCAGATTCTCGCTGATGCCGTGCGTTGCGGCGGTCAGCGGTTCGGATTCCAACGGATTGATTTTCAGAACCGCCAAATCGGTGGTTTTGTCGGTCCCTACGGAGGTTGCGCCGTAAACGGTATCGTATCCGTTCACCGTAACGGTGATTTGGGTTGCATTTTCAATGACGTGGTTACAGGTCAGAATATACCCCTTATCCGAAATGATGACCCCGCTTCCCGCGCTGACGCTACGCCCCGACGAGGCGTTAATGACCACCACCGCGTCCTGCACCATATGTGCGACCGACGAAATGGAGTAAGCGTTCTCCCCTGCAGAGCCATACGGCGAATACACGGTATCCGAGCGATCCAGAAGCGAGGACGGGTCCTTATTCAGGACCGAGCCGGAATCGGGCGCGGGAACAGTCGAGCCGTTCGCCGCATTTTTTACGATGCTGTTATACGCCATCGTCGCGCCGCCGACTCCCGCTCCGAACGAGAGCAACACGCACAGAATCACCGTCAGAATCGAGACTGCGGGACCGTTTCGCCGCGGTGGCTTTTCGGGTCGCCATCCGTTCCCGCCGTTCTGCGGCTCGTAACTGTATGTGTAGCCGTTTCCGCTTTGCCGTCCGTCCGAGCCATAACCGCTCGGACCCATGTCAAAACTCATACGGTCCGCATTTCTATCTTCATACATATAAAGACTCCTTTTTCCTCGGAGGACCCTACAGCCCCCCACGATATAGATTGAGTATAGCCTTTCAATGTGAAGATTACATGATGTTGGCTGAAAAAGACGCTGAAAATCCCGAAAACGCTTGCTTTTCGGGGCGGAGTCTGATATAATATAGGTAGTCGGAACAGGAATATCGGACTTGCAACGGAATGAAATGATAGAAAGAGTATTGGAACGGTCTTTGCGTGGGTGCCGAGATTCCGCCTGCCGGCGCCCCTGCGGGGTTCGACTCCGCGGCGATGTTTGATTTTATCGCTTGATTCCAAGTAGTGGTGCCGCTCCGCTCAGAATGACACAGATAGTAGCCATGCGGTAGGATATAATCTAAAAGTTGTTAAAGTTACTTTAATTCGTTATTAGTTCGTTACCTGTATCCGGTTACTTTATAAACCCAAATATTTATAACCCACCTAACAAACAACCCTCTGTGTCATTCTGAGCGGAGCGGCACAATAGGCAAAAGGGCGAGCAATGTAGCCCCACCCGCCGCGGAGTCGAACCCCGCAGGGGCGCCCGCAGGCGGAATCTCGGCAGTGCGTAAGAATATTATACCATAAAAAGCGGAGGAATGAAAGGGATGTTGGAATATTTATCCGAATATTTTTTACCGCGCGGCATTCGGCTGTTTGCGCCGATTCCGCTTTCCGCCTGTCGGGTGGAACGGAAATATCTTTTGGACCGTGCCGAAATCGACCCGACAGCGGGAACCGCCATCCTGTTGGCAGTCCCCTACTTCACCCGCGCCGCTACGGTCCCTGAACGCAATCTTTCCGCCTATGCGGTCCCGCGCGACTACCACCTTTTCTTCCGCGACCTATTCGGGGACCTGCTTCCGCGTCTGCGGGAACGCTTCCCCGATGAAAAATTTGCGGGCTTTGCCGACCACTCCCCCATTGACGAGCGCGACGCCGCAGCGCGGGCGGGACTCGGTATCATCGGGCGGAACGGAATGCTTATCACAAAGCCCTACTCCTCCTATGTCTTCCTTGGAGAACTGATTACCTCCAAAGTCATCCCGTGCGCCGCGCAGGAAATCCGCTATTGTGAGGACTGCGGCGCCTGCCGCCGCGCCTGCCCGATGGAAGAAATCGGGACCTGTCTCTCGGCACTCACGCAGAAAAAGGGCGTTCTTACCGATGCGGAGGCGGAAACCATCCGCCGCTATGGAAGCGTTTGGGGCTGTGACATCTGCGGTGAGGTCTGCCCGCACACGCGTCGCGCCCTGCGGGAGGGGACGATTGACAGCGAAATCCCGTTTTTCTCGGAGCAGACCGTCTCCCGCCTGACCCTTGCCGAACTGGACGCAATGGATGACGAGACGTTCTCCGCCCGCGCGTTCGCATGGCGCGGCAGAGAAACCATCCGGCGGAATCTGCTGCTGTTCGACGCGGACAAGCCCCGAAAGGAGGACTGTGACGAATGCTGAATCTGATTTGCTCCACTGATGAGAAAACGCTCACCGATGCGCTCACGCGGTCGGTTCTTTCCGACGTGGAAACCGGCAGGCGTTGTTTTCTGTTGGTCCCTGAGCAACAGGCATACATCAGCGAAAAGCAGTTTGCCGACGCGCTTCCGCCCTATGCGGGCCGCACGTTTGAAATTCTCAGTTTTTCGCGGCTTGCCGACCGCGTGTTCCGCCTGCGCGGCGGTCCCGAACCCGCAAGCATCCGGAATGCCACGCGTTCCCTTTTGATGTGGGACACCCTGCGCGAACTTGCCCCCACTCTGCGGCGCTACGGCGCTACGGGCAAGCGGGACACGGCGCTGACCGCAAAACTGCTTTCGGCAGTCACCGAACTGGAGAACAGCGGCGTGGAGAGCAACGCGCTCGAAAAAGCCGCCGCCACACTCCCCGCCGACGGACCGCTCCCCGAGAAACTCCGCGACCTTGCCGAAATCTATGCAGTATTCCGCGAAAAATGCCGCCGCGCAACGGGACCCGATCCCTCGGAACGGCTTGCCCTGCTCGGGGAAATGCTCCGCGCCGAGCCGCTTTCCACAGAAATTTCATTCTGTTTCGACTCCTTTACGAGTTTCACCTATCCCGAATACGGCATTCTGCGCGAACTGCTGCGCGGTGACCGCAGTGTCACGGTCACGCTGTGTCTCGACCGTCCTTTCTCCCACGCGCCGCACCTTGCGAGCGTTGCCGAGACTGCACAGCGTCTCATGCGCATTGCGGCAGAGGTTGGTGCCGAGGTGCGGCAGACCCTGCTTCCCGCCCCCACCGGAGTCCGTCCCGCATCGCTTGAGGTGCTTGCGGACCGCCTCTGGGATTTCTCCGCCAAAAGACCGTCCCCGCTCCCGACCGACGGAAGCGTGACCCTTTTGCGTGCGGCGAACCGCTACGAGGAAGCCGAAGCATGCGCGCACAATATCCTTTCGCTGATTCGGGACGGCTACCGCTTCGGTGATATTGCGGTCATGGTCCGCGACCCCGAGGCATGGCGCGGAATTCTTGACGCGGCACTGGAGAAAAGCGGCATTCCCTGCTTCTATTCCGAGCGGACCGAACTCGCCGCCAAGCCGCTTTCCCGTCTGGTTCTTTCGGCAATCCGCGCGGCGGCAAGGGGCTACCGCACGCAGGACGTCATCACGCTGGTCAAAACGGGACTTTCGGGCGCGGACGCCCGCGACGTTGCCTTTTTTGAAGAATACTGTGAAACGTGGCACATTACAGGCAAGCGGTTTTGCGACGCCTTATGGGAAATGAATCCCGACGGGCTGACCGACCGCCTTTCCCCGCGTGCGGAAGAAATCCTCACGGCGGCGAATCGGGTCCGCGAAACCGTCATGAAACCGCTGACGGCGCTTTCGGACGCGCTCCGGAAATCCGAGCGCATTGCCGACCGTTGCCGTGCGGTATACGATTACCTCTCCGATCTGCGCCTTTCCGAACGACTTGCGGAGCAGGCGCGGCACGAGTTGTCACTGGGACAGGTCAAGGAAGCGGGCGAAAGTCTGCGTCTCTACCGCTTTGTCACCGACTGTCTCGGCGACCTCTGCGAACTGTTCCCGCAGACGCCCTGCGACGCGGAAGAATTCCTGTCGCTCCTGACTCTGTTTTTCGCGGACGCCGACCTCGGTTCGGTCCCGAACCGGCACGACTGCGTGGTTGTGGGTTCGGCGGCAACGGCGCGATTCGCTACGGTCCGCGCGGTCTTTCTGCTCGGCGTATGCGAGGGGGAACTCCCCCGCGCCATTACGGACGACGGCATTCTCTCCGACCGTGACAAAGACGTATTGGACACGCTCGGAATCCGCTTTGACACGCGCGCGGCGCGGCAGAGCGCGGAGGAATTGTTCTATGTCCGGCGCGCGGTTGGTCTGCCCTCGGACAGGCTCTTCCTTTCCTGTGCCGCGGCAGAAGCGGACGGCTCGGCACTCACGCCGTCGCTTGCCTTTACCCGCGCGGAATATCTGCTCGGGATTCCGGTCCGAGATTTTATCCCGCCGCGTACGGTTGCGGGAACGGCAGGCGCAACCGACTTTCGGGCAAAGCCGCTTGCGGCTAAGATGACGCTCCGCCTCTCCCAGACCTCGGTTCAGGACTTCGTTCTCTGTCCCTACCGCTACTATTCCACGCACATTCTGCGTCTGCGGGGAAAGAAAGATTCAACGGTCGGTGCCGCGGACGAGGGGACCTTTCTCCATTTCGTTTTTGAACAACTTCTGCGTCGTTCGCTGGGTGCGGACGGTCTGCTTCGTCTCCCCGCCGCAGAGGAACTTGACGCGCTGACCGACCGCATCGTTGCCGACTATCTCGCGCGGGTCTGCCCGATTCCGCCCGACCGCATGGATGCACGCCTGCTCCATATCTTCGCCCGTCTGCGGGAACACGCCCGTTTGATGTTGCGCGACATTGCCGACGAAATTGCGGGCAGCCGTTTCGTGCCGTCCGAATTCGAGCAGTCCATCGGCGGGAGCGGTCCCGACTCCCTGCCCGAGGTATCGTTCGCGCTCCGCGACGGCGGTCGGGTCACGCTGGGCGGCAAGGTGGACCGCATCGACCTCTGGGAGCATGACGGCAAGGTCGCGGTGCGGGTTGTGGACTACAAGTCGGGCGAACACAAATTTTCGCTTGACGAGGTGCGCTCCGGCGAGGACCTCCAACTGGTGCTGTACCTCTTCGCGGCGCTCTCGGCGGACCCGCAGAGACGGATTGCGGGCGGTGCCGAATTTCTGTTCGCCACGCGCTCGGACCGCCGCACGGAAATTGCTCGGAGCGGTTTCCTCTCGGACGATGACGCGATCTGCGCGGCGGCGGACAACTCTGCGGACGGTCGCTTTACCAAAAAACTATTGCGCCGCTCGGAATCCGAAATGCACGAATTATTCACCGAAATGCAGGTCGCTGTCTGCTCGGTGGCGGAGCGGATTCTGGTCGGCGAGGCGCACAAGACCCCCTCCGAAAAGGCGTGCCGCTTCTGCCCCGTTGCGGATTGCTGCGACTGCGCGGTTAGAAACAACGGGTAAATAAGGTCTCGGGGCGCCGCCCCGAACCCTGCTTGAAAACTTCTTGAAAGAAGTTTCCTAAGTGGGGCTTGGGGCAAAGCCCCGAGGTCTTCTGGCTTGGGGCAAAGCCCCGAGGTCTTCTGGCTTGGGGCAAAGCCCCAAGGTCTTCTGGCTTGGGGCAAAGCCCCAAGGTCTATCAGAAAGGAGAATAAATGGCAAGAACATGGACGGCATCGCAAGAGGATGCCATGAACCTGCGGGGGCGACTGTTGGTTGTCTCGGCGGCGGCAGGGTCGGGAAAGACCAGCGTCCTGACCGAGCGCATCATCCGAATGCTGACCGATACCGAGCATCCCGCGGAACTGTCCCGCCTGCTGATTGTCACATTCACCCGCGCGGCGGCGGCGGAACTGAAAAGCCGAATCGCGAAAGCGCTCGGGGAGGCATTGGCGGCAGACCCCGAAAATACACATCTGTCGCGGCAGGTCCTCTCGCTCGGGAGCGCGCATATCTCCACCATCGACGCATTTTTCGGAGAGGAAGTCCGCGCAGGCTTTGCGCAACTCGGGCTTCCGCCCGCTTTCCGCCTGGCGGATGAAGCGGAACTGGACGAGTTGGCGCTCACCGTCATGGAGGACACGGTAACCGCACTCTATGACAGTTTCACCGAGGACCGCACCGCCGACCCCAACCGTCCCTTTGCGCGCCTTGCGGGTAACCGCTTTTCCGCCGTGATGGACCACCTGCTCGGTAACCGCCGCAACGAGGGACTGACCGAAAAACTGTGGCGCTTTTACCGCCGTTTTGCCAATTATCCGGAGGGGATTTCCCTGCTCCTTACCCACGCCGCAGACCTGCGACAGGCGGCGGATACCGATTTCTTCGCCTCAACTGCGGGAAAATCGGTCTGTAAATTCGTCGCAACGCTCTGCGCCGACAACCTGCGCGGGTTCGATGCGGTCCTGCATGACCTTGCGGGCAGTGACCTCCTGCCGAAATTCGAGGGGTGCATCCAAAGCGATTCGGACTTCTGTCACGCGCTTCTCCGCGCCTGTACGGACGGAACCTACAACGAAGCGCGGGCGTTGGTCGTCAACTTTTCCGCCGGACGGCTTCCATCGGTCAAGGGAGAAAAGCCGCCGGTTCTGGAGCGCTACAAGGCACAGCGCGACAACCTGAAAGTTGCAGTCAAAAACCTCTGCACAGACTTTTTCGCATGGTCGGAGGAGGACATCCGCCGCCAACTGTTGCTCCATGCGGACGCCTGCGATATGCTCCATACGCTCTTTTCCCGCTTCGGCAAAGCCTTGGACGAAGAAAAGCGCACGCGCGGAATTCTCTCCTTTGACGATATGCCCGTCCTGCTCCGGCGGCTTCTGGAGAACGCGGACGGGTCCCCCACCCCCTATGCGCGGTCGCTTTCCGACCGCTACGATGCAGTTTTCATCGACGAATATCAGGACGTCAACCCGATTCAGGACCGCCTGTTTGCCGACATCGGCGGCGAAAAACGCTTTATGGTCGGAGACATCAAACAAAGCATTTACGGGTTTCGCGGCGGCGAACCCTCCATTTTCGCATCTTACCGTCGCGCTCTGCCGCTCTACAACCGCGAACGCGAACCCGAAGCGGGCGGGGTCTGCGTGTTCATGTCCGAAAACTTCCGTTGCAGTCAGCCCGTAATCGACTACGCCAACCGCGTATGCTCGTTCCTGTTCTCCGCCTGCGAGGAAAGCGTCGGCTACCGCCCGCAGGACGATTTGGTCTGCGGCAAGCAATCGCCCGAGGGCAGTCTGCAACCGGTCCGCACCCTGCTG
>SAMEA3663036__coassemble_223_pt1 | contig 28163 bp, 27 predicted proteins | sample SAMEA3663036__metabat2_low_PE_039 | metagenome-assembled genome bin SAMEA3663036 (sample SAMEA3663036) | pig gut metagenome | biome: pig gut; feature: pig-associated habitat; material: faeces | place: France | collected 2012
ACGTCGGAGAAGCCGCCCGAGAGCGTCAGCGCGACCGTGACGTTGCCCACGCCGTCCACCGATTCACAGAGGGTGCGGATGTCCCGCTCCAATGCCTTGCGGTAATCGGCTAGTTTTTCTTCCGCGTTGACCGTTTCCGCGGGGGTGTCGGTCGCTTGTTTTTTGCTTCCGAGTCCGCTTCCGAATACCAACAGAAGAATTCCGCACAGCGCGCCGACGGGAATCAGCCAGCCCCGCCACGCGGAGCCTTTTCCGCCCTCTCCGTTCTCACCGTTTTTTCCAAAACCGAACATCACACCCTCCTATTCAATCGCCGTGACGCATTCACAGTCAATCAGGTCTTCGACAAATTGCTCAATCTTCTCGGGGTCGCGCCAGATTGCGGAGCCGGACAGGATGACCGTGATTTTTTTCGGCACGGTTCCGTTGTCTGCCTCCCATTCGATTTCGCACCGAGCCGAACCGTCCGCAAGCGCGAATTGCTCCGTAATCAGTTCGGTCAGTGTCTTTGCAAAATAGGTACGGGAGGCAGATTCCATTGCCTGTTTCATTTTCTGCGTATATTCTTCGCGCGCGTCCTGCATTGTGTCGGGAAGCGTGTAGTCGCGGACCGCGCGAAATGCACGGGGAAGCGGCGCGGAAAGCACGCAAAGCAGAAAGAGTGCCGAAATGAGCCGCACGGTCTTTCTGCCGCGCTCGGGGACCAAGAGGTCGACCAATGCCACGGCGAGCGCAGAGCCGAACAGGGTCAGCAGATAAGCCGTCATAACAGCGCCTCCTATCCGATTGCCGAGGCGCAGTGTGCCAAAAGCGTCAGCGCCAGTATAAAGACCGATGAGCAGATGCTGACTGCCGCCGCAAGATAACCGCAAAGAGACGCGATTTCGTCGAGCAGTTTTTTTTCGGACGGGCATCCGACAAGGTCGGCAACCGATGCACCGAGTTGCCAGACCAACCGATAAAGAAGCAGTTCCGCAAGCACGGGCAGGAGCGTGAGCAACAGCAGAAGAACGCCGGATATGCCGACCGTCCCGCGCAGGTATCCCACGCCCGCACTGACCGTCCGGAGCAGTTCCGAAACCGAACCGCCGACGACGGGGATGAGATTCCCCGCCGCGAATTTTGCACCTCTCATGGCAAGCGTGTCGGCGCGCGCGCCGAGCGTGGTCTGCGCGCCGAGCATGGCAAGCAAGAGGGTCATGAGAAAGGCGAGCAGAGTGGTATATTGCTTTTTGACCGTTGCCGCGAGCGTTCCGAGCCGCATATTGGAATCAACCGCCTCCATCGCCGCAAATGCAAGGCAGATGCCCGCAAACGGCACGATGGTTTTTCCGACCAATTCTTCGGTCAGGGTCAGATAGACTGTCAGCCCTGCGGCGCCCGACGCGGCGGCGGTAACGTTTCCGCCCATTGCGTAGAGCGTGGCGAGCAGGGGAATGGCGGCGGAGGTCATTTTTCCGAGCGTGGAGAAATAATCCACCGCAACCCGCACGGTCGTGTATCCGCCCGAGAGAAGCGCCATGAGAATTGCGAGCGTGGAGCAAAAGGAGAATGCCCGCCCGACCGATTCGCTCCGCATGGAGTCCCGCAGAGCCGATGCGACCGCCGAGAGAAGCAGAAGCCCCGTAATCTGTGCCAGCAGACGCAGGCAGTCCCCAAGGCGCAACCCGACGGCGCGCAGAACCGTCTCCAAAAGGTAGGAAAAATCGCTCAGTTTCCCCGTGCCGTCTGCAAGCGTTCCGCTGTCGGAGGAAAACAGTTCCTCGGGCAGATACCCGCGGATGTCCTCGGGAATTGCGTCCAGAAAATCCCCGTATTCCGACGGTACGCGGTCGCCGATGCTGCTCTCGGATTCGGGGTCCTCGGCGGAAACGGGAAGCAGAAACAGGAGCAGAAGCATTAGGACGCAAGCGAAAGCAATTCGCGCGCGGTGGAAAGGATTTCGGCAATCAGCGGGAGCGCCAGAAGCAGAATTTCGACCTTTCCCGCCAGTTCCACGCCGTTTGCCACGCCGCTCTCGCCGCTTTCGCGGCAGAGTTCTGCGCAACACTGGGTCAGCACCGTGATTCCGAGCGCCTTGAGCAGAAATTCCGCATATCCCGGGACCCCCGCTTCCTCGGTCAATGTTTTGATGTAGGAAACAAGAGGCGCGGACATCGCAATCACCGTGCCTGCAAACACCACGGTAAGTGCCAACCGCAGGAGCGGAACAAATTCGCCCCGCCATTGCCGCAACAGAATCGCGAGCGTCACGCCCGCTACGGCGAACAGGCAGATTCGGACCGTATCCATGCGGCGTCATACCCCGAATACCGAGCGAACCAAGTCGAACAGTTCGCGAATCTGACTCACCAGAAGCATCAGAACCACAATCATTCCCGCAATGGTGACGAACATCGCCTGCTCATCCCGTCCGGTCTTGCTTAAAATCTGGGAGGCGATTGCCGCGAGAATCCCGACGCCCGCAACCTTGATAATGAGGGAAATATCCATGCTTTTCGCATTCCTTTCTACCATAACAGAATCGCCGCGCCGAGCGCCGCCGTCAGGCAAAGTGCAACCCGTACCCGTATCCTTGCTGGGAGCGCCTCTGCCTGTTTTTTTCGGATTTCACGCAACGCGTCGATATAGTAATCGCACGCACGCACCTGTTCCTCCCGATACCCGCTGCCGATTCCGTCCGCAAAAGCGCCGATTTGCCGCCGGCTTTCCGGAGTGAGATACTTGACTGCCGCACGGGCAAGGGCGGAGAAATCGGTGCAGGGGAAGGTCCCCCCGCAACGCAGAATCAGCCCGCGGTCACAGGAGGCGAGAATGGCGTCCTGCGGCATCAGGAAGCAGTCAATGCGCGAACGGACATAAGCAATCAGGTCAATCCAAGCGTCCAGAACCTCCAATCGCCTCCGTTCGGTCCGAACGGACAGCACCGCCGCGCCGCTGCCCGCCGCGAGAATCAGGAGACAGCCGATGAATTTAAGCATTGTTTTCGGGAACCTCCTCCCGCATCGTGATACGGTAGGAGAATCCGCTTCCGTGCGCGCGCGTGATTCCGACATAAGCGCCGAATACCCCCGCGCGGTGGAGCGTGCGGATGTCTGCGCGGCGCAATAGCCCCGTAACCGAATCGGCGTGCGCCGTTGCAATCAGCGGGACTCCGTGATTGGCGGCGGAAAGAACCGCGCGGGCATCCCGAGCACCGCCGATTTCATCGCAGACTGCAACCTGAGCAGCCATACACCGCACCGCAATCTCCAGTCCCACGTCGCGCGGGTAGCCTGACAGGATGTCGAGCCGCAAATCGCCGCCGTCAAGATTCGGCGCAAGTTCGCCGCGGGTATCCACCGCAACCGTCCGCCATTCCCGTGCCGCTTCGCGTGTTACTGCACGCAAAAGGGTGGTTTTACCGACCCCGGGCGGAGCGTAAATGAGAATTCCGTCAAGCAGTTGTCCGTGGCGCAACAGGTCGATAACGGGGGTGGCGTTGACCCGTATCCTGTGCGGCAGACGGAACATCAGCCCGGTAACCTCGGACACGCCGATGACCTGTCCGTTCTCAACCGCCGCGCTTCCCACCACACCGACACGCACGCCGTCCGGCATGGCAACGTAGCCTTGGCTGATGGTGTCGCGGTAGGCATAAAGCGAACCGCCGCAGACCCGCAGAAGCAGATTCTGCATCTCGTCACGGGTCAGCGTCACGCCTGTGGAGAGATTCCGTCCCGCGCTCGTGACGGTTGCTTCCCGCTCCGCGTGCAGGCGCAATTCCTCAGCCGTATCGGCAAGGGAAAGACGTCTTAACGCTTCCGTCAGCGCGGGCGGCAGGACAGCCGTAACCGCCGACGGGAGCGGGTTGCGTCGGGTCTCCGACTGAATAATCTGCATCCGTCCACCCCCTTTTCCTACTGCAATATATGAGATGGAAAAAAAGATTAGAACCAAGCGGCGGTCTTTGCATATTCTGATAACAAAATATGGAAAAAACCGAAAGGAGAGGGGCAAATGGCGGAAAAGGAGCAGATTCGTTCGGACGGAGAGGATGCGTATTTCGTGGCATCCAACAGCGCGGGCGGCTTCTGGAGCCGGTATTCGGAGACTTTTGACGACCGCAGGATTGGTCGCCTGTATGCAATCAAAGGAGGGCCCGGGACCGGAAAGAGCCGTTTCATGCGGGATGTGGCAAACGCGGGTACAGCGCACGGCTGGAGGGCGGAGATGATTTACTGCTCGTCGGACTCCGATTCGTTGGACGGAATCATTCTGACGAAAGAGGGGGAGGAGGGCATTGCGGTTCTGGACGCGACCGCACCGCACGTTTACGAGCCGTGCCGCCCGGGGTATCGGGAGGAAATCGTGAATCTCGGTGAATTCTGGTCGGCGGAAGCATTACGCGGAGAGCGGGACGAACTGGACCGCCTGAATCGGGAAAAGGCGGAGGCATATCGCAGAGCCTACCGCTATCTTGCGGGATACGGCGGGATGACGGAATCCCTTGAAGAACTGACTGCGCCGTTTCTGCGCGAGCGGGCAATCCTGCGCTTTGCCGCTCGGCTGACGCGCGACCTGCCGAACGGAAGCGAATTCAGACCGCGGACCGCTCTGATGCGCGGCATCGGAATGCGCGGGCGGGTGGTGTTCGATACCTTTTTCGCGCAGGCGGAGAAAATCTGCCTGATTGAGGACTGCCACGGGAGCGCGTATCTCCTGATGCGGGAAATCTATCGGCAGGCGGCAGAAAAACGGCTTGCGGTGCGGGTATCGCGCAATCCGATTCTGCCCGAGCGGACTGACGCACTGTTCTTTGCGGACAGCGGGGTGGTCTTTGCGGTTTTGCCGGAGGAGACGTGCCGGTTCCCGCACAGAAGCGTTTCCATGCGGCGGTTTGTCGACACGGGCGGAATGAGACGGGTGCGGGAATCGGTCAATTATGCGGAACGGGTCCGTCGCGTGATGCTGACGGGCGCGGTAGAGGAATTGGAACGCGCGGCAAATCTGCATTTCAGAATCGAAGCAATCTACGAGCGTGCCATGGATTTCTCTGCCAAGGAAGCGTACACGGCGGCATTCTGCCGGCGGCTGTTCGGCAATTAACGGATTGTCACACAAACGCAGCGCGTCAGCGCCCCCGTTGTTGGGGTGGCGCTGACGCGCTGCTCTTCGGACGATTATCGGAAAATAATATGAAAACTTTTCCCGAAAGGGATTGCAAACGGTCGGAAAATATGGTAAAATAAAGAGGATATTTTTTAAGGCAACACCGCGTAATTCCGATGGTGGAATTGCGCAGTCGGATTTTTCGTCAGACAATACAAAAATTCGAAGGCTGTAGCAGCGCTACTGGCAAGAATTTTTGTGAAGTATGACGGAAAAGACGCAAGCAAGTGCGCCATGCGCGGATTGCGCGGTAATGCCTTAAGGCAACACCGCGCAGTTCCGACGGAGCAATCGTGCGGGATTGTCTTGATGCGTTGGGGCTGAGGCGAACGGCTCCGAACGGAAAGGACGAAACAATGAACGAAACCAATCAAGAATCGGTCGAGGGACTTCTGGAGTTTATCCGCAAGAGTCCGACTGCTTTTCACGCGGTCGCAACCGCAGCTGCACAATTGGAACAGGCGGGATTCCACTGCCTGCACGAGGGAGAAAACTGGAGCCTGACGGCAGGAGGAAAATACTACCTGACGCGGAATCAGTCTACCATTCTCGCATTTTCTCTGCCCGCAGGGGAGGCGGAGCAACTGTTGCTCTCGGCAAGTCATACCGATTCCCCGATGTTCAAACTGAAAAACAACTACGAGGCGCCCGCGTTCGGTACCTACGGTCGGCTTAACACCGAGGTCTACGGCGGCACGATCCTCTCAAGTTGGATGGACCGTCCGCTCTCCTTGGCAGGGCGTGCCGTGGTGCGGGACGGCAACACCTATCGCGCCGATTTGTTTTCCTTTGACCGCGACCTGATGGTGATTCCGAATGTTGCCATCCACATGAACCGAACCGTCAATTCGGGATATGCGTTCAATCCTGCGGTCGATATGCTCCCGCTCTACTCGATTTCGGACGGCAGTCCCACACTCTCCGACCTGCTTGCCAAGCAACTCGGGTGCGAAAAGGAGAATCTTGTCGGGCTTGACGCTTTCGTCTATAACCGCATGGCGGGGAGCATCTGGGGGGCGGCGGACGAATTCTTCTCCGCGCCGCGCATCGACAACCTCATGTGCCTGTACGGAACGCTCTGCGGATTCCTCGCCGCAAAACCGCAGTCCGGTTCGCTGAATCTTTGGTTCAGCGCCGACAACGAGGAAACGGGAAGCGCGACCAAGCAGGGAGCAGGTTCCGCTCTGCTTTCGGACACCCTTGACCGCCTTTGCGAGACATTCGGATGGGACAAGCGGGTCCTGCTTGCGAACGGATTCATGGTGTCGGCGGACAACGGTCATGCAAGACATCCGAACCACCCCGAACTGAGCGACGCGCAGAATGCGCCGCGCCTCGGCGGCGGTGTGGTCATCAAAACCAACGCCGCACAACACTATACCACCGACGGTCCCTCCGCTGCGATGTTCTCGGAAATCTGCCGCAGGGCGGGCGTTCCGATTCAGCAGTTCGCCAATCGGAGCGACCAACCGGGCGGTTCGACCTTGGGGAGCATCTCCAATACCAAAGTACCGCTTCTCACGGTTGACATCGGCATGGCACAACTTGCCATGCACTCGGCGTATGAGACCGCCGCATGTGCCGATTGCGACCATCTTTCGCGCGCAATGACGGCGTTTTACGGAATCGGATTTCAATCAAAGCGGGACGGACAGTGGACCGTGAAGGAGAATCACGCGCAATGAAACAAAAACTGACCATCAAAGAGTATATTTATGTAGCGTCCATGCTGTTCGGACTGTTTTTCGGCGCGGGAAACCTGATTTTTCCGGTTCGGATGGGACAAATGGCAGGGGCGAATGTCCTGCCTGCTATCCTCGGATTCCTGATTACGGGCGTCGGTTTGCCGTTGCTCGGCGTAGCGGCGCTCGGAATCAGCCGAAGCACCGGATTGTATGAACTTTCCGGTAAAGTCGACCGCCGCTACGGGTTGGTTTTTACCTGTCTTCTGTATCTGACCATCGGTCCGTTTTTTGCCATTCCGCGTTGCGCGACCACCTCGTTTACCGTCGGAATCGAATCCATACTTCCGGAGGGGACAAACCTGCGCCTGTGGCTGTTCCTCTTCTCGGCTTTGTTTTTCGGCGCGGCACTCCTGTTTTCGCTCTTTCCCGGGAAGATTCTGACGTGGGTCGGTAAGATTCTGAACCCGCTGTTCCTGATTTTTCTCGGTGTGCTGGTCATTGTGGCGCTGACTTCCGCAACTGCGGGAATCTCCACGGTTGCACCCGAGGGGAACTATGCGCTTCATCCGTTCCCAACCGGCTTTCTGGAGGGATACAACACAATGGACGCGTTGGCAAGTCTTGCGTTCGGTATTGTAGTGGTGCAGGCAATCCGCAATCTCGGCGTGACCGACGCGGGGGCGGTTGCAGGCTCCACCGTGCGCGCGGGCGTGTTCAGTTGCCTGTTTATGGCGCTGATTTATATTGCGGTGACGTTGATTGGTGCGCTGAGTCGCAGTGTGTTCCCGACCGCGGAAAACGGGGGAATTGCATTGGCACAACTTGCGGAATATCACCTCGGGAAAGCGGGGCTGTTGATTCTCGCAGCCACCGTGACGCTTGCCTGCCTGAAAACTTCGGTCGGGCTGATTACAAGTTGTTCGGAAACGTTTGCGGAACTCTTTCCGCACGGTCCGAAGTACCGCGTCTGGGCTGTGATTTTCAGTCTTGCTTCATTTCTGTTTGCCAATCTCGGATTGGACCGGATTATTTCCTATTCGGTTCCGGTGCTGATGTTCCTGTATCCGCTTGCCATTACGCTGATTGTGTTGGCGCTGTTCGGACGTCGGTTCGGAAATGACCGTGAGGTTTATCTGTGGGTTACGGGACTGACGCTGATTGGCGCGCTGTACGATTTACTTTGCGCCCTGCCGCAGGGAATTCGGTCTTCCCTGCATCTGGACGGCTTTCTCAGCGCGGTGGCGGACGTGGTCCCGCTTGCGTCCTTGGGGCTTGCATGGCTGTGTCCGGCATTGATTGGACTGGTAATCGGAATCTGTCGACATTTGATTAAAAAAAGCGCCGAACGCACGACGTTGTAAAAAGAAAGGACAAGCGTATGTACAAACAGGGATTTGATAACGATCTTTATATTTCCACGCAGTCACAGCATATCCGTGAGCGCATCGGGCAGTTCGGCGGAAAGTTGTATTTGGAGTTCGGCGGCAAACTGTTCGACGATTTCCATGCGTCCCGCGTTCTTCCGGGGTTTGCACCCGACAGTAAAATCCGCATGCTGATTCAACTGAAAGAGCAGGCGGAGATTGTAATCGTCATCAACGCAAACGACATCGAAAAAAACAAGGTCCGCGGTGACCTCGGAATCACCTATGATTTGGATGTGCTTCGTCTCATTGACGCATTCCGCAATTTCGGGCTGTACGTCGGCAGTGTGGTCCTGACCCGTTGGCAGGAGCAACCCGCCGCAGAGAAGTTCCGCCGCAGACTGCAATCGCTCGGTGTGAAAGTCTACCGCCACTATACAATCCCGGGGTATCCCTCGGATTTGTCGCGGATTGTCAGCGATGAAGGGTTTGGGAAAAACGATTATATCGAAACAGACCGTTCGCTCGTGGTGGTCACCGCCCCCGGCCCCGGGAGCGGAAAAATGGCAACCTGCCTCAGCCAACTTTACCACGACCATAAGCGCGGGATTCAGGCGGGATATGCCAAATTCGAGACTTTTCCGATTTGGAATCTGCCGCTCAAACATCCCGTCAACCTTGCCTATGAGGCGGCAACGGCGGACCTGAACGACTTGAACATGATTGACTATTTCCATCTGGAAGCATACGGGACGCCTGCGGTCAATTACAACCGCGACTTGGAAATTTTCCCTGTTCTGAATGCCATTCTGACGCGAATCAACGGGACCTCGCCCTACAAATCGCCTACCGATATGGGAGTGAACATGGCGGGAACCTGCATTTACGACGACGAAGCCGTGCGTGCGGCGGCGAATATGGAAATCATCCGCCGCTACTATAACGCGCTTTGCGAGAACCGCAAGAGCGGGGAAACCAAGCCGTCGCATGATGTGGAGAAACTCAAACTCATTATGCAGAACGCGGGACTGGACGTGACCGACCGCGCTGTGGCTGTTGCGGCGAACCGCAAGGCAGAGGTAACGGGTAAGCCCGCAGCGGCAATTGAACTGCCCGACGGCAGAACCGTGACGGGAAAGACCTCCCGTCTGCTCGGCGCGGCGTCGGCGGCGCTTCTGAACGCGCTGAAAGTGATGGCAGGAATCGATGACCGGATTGATTTGATTTCCCCCGAGATTCTCGGACCGATTACCGATTTGAAAGTCCACGTTCTCGGTAGCAAGAATCCGCGCCTGCACACGAATGAGTTGCTGATTGCGCTTTCGGTTTGCGCTGAAAACGACCCGATTGCCGCAAAGGCGCGCGAACAGTTGAAGAATCTGCGGCATTGCGAGATGCACGCATCGGTCATTCTTGCACAGATTGACGTACATACGCTGAAAAAACTGGGCATCAATCTGACCTGTGAGCCGCTGTACGAAAGCAAGCGTTTGTATCACGGGTGTTGAGTTCCAAAGGAGGAAAACGGTATGGGGACTCTGTTTGATTATGTTGCGTGGCGCGGGGACCTGTCCTTTGAGACGGACCCGCTCAACGAGGTGGACAATCTGATCTTTTCACTGATTTCCTATGTGGATTTTGATGGAATCGTCTCGCCGAAACATTCAGCCGACCCCGTCTCCCTGCAAGCGGCGGCAAACGCGTTTTTCGCGCGGAACCCCGATCTGCGCAAGGTGTCCATCGGGTTGATTATCCCGAAGGACATTATCAAGCTGTTCCGTGCTCTGCGGGATTGCCGCAGGTTCCGGAGCGTTCGCATGAAAGCCTATACGAACCTGATTGATTTGCAAAAAGAAATGCAGTTCTGCGCGGTGACCTTCTGCCTGCCCACGGGAGAAACGGTGGTGGCGTATCGCGGGACTGATGACACCATTGTGGGGTGGAAAGAGAATTTCAACCTCAGTTTTATGGATGTGATTCCGTCCCAAAAGGCGGCGGCGCTTTATCTGGATATGGCGGCGAAGTATTCCGAGGGACCGATTTACGTCACGGGACACAGCAAGGGCGGGAACCTTTCGGTTTACGGTGCGACCTACTGCGGGGAGGCGGCAAAATCACGAATCGTTCGGGTCTGGAGCAATGATGGTCCGGGGTTTGCCAACGGGCTTCCCGAAAGTGAGGCTTACCTCAACATGAAGCCGCGCATCCGGACGCTGATTCCGCAATCCTCGGTGGTCGGAATGCTTTTGGAACACGATAAGAATTATACGGTTGTCAAAAGCCGTCAGGCAGGGGTGCTTCAGCACAACGGTCTGACGTGGGAGGTACAGGGGAATCATTTCGTTCACAAGAAGAATGTTTCGGGTGAGTGCGTCCGCACCGACCGCAATCTGCAGGAGTGGATTCGCGGCATGACCCCGGAACAGCGCGAGCAGTTCAGCGAGGCTATCTATCAGATTCTGTCTGCCGACCACGCGCTGACCCTGACGCAACTGATGTCTCCTAAAAATCGTTGGCTTCTCCAGAGCCTGAAACTTGACCCCGAGGTCCGCAAAACCATTCACCGGACTTTGCGCGAACTCCTCGGCATCAACGCCAAAAACCTCCTCATCGGTCTCGCTCCGAAAGAGGGTAAATCCGAAGAATAAGGTCGCAGGGCGTTGCCCCGCACCCCACTTAAGAAGCTTCTTAAGCTTCGCTACCGACAGTTGCCTTACAACTGTCATCCCTAAGAACCTTCAAGAATTTCACCACAGGGCGGGATTCCCTACGGAATCCCGCCCTGTGGTGAAAGTTTTTGGGGTGCATATCAGTTCTCAGGGGGCTTCTTTCAAGAAGCCTCCTGAGTGGGGTCCGGACAACGCCTAATGCCTTTCTCCCACTTTTAGGCAAGTGCGGCAAGGGTTTGAACGGCGGCAGAGGAGCAAATCAGGTTTCCGTGTTCGCGAAACCAGACACGCAGGTGTGCGGGGTTCATGACCTCGCCGTATTCGGAGAGAAAGGCGAACTCGCCGGATGCGGAAAAGGGGGACGCGGATACCATGAGCAGAAGCAGATAGTACCTGCCGCAGTCGTCGCGGTATGCAGTGCTTTCTCCGATGTAACCTGCGTCGGAAAGTCGGCGGCAGGCGCGCAGCAGATTGTCAAGCCGCTCAAAGCGATACGCACCGTCGCGGCGAAAAACGGGTACCGTCTGTCGGCCGGCACGAACGGTCAGCGCGCCGCCGTCGCGAGGAGCAGACAGTTTTTTTCGTCCCTCCGTACAGACAGGGATTGTGCTGACAAACATTTCGCATCCTCCGCCGCGGGAGGGGAAATACTGAACCGTCAGGTGGCGGTTGTCGGTGTCAAAAGCAATCTGTCTGCGAATATCGGCAAGCAGCAGACGGAAAGCGTGACCGGTCTGCGCGGTATTGTCGCTTATGGTATCGGGGTCAAAGTCGTATGCGGTCATATCCTCGGCGGTCAGCATGATTTTGAGTTTCCGGTCGCTGATCCGAATCAGTTCCATTTGAATCTCTCCTTTCGGATTCTCTGTACTATCATTATAGCGATTTTACGCCGAAATGGAACCCCTAAAAATATGGTAATTTCCGATTTCGGGTGCGGCGGCTTGACAAATCATCGCGCGAATGGTATAATATATGACAGAAACGGGAAAAGGCGGGCGGAAAAATGGAGAAAAACGAAACAACGCGGGTTATCATGGTGCGGCACGGGGAAAGCCTCGGAAACGCGGAGGGATTTTTTGCCGGACAGACCGACATTCCGCTGACTCCGCTCGGGCATCTTCAGGCAAAGCGGACGGCGGAATATCTGCGGGACAGAAAAATCGACCGCGTCTATTCCAGCGACCTGATTCGCTCCATGCAGACCGCCGAGCCGACTGCTGTCCTGCACGGGCTTGAGATTGTCCCCGAGGTCGGTCTGCGCGAAATCTTTGCGGGCGAGTGGGAGCATATGCCCTATGCGGAGATTTTCGAACGTTACCCGAACAGCCGCGGAATATGGAAAGAGCACGTCGGGCTTGCCTGCCCCGACGGCGGGGAGTCGGTTGCCCATGTCGCAGAACGCGTGCGTGCGACCGTGGAATGCTTGGTCGCGGAGAATGCGGGCAAGTGCATCGCACTGTTTACACACGCGTTGCCGATTCGTTCCATGGGGTGCTTTTGGCAGGGAATTCCGATTGCCGAAATGGAGCGGCTTCCGTGGTCGACCAATGCGGCGGTGACCGAGGCGGAATACACCTCGGACGGTCGGGGAACGCTGATTTGCTACGGTTATAACGCACATCAGAGGGGCATCGGGACAGGATTCCCGAGAGGTGCGGTGTAAAGTCCTCTTGACCTGCGCGACTTTTTCGATTGCGGAATTATAAAAAGACAAAAACCGGATTATTCCATCACAAAGAAGATTATAAAATTCCGAATTCGGAAATATTGTTTGAAAAAATCTCTTGACAAACGGGCGGGAATGTGGTATCATAATAGGGTAGCCTGCAGAGGAGGTCGGAAATCATGGCGGACTTTCAACTCAAAAGCGATATGCACCCGACGGGCGACCAACCGACGGCAATCGCGGCGCTTGTGGACGGTTTGCGGGCGGGTGACCGCATGCAGACCCTGCTCGGCGTCACGGGTTCGGGCAAAACCTTTACGATGGCAAATGTCATCGCGCAAATGCAGCGCCCTACGCTGATCCTGGAGCCGAACAAAACGCTTGCCGCGCAGATTTGCTCGGAAATGCGGGAATTTTTCCCCGACAACGCGGTGGAATTTTTTGTGTCATATTACGATTACTATCAACCCGAGGCGTATATCCCGGGCAAGGATATGTACATTGAAAAGGACGCGCTTATCAACGATGAAATCGACCGTTTGCGCCACAGTGCAACGAGCGCGCTGTTTGAGCGGCGCGACGTCATCATTGTGGCGTCGGTTTCCTGTATCTATTCGCTCGGTGACCCCTCCGAATATCAGGGACTGGTGGTTGCGATTCGCCCGGGGATGCAGATGCCGCGGGATATTTTCATCCGCAAGTTGGTTGCGAACAGTTATAGCCGCAACGACCTCTCGCTGACGCGTGACGCATTCCGCGTCAACGGGGACACGGTGGAAGTGATTCCGGCAAACAGCGCCGATACCGCTATCCGCGTGGAATTTTTCGGAGACGAGATTGACCGTGTTACCGAAATCAACATCGTAACGGGAGAGGTCCTCCGTACGCTGTCCTATGCGGCAATCTATCCCGCAACGCATTACGCAGTCTCGGATGAGAAGCGTGAAGCGGCGCTCGCGGAGATTGAGCGGGAGATGGAGGAACGTGTTCGGGAATTTGAATCCGAAAAGAAGTTGTTGGAAGCGCAACGGATTCGCGAACGGGTGAAATACGACATCGAAATGCTTCGGGAGGTCGGCTTCTGTTCGGGTGTGGAGAACTATTCCCGCGTGCTGTCGGGCAGACCCGCAGGGTCAACGCCCTTTACGCTTCTGGACTATTTCCCCGACGATTATATCATGTTCGTGGACGAATCCCACATCATGATTCCGCAGGTGCGGGGCATGAGCGGCGGGGATTCGGCGAGAAAGAAGAATCTGGTGGATTACGGTTTTCGTCTGCCGTCCGCTTATGACAACCGCCCGCTTTATTTCAATGAGTTTGAACAGAGCATTCATCAGGCGGTGTTTGTCAGCGCCACCCCCGGGGACTACGAGGAGCAGCATTCGGTTCAGACGGTGGAGCAGATTATCCGCCCGACCGGATTGCCGGACCCTGTCATCGAGGTCCGACCGATTGAGGGGCAGATTGACGATTTGCTCGGCGAGATTCGGGCGCGGGCAAAGCGCAACGAGCGGGTTCTGGTCACCACTCTGACCAAGAAAATGGCGGAGGACCTGACCGAATATTTCGAGGGCAACGGCGTGAAAGTGCGCTATATCCATTACAACGTGGAGACAATCGAGCGAATGGAAATCATCCGCGATTTGCGGCTCGGGGTGTTTGACGTGCTGATTGGAATCAACCTGTTGCGCGAGGGCTTGGATATACCGGAGGTGTCACTGGTTGCGATTCTGGACGCGGACAAGGAGGGCTTCCTGCGCTCGGAACGCTCCCTGATTCAGACGGTCGGACGTGCCGCGCGGAATGCGGAGGGAAAAGTCATCATGTATGCCGATACCGTTACGCAGTCCATGCAGGCGACCATCAACGAGACCGAACGGCGGCGCGGAATCCAGATTGCGTACAACAAGGAGCACGGAATTGTGCCGAAAACCGTCATTAAGGGCGTTCGGGACATCATTGAAATCGGTTCCAAAGAGGACGGTCGCAAGAGCCGTAAGGGAAAAGGGAAAGATACTCCGCGCAAGTTGACCGCGACCGAGCGGGAGAAGATGATTGCGGAGTTGACGCGCGAGATGAAGAGCGCGGCGGCAAAGTTGGAATTCGAGCAGGCGGCATACCTGCGCGACCGAATCAAGCGAATTCGGGAGGGAAAGGAGACGGAGGAATGAGCAAGCGACGTGTGATAACGGGGGAGTCGGCACAGCCGACAGCGGGCAGACGCAGATTGCGGTTGGTGGACCCGTTTGCTTTGGGACTTTGGTCCGTGATTCTGCTTGTAACTGTTTTTTTGGCGGTGCTTTCCGCGGTGAGAGGCTTCAACAAGCATTGGTATGGTGACGTGCTGACGGTGTTGGATTGGATTGTCGGCATTCTGGCGCTTATCAATCTGATGGGGACCTTTTCGACCGGCGTGCGGGTCACGGACGGTGTGGCAGACCTCGGGCGGAGTACCGGCGGCGAAAGAAACACGTTTGAGGTCGCCCTCCTGCGGGATATTACCGTCGTGGACAGTGAGGGGACCCGTATGCCGGAGGATGTCCGGCGTTGGCGCAATGCGAGCCTGAGGTTCCGATTGACCGACGGCGGCGCGCGACTGTCCAAACCTGCCGCGATTCTGACCGCGAGACAGTTGCACAGGGCCAGAAAATTTTTCGGTCTGCTTTGACCGATGCTGTAAAAAAGGAAGTTGAACTATGCCGAATCAAATTTCCATCCGCGGCGTGCGGGTGCATAATCTGAAAAATATAGACGTCGATATTCCGCGCGACAAACTGGTTGTTCTGACGGGACTTTCCGGCTCCGGAAAGTCCTCTCTGGCGTTTGATACCATCTATGCCGAGGGACATCGCCGTTTCGTGGAATCTTTGTCCTCCTATGCGAGAATGTTTCTCGGACAGTTGGACAAACCCGACATCGACTCCATCGAGGGGCTGTCTCCCGCAATCGCGATAGACCAGAAAACCACCTCCAAGAACCCGCGTTCGACAGTCGGAACCGTAACCGAAATATACGACTATCTCCGCCTGCTCTATGCGCGAATCGGAATTCCGCATTGCCCAATCTGCGGAAAGGAAATCAGACAGCAAACCACCGACCAGATTATCGACCGGATTCTTGCTTTTCCCGAGGGAACGCGGTTCATGGTCCTGGCGCCGGTTGTACGCGGGCAAAAGGGGATGCACGAAAAGGTGCTTGCCGATGCCAAAAAGCGCGGTTATGTGCGCGTGCGGGTCGACGGAAATCTCTACGATTTGTCGGAAGAAATCAAACTGGATAAGAACAGAAAACACAACATTGAAATCATTGTCGACCGTCTTGTGATGCGGGACGGCGTGGAACCGAGACTGGCGGATTCGGTGGAGAATGCGCTTGCCGTTGCGGAAGGGCATCTGATTGTGGTAACCGCGCCGAAAGAGGGCGAGGCGGAGGAGTTGGAATTTTCACAGTCCTACGCCTGCGAAGAACACAACATCTCGTTCGGGGAACTGGAACCGAGAATGTTCTCGTTCAACAGTCCCGTCGGTGCCTGCCCGCACTGCGCAGGACTCGGAGAAATGACCCGCATTGCGGTGGACCGCCTGATTCCGAACAAAAAACTGTCGCTTTCCCAGGGTGCAATCGCGGTCAACGGGTTCAAAACGCTGGAGGAGGAAAGTTGGAACGGTCCGCTGTTTGCGGCGGTCGGCGAGCGCTTCGGATTTACCCTGCAAACGCCGATTGAACAACTGACCGAGGACCAGTACAACAAACTTCTTTACGGAACCGGTGACGAGATTTACGACATCCACCGTTGGTTCGGACGGGAGGAACATCACCAGAAGACCAAATTTGACGGACTGGTATCCATGATTGAAAACCGTGCGCAGACATGGGGGAACGAGTATTACGACCAATTCGTGGAGGAAGCGCCATGCCCCGTGTGTCACGGGCAGCGGCTGGCACCGATTGTTCTGGCGGTTACGGTCGGCGGACTGAACATTCAGGAATTCTGCGCACTGTCGGTGGAAAAGGCGCTGGAATTCGTCAATCATTTGAAACTGACAGAAAACGAAGCGAAGATTGCGGCGGAAATCCTGAAAGAAATCCGTTCGCGTCTCGGATTCCTTGTCAGCGTGGGACTGAATTATCTTTCCCTTGCCAACAAGTCGGGAACGCTTTCCGGCGGAGAAGCGCAACGCATCCGTCTTGCAACCCAGATCGGCTCTTCTCTGGTCGGCGTGCTGTATATTCTCGACGAGCCGAGCATCGGTCTGCATCAGCGGGACAATTCCAAACTGATTGCCACGCTCAAACGGCTGCGCGACCTCGGAAATACCGTGATTGTTGTGGAGCATGACGAGGAAACGATGGAGGCGGCGGATTGGATTCTGGACATCGGTCCCGGGGCGGGCATTCACGGCGGAACCGTTGTGGCGGCGGGAACGCCTGCCGAGGTCATGGCAAACTCCGCGTCGGTGACGGGCGCATATCTCTCGGGTCGGTTGCGGATTCCCGTTCCGAAAACGCGCAGGACGGGGAATGGGAAATTCCTGTCGGTCCGCGGTGCGTGCCAGAATAACCTCAAGCATATGGATGTGGACATTCCGCTCGGATGTTTCGTCTGTGTAACGGGTGTTTCGGGGTCCGGAAAATCCTCGCTGATTAACGATATTCTGTATCCGTATCTGGCGGATAAACTCAATCACGCATTGACCTACCCCGGGAAGTTTGACCGCATTGAGGGAGTAGAAAATCTGGATAAAGTCATTGCAATCGACCAAAGCCCCATCGGGCGGACGCCACGGTCCAATCCCGCGACCTATACGGGGTTGTTTGCCGACATCCGCGACCTGTTTGCCAAGACCAAGGACGCGAAAGCAAAGGGGTTCAAGTCGGGGCGGTTCTCTTTCAATGTCAAGGGCGGCAGATGCGAAGCCTGCGAGGGGGACGGCGTGAAGTGTATCGAGATGCACTTTCTGCCGGACGTGTATGTGACCTGCGACGTCTGTAAAGGGAAGCGCTACAACCGCGACACACTGGATGTACATTACAAGGGTAAAAATATTTCCGACGTGTTGGAAATGACGGTGGAAGAGGGACTGTCTTTCTTCGACGGTCTGCCGGGCATTCAGCGCAAACTGCAAACGCTTTACGACGTGGGATTGGGGTACGTTAAAATCGGGCAATCCTCCACCACGCTTTCCGGCGGCGAGGCACAGCGGGTCAAGTTGGCAACCGAACTTGCCAAACGCGGAACGGGCAAGACGATTTATATTCTGGACGAGCCGACCACGGGTCTGCATTCCGCGGATGTCTCTAAACTGCTTGAAATTCTGCAACGGCTTTGCGACGGCGGGAACACCGTTCTGGTCATCGAGCATAATCTGGATGTCATCAAATCCGCCGACTATATCATCGACCTCGGACCTGAGGGCGGCGACGGCGGCGGAACACTGCTCGCGACGGGGACACCGGAGGAGGTTTCAAAAATCGGGAACTCCTATACGGGGCAATACCTGAAAAAGTGGTTGGAACGGGACAAAAAGGCGGAGGAAGCGCAATTTTGCACAAAAGTTGCTCCTTCTGAATAAATTAATTGTTCAAAAAGCAGTTTTTTTCAAAAAGGGGTTGACTTTAGCGCTTTAACGTGGTAAAATGTTAAAGCAATGTTCGGTCGCCAATGCGACGGGACGAAAACACATGCATGACCCGATGCGGGTCGGAAAGGAATCTCTTATGAAAAAAACTGTTTTTTTGCTTGTTGCGCTGTTGTTGCTGTCGGCGGTCCTGATGACCGTTTCCTGCGGAAAAGCAACACAAACCACGTTCAAACCCGACGGAAAATCGGAGGGAACCCTCAAACTCGGATTTGATGCTTCGTATCCGCCCTATGGGTATCTCGATACCGAAACCAAGCAATACGCGGGATTTGATATTGAGTATGCAAAACTGGTCTGCAACCGTCTGAACCTTACGCTTGAGTTGGTCCCGATTGACTGGAATCAGAAAGACAATGAACTAAAGTCGGGGAATATCGACTGCATCTGGAACGGGTTCACTTATGAGGGCAGAGAAGCCGACTACACATGGTCGGACCGCTACCTTGACAACACCATTGTGGTTCTGGTCAAGAGCGATTCCGGAATCGCTTCGCTGAAAGATCTTGCGGGAAAGACCGTTTCGGTCCAGACCGGCTCTTCCGGCGAATCGGCATTGAAAAACAACGAGGAGTTGGTTGGCTCGTTCAAGGGCGGTACCTACCTGACCTGCCCCGATTATACGCAGGGCTTCAATGAACTGAAAGCGGGTTCTTTTGAAGCGCTGGTGATCGACGAAGCGGTTGCAAAGTATCTGGTTGCGGGCAAGACCGAATATCGGATTCTGGAGGAAACGGTAAACCGCGAACAGTACGGCGTCGGGTTCCGTCTCGGCAATACCGAACTGCGTGATAAAATCAACGCGACGATGAAAGAAATTGCCGCCGAGGGAACTGTATTGAAAGAATTGGCGGAAAAGTACGGAATCGCGCCCGAAGCAATTCTGATTGGCAACTAACGCGGAAAGGAACTGTCTGTTTTGTCCTTTACGAATATGCTTTCGATGCTCGGCAGCGGGATGTTGACCTCACTTGTCATCTTCTGCGTGACCCTGCTGTTTTCCCTGCCGCTCGGGCTGCTCATCTGTTTCGGCAGACGGGCGAAAAATCCGGTAATCCGATGGATTTTCCGCATCTACATCTCGGTTATGCGCGGGACGCCCCTGATGCTTCAGTTGGTCGTGGTTTATTTCGCGCCGTACTATCTGTTCGGGGTTTCGCTCGGCAATCTGTTCGGCGGGAACTATCGTCTGATTGCCGTTCTGATTGGTTTCGTCGTCAATTATGCTGCTTACTTTGCGGAAATTTACCGCGCGGGGATTGAGTCGGTTCCGGTCGGTCAGTACGAAGCGGCAAAGGTGTTGGGCTACAGCCGCTCGGCAACCTTTCTGCATATCATCCTGCCGCAACTGACCCGCAGGGTTCTGCCGACCGTGACCAATGAGGTCATCACGCTGATTAAGGATACGTCTCTCGCATATACCGTCTGTGTGGTGGAGATGTTCACGGTTGCAAAGCAGATTTCTGCTGCCGAGACAGACATGACCGCGCTGTTCGTTGCGGGCGCTATGTATTATGTGTTCAATTTTGCCGTGGCGTTCGGGATGGAACGGTTGGAAAAGCGACTGAACACCTACAGCATCCGTTGAAAGGAGACCGACCGTGAAACTGTTGGAAATGAGAAATATCCGCAAATCCTTTCGCGAGGGTGTGACGGTTCTGGACGATTTGTCGCTGTCGGTTGAGGAGGGCGAGGTGCTGGTGCTGATTGGCTCCTCCGGCTCCGGAAAATCGACGGTTCTCCGTTGCGCCGCACAGTTGGAGACGGTGGACGGTGGGGAAATTGACGTTTGCGGTCGTACATTGGTGCGGACCGTGCAAAAAACGGACCGTTCCGGTGTAACGCGGGAAGTTGCGCTTTATGCGCCGCCCGCCGAACGGAAACAAATGTTGGAATGTGTGGGGATGGTGTTCCAGAATTTCAACCTGTTCCCGCACATGACGGTCCTGCGGAATGTTACCGATGCGCCCGTGCGCGTCCTCGGAAAAACGCGCGGCGAAGCGGAAGCGGACGCGCGGCGGTTGCTCGAATTGATGGGACTTTCCGACCGTGCCGATGCGTATCCTTGTGAACTGTCGGGCGGACAGCAACAGCGGGTATCCATCGCCCGTGCGCTTGCGATGAAGCCGCAGGTTCTCCTGTTTGACGAGCCGACCTCGGCACTTGACCCCGAATTGACCGCCGAGGTACTTCGTGTTATCAGACGGCTGAAAAAAGACGGACACACCATGGTGATTGTGACGCATGAAATGAATTTTGCCCGTTCGGTTGCCGACCGCGTGATTTATATGCGCGAGGGGCGCATTGAAGCGGAGGGAACGCCCGAAGATGTATTCGGGCGGAATGAAAACCCGCATCTGCGCAGGTTCCTGAACGGATTGACGGATTGAAAAAAGGTCGCCTTGGCGACCTTTTTTGTATAGTAAAACCACGCGTTAGACGCGTGGTTCGGTAAGAATTACATAGTTGAAAAAGGCAAAGAAACTCCTTTGTTGTATAATAGAAGTGCGGCTGCCAACTGCACAAATAAAAAACAACAAAGGAGGTCATTTAAGATGAGTATAAATGACATAAATAGTTTATCACATACGAAATGGAATTGCAAGTACCATATAGTATTTGCACCGAAATATCGGAGGAAAGTATTTTAGGGAGAAAAGAAGATAGAAATCGGGAAGATTTTGCGCCAATTGTGTGAATGGAAGGGAGTAAAAATAATAGAGGCAGAAGTGTGCCCGGATCATATTCACATGCTGGTAGAAATACCGCCCAACATTCCGGTTTCAAGCTTCATGGGATACTTGAAAGGCAAAAGCAGCACGATGCTATATGAGCAATTCGGCGAGTTAAAGTACAAATACCGAAGTAGAGAATTTTGGTGTAAAGGATATTACGTAGATACGGTAGGGAAAAATGAAAGCCGAATTGCGGAGTATATAGCCAATCAATTAAAAGAAGATATGTTAGGTGAACAACTGACAATTAGCGAAAAGGGCCCGTTTACGGGTAGCAAGTAACAGTCCCCACGCAGTTGGCAGCCCGTATAAATGCGTTCACGCATTGCGAAGAACAGAGGGCTTTGCCCGCTTGTGAAAAACCACCCGCTTTGCGGGTGGATTTTTATTATATTGGATTTTCCTCAGAACATATCGGAACAATTCTCCGACAGAAATTGTTTCAGTTCACCTCCGGAGTTCAGGGAGATGCTGTTTGCAAGGCGGCGGATACGGTAGGAAACGGTATTGCGGGCGAGGTGCAGATTTTCTGCAATCGTTTCATAAGAAGTATTGTTCAGCATATTGTGGATAATCCCAAAATCAGTTTCATCGCAAATACTGATGATTTTCTCCAGTTTTGAAAAGGTCTGTACCTCGTCATTGTGATAAAAGCAGGGATTGGGGAGGTCGGGCAGGGGAACGGAGTCGGCGGAGAATGCGGAGTCCGCTGTCGGCAAAATCCGTTTTGTTGTTTCCCGCGGAATCAGTTGCCCTGTCATTTTCAGGGAAAGTCGGAGTGACGGGGAATTGGTGGTTACCAAGTATCGGTAAAGGGAGATGACCTGCGCCCCGATGGCGGTATGGTCAACCGTGAATGCAGACAGTTTCGGAGTGAAGTGTTCAACCAAATCAATCCCTCCGATTGTAATCAGTTGCAGGGCATCCGGTACGGCAACCCCATCCGATTTCAGGTGCTTCATCAGGGAGAGTGCCACAATATCATTCACACAGATTACCGCATCGAACCGATGGATTTGCCCGAAAAAATCCCGATAGCAAGCATTGAGGTCGTTTTCATTAGAAAAGCAATGCGTCTCCGGTTCTGCGATGCCGCGGTGGCGGCACTCCTGAACAAACGCCAGTTTTTTGATATAGTCCGTTGTGGAATTGCGAAACAGCCCGTACAGCGCAATCTTTGTGCATCCCTGCGCTTCCAGATACCGATAAATCGTTTGGACTCCTCCGCAGTAGTCAATTGCGCACTGTGCCTGAACCAACTCGGAGGGCCATGGATAGCAATCCGTCAGAATGACCTGAATCTTGTGATTCCGAAAAAAGCAAAGCGCGGGAAAAATCCACGAGGGGGAGGTTGCAATCAGAATGATCAGCCGCGGGCTTTGCGCAAAGAGCCGCTCATACGGGTATTCCCGATAGGTATTTCCGTCAATCTGCGTGACGGTGTATTTTTTCTGCGCGAGAACGGCTTCTACGCCGAGCCGTTGCTTGTCACACCAGATGGAATGATTCAGATATGCCGGTTCATAGATGATGGGAATTGTCATGACAGGACTCCTTTTTTGCAAACGGGAAATCTCCCATGTATAAATGATAGCACAAAAAACGGATGGTGTCAAGTCGTTTTTTGTTAATCCGACCGTTAGGGCTAACCAACTATTCCCGAATTTTTCTGTTTTTTTTGTATTGCTTCTAGCGGGATTTTCAGGTATAATGAGAGTAGGAGGCAAGGAAACATGAAACAGTCTGAAATCGTCACGCTTTGCGGCGGCGGGTATACCGCGCGCATCAACCTGTCGCGTGGGGCGAATTGCATCTCGCTCCGCCATTTCGCCACAGGTGCGCGCATTCTGCGGGAGCCGTCCGACCCGATGCGCTTGGATAACCCGTATCTTTACGGAATGCCGCTTCTCTTTCCCGTCAACCGCATTTCGGGCGGGCGGTTTGTATTTGAAGGGCGGGAGTACGTCTTTCCCATCAACGAGCCGAACACGGGATGCTGTCTGCACGGGACGCTGCATGAAACGCCGTTTGCCTTGACCGCCGAAAGCGGGGACAGCCTGACAGCGGAATACACGGCGGACGCGGCACACCCGTATCTGTCCTTCCCGCACGCGTTCACCCTGCGCCTGTCCTACCGCTTGGATTCGGACGGACTGCACTTAGAAACCGCTCTGACCAACCGCTCGGACACGGATATGCCATATTTTCTCGGGTTCCATACGACTTTCAATCTCGCTCTGACGCCGAGAACGGACCCGAAAGTCGTGCTTGCCAAAGCGGAGTTGTCGCGCGAGATTGAGCGGAACATGGGAACCTATCTTCCGACAGGCAGACTGCCGGAATTTGACGCGGTATCGGCGGCATTGGCGGCGGGAACGTGGCATCCAGCATCGGGGGCGGTCAGTCGGCATTACCGCGCGGGCGGCGGGGGACTTCTGACCCTGACCGCCCCCGAAAACGGTTTGCGGATGGTCTATCGCAACGATGCGGCGTTCGGCTACCGCCTGATTTACGGGGACGGAAAAACCTTTCTCTGCATGGAGCCGCAGACCTGCATGGCGAACGCCGCGAATGCGCCGTTTGCGCGGGAGGAAACGGGCTTTGCCTTTCTGCGCCCCAACGAAACAAAGCAGTTTCATTCTCAAATCGGATTGGAGGAAATCAAAGCATGAAAATCACATGGCTCGGTCAGGCGGGACTGCTGTTTGAAACGGACGACAAGGTGATTCTGCTCGACCCCTATCTTTCGGACAGCGTGGAGAAGATAGAGCCGCACAATCGGCGGCGCGTTCCGGTCGACCCGCGCTTCCTTTCGCTGAAACCCGACCTGATTCTACTCACGCACAACCACCTCGACCACACCGACCCCGAAACGCTCTGCCACTATCTCGGAGAGGATTCGGCGGTCACGGTGCTGGCTTCCGGCAACGCGTGGGAGAACGTCCGCCGGCGGTTCGGCGGAATCAAAAACAATTATGTGCTGTTCAATCGCGGTACCGAGTGGACGGAGGGAAACCTGCATTTCCGCGCCGTCCGTGCTGTGCATTCGGATGACCGCGCAATCGGCTTTCTGTTGGAAGCCGAGGGGAAAACCTACTATATCACGGGCGACACGCTCTATGACGCTCGCATTTTCGACGACCTGCCCAAGCGCGTGGATGCGGTGTTCCTGCCCGTCAACGGTGTAGGGAACAACATGAACATGACCGACGGCGCACGGTTCTGTGAGCGGATTGGTGCGGTGGCGATCCCGCTTCACTGCGGGCTGTTCGACAGCCTTGACCTTGCCGCGTTTCCGTATCCGAACAAGGTTGTGCCGCAATTCTATCGGGAAATTCCCTTGGAGAAAACAAGATGAAAATTACAAAACTGGAACTTTTGAAAGTCAGACCCCGTTGGATGTTTCTGAAGATGTACACCGACACCGATTTGGTGGGACTTGGGGAGCCTGTACTGGAGGGGCACTGCACCTCGGTTGAGGCGGTTGTCCGCGAATTTGAGGACTATCTCATCGGAAAAGACCCGATGCAGATTGAGCATCACGTGCAGGCACTCTATCGCGGCGGGTTTTATCGCGGCGGACCTCTGATGCTTTCGGCAATCAGCGGCATTGAGCAGGCGATGTGGGACATCAAGGGGAAGTTCTATAATTGCCCCGTCTGGGAAATGCTCGGCGGCAAGGTGCGCGACAAAATCCGGATGTATACGCACATCAAGCGGACCGCCGTTGCGGGCGATTTCTCGGTGGACGAGATGCTGAACATCACCGATGAACGTCTGCGGGCGGGCTATACCGCGCTGAAATACTCCATCATTCCGCCCATCCGCGCAATCGATACGCCGCAGAATCTCATGGGACATATCGCGCGTTTTGCGGCGGTGCGCGAGAGAATCGGGGACAGCGTGGACCTTGCCATTGATTTTCACGGGCGGGTCAGTCCCGCGATGGCGCTGCGCCTTGCCGAGGAATTGAAGCCTTACCGCCCGTTCTTCATCGAAGAGCCGTGCCTGCCCGAGAATGTGGACTGCATGGTGAACATTGCACGGTCGACCTCCATTCCGATTGCGGCGGGTGAGCGGCTGTTCGGGAAATGGCAGTTCCGCGAGTTGTTGGAAAAGCAGGCGGTGGCGGTGGTCCAACCCGACATCTGCCATTGTGGCGGTATCTTTGAGGGGCGGAAGATTGCCCTGATGTCGGAGCTGTACTTCGGCTCCATCGCGCCGCATAATCCGCTGGGTCCCATTTCGCTTGCCGCCTGCCTGCAGGTGGACGCGTGCAGTCCCAACTTCTTGGTGCAGGAGCACCCGGGCAATCCGGACGGCGGCGACCTCGGCGTGGGGTATCTGAAAGAGCCGTTTGTGATGAAGAATGGGTACATCGAGGTCCCAACCAAACCGGGGCTTGGTGTGGAACTGGACGAGGACGCACTCAAGGAGAAACTGTATGACGGAAAATGGACGACGCCGCGGCAGTATTTCGAGGACGGAAGCAATGCCGATTGGTAAGAAGCAAGAGGGGAGAAACAGAGCATGGAACATACGGTCTTTGTAACCGGCGCGCATAACGGAACAGGATATGCCATCGCCGAGCGGTTCGCGCGCGAGGGTTGGGCGGTGCTGATTGGGAGCCGGAATCAGGAAAGCGCAGATGCCGCCGCAGAAAAACTGAAAAGTACGTATGGGGTCTACACGAAAGGGTATTCCTATCAGACCGCAACGCCCGATGCGGACGAGGTGCGGGCAATGTTTGAGGACATCCGCACAAACGGGCATTCGGTGGGGGCGCTGGTCCTTAACGCGGCAAACCTCGGGCTGAATCAGGTGAGCATGGAACTGGACATCCACGACTTCATGGGCGTCTATAATACCAATATTTTCTGGAATTTCCTCATGGCGCGGGAAGCGGCAAAACAGATGCGCGAGGCGGGCGGCGGGTCGATTGTGTTCATCGGCTCCAATTCGGCTCTGCGCGTGACCGAAAACCGATGCGCCTACTGCTCCTCCAAAAGCGCGATGATCGGAATGTCCAAGTCGCTTGCGGTGGACTGGGGCAAGTGGAACGTCCGCTCCAACGTGGTTCTGCCGGGGATGATTAAAACCGAACGGTGGGAGAACAACGTGAACAACGCGAAATACTGCCTGCCGAACTATACCCCGCTGCACGATATCGCGGAATTTGAGGACATCGCAAACGCAGCGTGGTATTTCGGAAGTGAGCAGTCCCGCAACACAACGGGAACCGAACTGGCGGTGGACGGCGGGATGCTGGCGCAACTGACCCCGAACATCAACCGCACCCTGTGGGAGTGACGGCATGAACCAACTGAACCAACTGATTCGCGAGGCGGCAATCATTGCCATTATCCGCGGCGTAGAGCGGGAAAAACTGCCGCCCCTGCTTGACGCGCTGGCGGCAGGCGGCATCCGCTTCGCGGAGATTACCTTTGACCAAACGGGAAAGACCGCCGACACGGAAACGGCACAGAACATTGCCGACCTGAAAAAACACGTGGCGGGCAGGATGCACGTCGGCGCGGGAACGGTGATGACAATCGGTCAGGCGGACCGCGCCATGGAAGCCGGCGCGGAATTCCTGATTTCTCCGAACGTGAATCCGGAGGTCATCCGACACACCGTGGCGGCAGGTTGCGTGTCCATCCCCGGAGCAATGACCCCGACCGAGGCGGCGACTGCCTACGAGAACGGTGCGGACTTCGTCAAGATTTTTCCTGCGGACACCTTAGGGCTGCCCTATATCAAAGCCCTGATGGCACCGCTGGCGCATATCCCGTTCCTTGCGGTCGGCGGGGTAAACGACCGGAATATCGGGGACTTTCTTGCCGCGGGAGTGGTCGGTGTTGGCGTCGGGGCGGCACTTACGCCCAAAGAGTGGATTGCAAACGAATCCTATCGGCAAATAGCGGAACTTGCAAATCGATATTGCAATGCAGTCCAAAACCACAGGAATCGTTTCGGCAAACGGGCGTAACGGAGCCGAAAACGAGGAAAACAGCACCTTTTAAGGAAATAAAAAAGGGGATAGTCCATGCGTTTGAATGCGCTTGCATTCGGCAATGGGCTATCCCTGTTTTGCATCTGTTCGGAACGCGTGCCGACGTTTATCGGTCGAGAGAAAAGAGCGCTGCAAATTTTGCAAAGCGCGGTTGGATTTCAAAGGCGCGGTCGATGCGGTCCGAAAAGAATCCGATGATGCTCCCGTTCAGGACCGCCATTACAAGCGTTCCCCAACTCAACCCGACCAACTTCCCGAAAAAGCAGAACGTCATGACCGTGCTTGCCAGCAGGAGCGTGAGGTCAACGCAGGTCTTGAAGCGCGAGAGCCGGATGCCGTAGCGGTATGAAACGGCTTTTACGAAAAAATCGTAGACCTGCGGATAGAGATAGGTTTTGAAAAACAGCGCGACCGAGAACGAGGTCAGCAGGACGCCGACAAGAAACATCGGAATGCGGAGCCACAGCGCCATACTGCCGGGGGCGGTTACGGTGGGATCGAAGCATGGAATCTTCCGCCAAAGGTCCAGAACCGCGCCGTAGAGTAAGCAGGTTCCAAAGGACATCAGATAGATTGGCTTGAATTTTCGTAAGACCAGACACAGCAGAATGAATACGCCCGCCTGAATGATGTATTCCGCCTGCCCGAAAGTCACCGCGCCGACTTTCAGACTGAGCAGATAGGCGGGGGCAACGACCATGGAAATTCCGAAATCTGCCGCCGTCAGGATTGCAACGGCAAGCGCAAGCAAAGCGATTGCGAGCAGATAGACGAATTCGGACGAAACGCAAAGCCGTTTGCGTTGTGCATGTTCCGCATCGCACGGGGCATTCTTTCGTTCTTCCAACTGTTCCATTTCCGTTCCTCCGCAAAAAAATCGCCATATACCCCAAACGGGTGTATGGCGAAAAATGAGTACTTTCTCCGAAAAATCCATACTGATTTTACAGGGAAAGTATAGCACACAAGGCGGATTTTGTCAAGAGTAAATTGACAAAATCTTTCAAACGGTAACAAAAAGTCCCTGATCTCGGCTTATTTGCCGAACATCAAGGACCTCTGGTGGAAACAGGGAGATTCGAACTCTCGACCTTACGGATGTGAACCGTACGCTCTAACCAACTGAGCTATGCTTCCGTGCTTCTATATTATACCACACTTTCCTCCCGATTGCAACCCCTTTTCGCAAATTTTTTGTTTTTTTTCAAAAGAAAAATCGGTCGGGGTGAAATACG
>SAMEA3663036__coassemble_336_pt1 | contig 22706 bp, 17 predicted proteins | sample SAMEA3663036__metabat2_low_PE_039 | metagenome-assembled genome bin SAMEA3663036 (sample SAMEA3663036) | pig gut metagenome | biome: pig gut; feature: pig-associated habitat; material: faeces | place: France | collected 2012
GGCTTCCCCTCGGGGGGAAGCTGGCGCGTTAGCGACTGATGAGGGGGGATAAAATTCCACCACACAAGACTTACGACCTTCCACGATTCCACCCACCAAACGAGCGCGATAGCCGCACTTTTCAGAGGACCGCACCTCCCAATCCGCCCAAAAACTTTCCTGCACGGCAACCGCCGTCCACAAAGCGAGAAAAATGTATTCACACCAAAACGGCGGTTGCCGTGCAGGGAAGTTCGGGGAGGTGAGGGAGGTTTGGAGGGGGAGGAAATCCCCTTTCAAGGGGGTTCCTCCCCCTCCAAGGTCTTCCCCACCTTACCCCAATTTCCCCAACGCAGACAGAATGCCACCGAGTTTTTCGCGGTAAACGGAGAGTTTCGCACGTTCCGCATCCACAACCGCCGCAGGAGCCTTGGAAACAAAGGACTCGTTTGAAAGTTTCTTCTCCACGCGGAGAATCTCCCCCTCCAACTTCTCGCGCTCGGCGGAAAGCCGTGCCTTTTCCTTTTCCAAGTCAATCAATTCCGACAGCGGCAGATACACCACAGCCGAGTCGGTCACCACCTGCACCGCATTGTCCGCACTCACCACGTCGGACGGGAACCGCTCCGCAACCTCAACCGCAGACGCGGACGCCAGACGCATAAAGAACGCATAGGTCGCAGGGCCGAACGAATCACCGTATTTCGTCTCCAGATAGACTTTCGCACGACGGGACGGCGCAACGTTCATCTCGTTCCGCCGCAGACGGATTGCCTTGATGGCTCCAATCACACGCGACATCGACAGCGACTCCGCCGCAAAATCAAGCGACGGGTCGTACTTCGGATAGTCGGCAATCACAATGCTTTCTGCCGCACCCGCGCAGTGCGGGAGCGCCTGATAGATTTCCTCCGTGATGAACGGCATGAACGGATGAAGCAACTTCAGGATTCCCGTCAGAACGTAGCACAGCACGTTCTGCGCCACAAGATTGCCCGCCGTCCCCTTTTCATTAAGACGGCTCTTGGTCAACTCAATGTACCAGTCGCAGAAAATGTCCCAGACAAAATCGTAAATTGCAGACAGCGCAACGCCCACTTCGTAGTGGTCGAGCGCGTCGGTCACCGTCCGCACCGTCTTGTTGTAAGCAGTCAGAATCCACTTGTCCTCGGGCGCGAGTTCCGCCGCGGCGGGGAGCGCATAACCGTCCACCGTCAGGTTCATCCGCACGAAACGGGAGGCGTTCCACAACTTGTTCGCAAAGTTCCGCGCCGCCTCCATCTTCTCCTCCGAGAAGCGCATATCGTTCCCGGGCGAGTTGCCCGTCGAGAGCGCAAACCGCAACGCATCCGCGCCGTAACGGTCGATGATTTCCAGCGGGTCAATCCCGTTTCCGAGCGACTTGGACATCTTCCTGCCCTGCGCGTCCCGCACCAGACCGTGAATGAACACCGTGTGGAACGGCACGTCACCCATCTGCTCCAGCCCCGAGAAAATCATCCGCGCGACCCAGAAGAAAATGATGTCGTAGCCCGTCACCAAAACGCTCGTCGGGTAGTATTTTGCCAAATCGGCGGTCTTTTCGGGCCACCCGAGCGTGGAGAACGGCCAGAGCGCCGAGGAGAACCAAGTGTCCAGAACGTCGCTTTCCTGCTCAACGTGATGACTGCCGCACTTCGGGCAGACCGTCACGTCCTCGCGGGAAACCGTCATTTCGCCGCAGTCGCGGCAGTAGAACGCGGGAATGCGGTGCCCCCACCAGAGTTGACGCGAAATGCACCAGTCGTGAACGTTCTCCATCCAGTTGATATATATTTTTGAAAACCGTTCGGGCGCGAACTTCACCCGCCCGTCTTTTACAACCTCCAGCGCGGGCTTTGCAAGCGGTGCCATTTTGACAAACCACTGGTCCGAGGTAATCGGTTCCACGGTGGTATGGCAACGGTAGCAGGTCCCCACATTGTGCGCGTGCGGCTCCACACCAACCAGATAGCCGTGCGTTTCCAGATCGGCAACCAGAGCCTTGCGTGCCTCGTAGCGGTCCATCCCCGCATACTTGCCGCCGTAGGAGTTGATGGTCGCGTCGTCGTTCATGACCTTGATGACCGGCAGGTTGTGCCGCTGACCGACCAGAAAGTCGTTCGGGTCATGCGCAGGCGTAATCTTCACACAGCCTGTCCCGAATCCGATTTCCACATACTCGTCGGCAATCACGGGAATCTCCCGCCCCACGAGCGGCAGAATCAGCGTTTTGCCGATGAGGTGTTTGGTTTTCTCATCGTTCGGGTTGACCGCAACCGCAGTATCGCCGAACATCGTTTCGGGACGGGTGGTCGCGACCTCCACGTACTGCCCCTCCTCGCCCTTGATGGGATAGCGGATGTGCCAGAAATTACCCTGCTGTTCGGAATACTCGACCTCCGCGTCGGACAGCGCCGTGATGCAGTGCGGACACCAGTTGATGATGCGGTTGCCGCGGTAAATCAGCCCCTTTTCGTAGAGGTTGACAAACACCTCGCGCACGGCTTTGGAGCAGCCCTCGTCAAAGGTGAAGCGCTGTCTGGTCCAGTCGCAGGACGCGCCGAGTTTTTTGAGTTGCCCCGTGATGCGCGCCTCGTATTTATCTTTCCACTGCCAGACGCGTTCGAGGAATTTTTCGCGCCCGAGGTCGTAGCGGGTCAGCCCCTCCTCCACGCGCAGGCGCTCCTCGACCTTAATCTGCGTGGCGATGCCCGCGTGGTCGGTCCCGGGGACCCAAAGCGTGTTATAGCCCTGCATCCGCTTATAGCGAACCAGAATATCCTGCAGAGTCTCGTCCAGCGCGTGACCCATGTGGAGTTGACCCGTGACGTTGGGCGGCGGGATAACCACCGAAAAATGCTCCGCTTCATTGGTCACGTCGGGCGTGAAATAGCCCTTGTCGCACCAGTTTCGATAGATGCGGTCCTCAAATTCTGCCGGCTGATAGGTTTTCGGCAGTTCGTGCGTTTCGTCCATAACTTCCTCCGTATAATAACTTCCTCTGTAAAGGCAATACCGTGCAATTCCGATGGTGCGAATCACAACTTGAAGAGTCGAATCTTTCGTCAGACGATACAAAAATTCGCAGGCTGTAGCAGCGCTACAGGCAAGGATTTTTGTGGTGGATTACGAAAAAGGCGCGAGCGAGTGCGCCAATCGCGGATTGCGCGGTATTGCCTTCAATAATTTTCCCGATAAAACAAAAAACTCCCGCCCTATCAGGGCGTGGAGTACGCGGTACCACCTGATTTTACACGCACGGTCCCCCGCACGCATACACTCTCGCCCTTAACGGCGGCACCGTCGCGGACTACGCACAAAGGTCTTTCCTCTGCTTCCCCCGCGCCGCTACAAAGTGACTTCACCCGCTTCCCCACGGACTCGCACCCACCGCCCGCTCTCTGTCAAGGCTTCCGCAGATTACTCCTCTTTGTCACAGCGTTTATCATAAGTATACCACATTTTCCCCCGCTTGTCAACAGATATAGCAAAAATTTTCTTGGGGAAAGACCTCGGGGCGTTGCCCCGAACCCTACTTAGGGAACTTCTTAAAAGAAGTTCCCTAAGAACCCTCAAGAATTTCACCCAAGGACCGGATTCCGCAGGGAATCCGGTCCTTGGGTGAAAGTTTTTGGAGATTTTTAAGAGACTTTTTTCAAAAAGTCTCTTAAATGGGGCTTGGGGCAACGCCCCAAGGTCTTCCCTCCAAGAATTTTACTGTATCTCCTGCTCAAGCGAGCGGAAAATCTCGTCGTCGAAGAAGTCGGAGATGGAGATGTCCAAGCCGTCGCAGAGTTTTTTGACGGTTACGACCGAAAGTTCCCTGCGCCGCGGGTCGAGCATGCTATAAACGGTCGACGGCGTGACGCCCGAGCGGGTTGCCAACTCGTTCCATGTTATCAATCGTTCCATGCACAGGCGCCGAAAGCGCAAAACGACCGCGTCCTTAATCGACATTTTCATCACCTCTATATATTATTCTTACCCACATTATATAAAAATTTCCGCAAGTGCGTATACGCACTTGCGGAAACATTGTATTTATGGTATAATATATACGCATGGGCGTATATATTATATTTTGAGGTACAAATATGAAAATCGCAATTATCGGTTCAAGAACGCTTTGTATTTCCAATCTACAAGACTATCTGCCAAGCGATATTTCTGAAATCGTATCAGGAGGGGCAAAAGGAATAGATACCTGCGCAAAAAAATACGCAATGGATCATCATATCAAATTAACGGAATTTCTCCCCGATTATTCAAAGTATGGACGTTCAGCCCCGTTAATCAGAAATATTCAAATAGTTGAATACGCAGATGAAGTAATCGCTTTCTGGGACGGTCAATCCAATGGAACGGTTTTCACTTTGAAAGAAGCGAAAAAGCGAAATAAAAAAGTGCGCATTTTCAAATTGATGCAATAAAAAACAATGTACCATCCCGTTTTTCATCTCCCCTCTTGTTTTGGTCTCCGAATTGTGCTATAATAATGGTAGAACGACAGCGGCAGAGCCGCACGGAGGAAAACCATGACAGATAAAACAACACTTTACCCGTTCCGCCTTTCCGGCGTGACCAAATCGCCCATCTGGGGCGGCACGCGACTGGTGCGGGAGTGGGGCAAGCAGTCCGACGGAGACACGGTTGGCGAGAGTTGGGAACTGACTGTCCGCAAAGACGAAAAGAGCCGCATTCTCAACGGTCCGCTCGCAGGGCAGACGTTGGAGGAGGTCATCGACCGTGTGGGACCCGCTTTCATCGCGCCGGACTACTCTGCGGGGACCTTTCCGCTTCTGATTAAACTGATTGACGCCGCCGACCGCCTGTCGGTGCAGGTCCACCCCGACGACGCTTACGCCGCGCGGGTAGAGGGCGACAGAGGCAAAACCGAAATGTGGTACATCGTGGACGCCGCGCCGGACGCGGAAATCATTTGCGGGCTTCGCGCGGGCATTGGACGCGCGGAGTTTGCCGAGGCAGTCCGCGCGGGGAAGATTGACAGCGTGATGCACCGTCAGCGCGTGCGCAAGGGCGAGGTCTACTTCATTCCCGCCGGACTTCTGCACGCCATCGGCAGCGGAATTCTGATTGCCGAGATTCAGCAGAATTGCGACCTGACCTATCGCGTTTACGATTACGACCGCCGCGACAAGGACGGCAATCTGCGCCCCCTGCACGTGGAAAAGGCACTGGACGTGGTGCGCCCATTCACGGCAGCGGAGATTGACGCAATCCGCTTCTCCCGCCGTTCCGACAGCCTTGCAAACGGCGAGGTGCTTGCCGACTGCGATTTCTTCCGTGTGGAGCGCCTGACCTTGAACAACTCCGAAATCGTGCTCCCCGACTTTGCGGGAATGCGCCACCTGCTTTGCGTGGAGGGGTCCGCGACGTTGGTCTGCGGCGGCGAGTCCTACACGCTCGCAAAAGGTGACAACATGGAAAGTTGGCTCCTGCCCGCAGGGCTTCCCGCTTCCCTCTCGGGAACCGCCACCCTCATCGTCTCCGCCGTATAAAGGGACGCGTTGGGGAAACTTCTTATAAGAAGTTTCCCCAAGCCCTTTCAAGAATTTTCAACGCATGGGAAAGTGCAACCATAGCAACGTGCGCACGGTGAAAAGTTTCGCTCACCTTTTTCAAAAAGCATGAACAAAATCTGCTCCATTTATACTTTTTGAAAAGGGCGTATTCCACCTCCTTTTCTTTTTTGCAAATATATTTTCGCAAACTAAATCTTTGCAAAACACGGACCGAACGGCAAAGAATGCGACATAAAAAGCGCTCCGAATTTTGAATTCGGAGCGCTTTTCTACGCAATATTCTCAATCCAAGCGGTCATGTTCGTTCCCACCCAATGCGTTGACAGTTTTCAAAAAGGTTTCCCAACGCATCCCCCGCATCCTTTAGCGGAACGCGCCGAAAATCCAAAGCACCAGCGCGCCGAGTGCGCAGAGAATCAGGAGACAAGGGAGGATAATCGTAAGGAATGCCGCCAGAACCATCGCGAACCCGTCGCGAAAACCGACGTGTTCCCGCTTCATGTTTTCGGCAAATTCCTGCTCCTGCTTTTTGGTCGCTTTCCGCAGACCCCTGCCGAACATTCCGAATGCCATACGCTCCTCCCATTTCCACCTTCAAAAATCAATTCTCGGCAAGTTTTACGCTCTTTTTCTCGGTCTTGGGCAACTCAAACAGATAGTTGCCGTTCTCGTCCAATTTCCGCTCGGGAAAATGGCAGGCAACGAAATGCCCGGGTTCAATCTCGGTCAACGGCGGCGGAACGCGGCTGCACTTGTCGCACGCCATGTAGCACCGCGTGTGGAACTTGCACCCCGAGGGCGGCTTGATTGGCGAGGGAATGTTCCCCTCCAGCAGAATCCGCTCCTTATTCAGGCTGTCCATATCGGTAGTCGGAATCGACGACAACAGCGCAACCGTGTACGGGTGCCGCGGGTCGGCGAACACCTTGTCGGCGCTCGACAACTCCACAATGTTTCCGAGATACATCACGCAGATGCGGTCGGAAATATACCGCACGACCGAAAGGTCATGTGAAATGAACAGATAGGTCAGGTGTTCCTTTTCTTTCAGTTCTTCCAACAGGTTGATAATCTGGGACTGAATCGACACGTCCAGAGCGGACACGCACTCGTCGCAAACCACGAACTTCGGATGCACTGCCAGTGCGCGTGCGATGGAAATACGCTGTCTCTGTCCGCCGGAGAACTGATGCGGATAGCGGTGAATCATATAGTCCTGCAAGCCGCACTGCCGCATAATGTCCAGAATATACTGCTTCATCGCCTCGCGCGTTTTTGCGGACTTCCCGTTGAAGAACTTGTGCGTCACAAGCCCCTCCTCGATAATCTGCCCAATGGTCATACGCGGGTTGAGCGAGGAATACGGGTCCTGGAAAATAATCTGCAAATCTTTGCGCAACAGACGCATTTCCGAATACTTCAGGCGCGCCAAATCAATGCCGTCATCCAGCATGGCTTCGTACTTTTGAAACTCCTCGTCCTCGGCAAACTGCGCTTTCCGCTCCGCAATCTTCGCCTGAACCTTTTCAATCTCCAGTTTCAGGACCGCAATGGTCGCGGCTTTCACCTGTTCGGCTTTCCGCACCTGCGCGAGTTTTTTTCCGATTCGCTTCTTGCGTGCCTCGGACGCGTCCGTAAGTTCGGTTTCGAGTGCGTCCGCCTCCAGACCGAGGTCCCGCACCGCCTCGTTCAGTTTCGCGACACGTTCCTCCCGCACCGCCTGCTGATAGAGCAACTGCGCTCCAGACTTAGTGTCGCGGACCAGAAATCCGCCAATAATCTTGGCAATGTGCGCCAGCGTGGTGTGCGCCTCGGCAACCGCCAGATTCTTCGCCTGAATTTCAAAGAACGTGGCGTTCTCGCCCGCCTGCTCAACCTTTGCGGTGAGTTCGTCCGCCTTTGCCTGCTCCTTTTTCAACTTCGCGATATATCGGTCCGCGTGGCGCAGGGTATCGGTGACGTAGGAGGGCGCGACCGACGCGCGGGGAACGCCGTAGTACATCGTGGTTCCCGCCGTCTGGTCATAGAGTTGGAGCAGGACGCGCCCGAGCGTGGATTTTCCGCATCCGGACTCGCCGACAACGCCGAGCGTTTCGCCCTCGTAAATATCCAACGTTATATCCTCATTCGCACGGACGTAAAGTTGTTCCTTTTGGAAAATACTCGACTTTGCGATGGGGAAATACTTCTTAAGATTCGTGATGGATAAGAGCTTTTTGGTGTTCGGCACTGTTTCTCACCTCCTTTTCAGGATAGAAGCAACGGATTTTCTGACCGACACCGATTTCCCGCAGGGTCGGCTCTTCTTCCAGACATTTCTGCGTTGCGTACTTGCACCGCGGTGCAAATTTGCACCCTTTCGGCAGTGCCAACGGATGCGGCACTACGCCCGGAATCGGCTCCAACTTGTGCGTGATGTTGTCGATACGCGGGATGCTGTACATCAGCCCCTCGGTATAGGGGTGACTGCACGGGCAGTTGGTGAAAATCACGCGTGCGGAACTTTGCTCCACAACCTGCCCGCAGTACATCACCACCACGTCGTCCGCCATCTCGTTGATAACACCGAGGTCGTGCGTGATGAAGATAATCGACGTGCCGTTTTCCCGCTGCAACTCGTTCATCAGGTGCAGAATCTGCGCCTGAATGGTTACGTCCAGCGCGGTGGTCGGTTCGTCCGCGATCAGAATTTTCGGTCTGCAGGCAAGCGCCATTGCAATCATCACGCGCTGCCGCATACCGCCGGAAAGTTGATGCGGGTACTGCCGGATAACCGCCTCGGGGTTCGGAATCTGGACCGCGTAAAGCATTTCAAGCGCTTTTTTCATCGCTTCCCGTTTTCTCATCCCCTGGTGAATCATGAACGGCTCCGCGAGTTGTTTTCCGACGGAAAACACGGGGTTCAGACTGGTCATCGGCTCCTGGAAGATGACCGAAATTTTGTTGCCGCGAATATCGTACATCTGCTGTTCGCTCAGTTTGGTCAGGTCGGTCCCCTCAAAGAGGATTTCACCCTCGGCGATATAGCCGTTGCTGTCGAGCAGGCGCAGAATGCTCATTGCCGAAACGCTCTTGCCGGACCCCGACTCACCCACAATTCCGATGGTCCGCCCGGGCTCCAGAGAGTAGGAAACATCGTTGACGGCTTTTACAATTCCCTTGCGGGTCTTGAAGTAGGTATGCAGATTTTTTACTTCTAACAGTGCCATATTTGTTTCCTCCGCTCCTTACTTTTCTCTGCTGCTCTTGGGGTCGAGTACATCGCGCAGGGTGTCGCCGATGATGTTGATGCTGATGGTTGCGATGGACAGGAAGATTGCGGGGAACAGCCACTGCCACCAGTAGTTCTGAATGACAATCGAGTTGTTCGCGCCGTTGAGCATATTCCCCCACGTCGGGCGCGGCTGTTGCACGCCGAAGCCCAGATAGGACAGCGAGGACTCGGTCAGAAGACAGCCCGCGAAATCGAGCGTCATACTCACGAGAATGACCGAAATGACGTTCGGGAGAATGTGACGGAAGGCAATGCTCTTTTCCTTCACGCCCATCGCCTTTGCCGCCATGACAAATTCCTTTTCTCGCTCCGCCAACACCTGCCCGCGGATCATGCGCGCAAGCCCCGTCCACGAAAGCAGACCGAGAATCAGCATGATGATGAAAATTTTCATGTTCTCGCTGATCGGTCGGTTTGACATGACGTAGGACAAAAGCATTGCAAACGGCAGGAAGGGGATGGACGAAAAGATCTCGGTCACCCGCATCAGAAGCATATCCACCCAACCGCCGAAATAGCCCGAAAGACATCCGACAATGATTGCCACCACCGAGGAAACGATAACCGCCACCGCGCCGATGGTCATGGTCATTTTTCCGCCGTGAATCAGGCGCGTAAAGGTATCGCGCCCGCGCTGATCTGTTCCGAACAGGTAGCCGCGCATTCCGTAGGAATCGGTCAGCTTGCCGTTTTCGTCAACCAGATAGGTCTGGTATGCGCCCGTGTAGACCTCGGCGCACTCCTTGCCGTTGATGCGGTCATTCGCCTGCCCCTTTTCATTCGAGCCCCAGACGTAGGCTTTGCCTGCGTCGGAAACGCCCGCAAAGTGCATACTGCCGCCCGAAAGCTTTACCAGCTTTTCGCCTGCGGGAATCTCGGCAACGGTCGTTTCTCCGTAGCGGGAGTCGCCGCGCACCAGAACTTCGCCGTCGTCAAGCAGAATCGCAAAGCAATCCTTCGTTGCGGCAATGTCAACCGCCTTTTTGCCCGCCAGATAGGAGACGAATTCCACCTTGTTTCCCTTGGAGGAAGTCACGCGGTCATAGTTGAACGCACCGCCCGGGCAGACGACCGAGCCGTCCTTCATCAGAAGCAGAGCGTAGTAGTTCGACAGCACGACCTTTTCGACGTTCTCATAGTTTCCGTCGCGCAACTCACGCATATTCAACAGGGCGTTTGCGTTGCCCCAGACCGTCACCTTGCCGTCCACCACAATTGCCGCCGCCTGATAGCCGCAGACCAATTGCGTGAGTTTGGAGGTGTCAACCGTGCCGTTTACCAGTTCGTCCGGCATCCAGATGACCGAGCCGGTGGAATCCTCTCCCTGCCCGAACTGTCCGCGCGAATTGTTGCCCCAACCGACGATCTTGCCCTCGGTCGTCACCGCAATGACGAAATCCGAACCCGCCGCCGCCATCAGGACGTTTCCGTCCCTGATTTCATCGGGGTAATCGGAATAATCGATTCCGAGCAGGGCGTCCTTCGTGTAGCCCCACATATAAAGCGTGTGATCCTCTCCCACCCCAAGACTGTAGTTGGAAAAACTGCTCATGGAGGCGATCTGATTCTTCAGCTTTGCAGGAACGCTCCGCATCGACATCACGGGCGCAATGTTTGCCTGTCCCGCGTCGGTAAAGTTGAGATCCATCGGCAAAAACAGCGGACCGATAAAGACCAACAGGAAGAGCGCAACCAGCACCACAAGCGCCGTCACCGCCAGTTTGCGGCGGAAGAAGGTTCTGACCGCCATGCGCGAGGGGCTTTCCAGTGCCTCAACCGCCAGCGCATCCTCGGTTGCAAGCGATTTGCTCGCGCCCATGAACATTCTGCCGAACCAGCGCCCGAGCGTCCCGAAGAAGCGGACGAAAAGATTCTGTTTTTCCGATTTGTTTTCGTTGTTTGCCATCGTTTCGCCCTCCTTTACTTATTGACGCGGATACGCGGGTCAACCAGGCCGTAGATCAGGTCGATAATCAGGTTTCCGAGCAGAGCAATGATGATATAGAACATCTGGAGCGCCAGAACGACCTCATTATCGCTGACCGTCAGCGCAGTGTAGTACACTCTGCCGATTCCGTTGAGCGCAAAAATGTTTTCGATCATCAGAGAACCGGAGAAAATACCGAGAAACCAACCGATCACCAGAGTCACAATCGGAATCAGCGCGTTTCTCCATGCGTGAGAATAAACAACCACTTTTTCGCGCAGACCTTTCGCCCGCGCCGTGCGGATGCAGTCCAGCGAGAGCGCCTCAATCATCGACGCGCGCACATATCGGGTCATGCCGCCCAGAGAGCAGAAAGTCATAACGATCAGCGGCAAGCACAGATGGTACATCCGATCCCAGAACTGCCGCCACGGGGACCATTCCAGACTGCCTGCGGTCTGCATGCCCGATACCGGGAAAATTTTCAGAACCACCGCAAACAGCCAGATAAAGACAATTGCAATAATAAACGTCGGCAGACTGTAACCGACGATCGTGCCGACCTGTACCGCAACGTCGCGGCGGCTTCCCCGCTTAACGGCACAGAAAATACCCAACGGAATGGTGATGCCGAGCGCCAGAACAGTTGCGAAAATGTTGATGAAGATCGTGTTCTTCATTGGCTCAACGAGAATTTCGGCAACAGGCTTGCCGTACTGGCTCGATTCGCCGAGGTTTCCCTGCAAAAGTCCGTTGAAAGAACCGTCATACAGAGGATAAAAGCCCATCCAACGACCGTAGCGTTGCAACAGATTTCCGTCCGTACCGTACCGCCTTTGCCAATACAGATATCGTTCTTCGTAATTCAGTTTGCCCTTGCTCGCCTTGACCTCTTCCTGTGCGGTGGAGGCGGCTTTGTCCACGGGCAACATATTATAAATCAGAAACAGCAGGAACGAGAGAATCAGGAATACAATTACAATGTATACCAGCCGCTTCAGAATGTATTTCCACATGAGATTCCTCCGATTTTTATTCGGTAAACAAAACCATATACTACAACTTTAGCAGGAACACCGCCCGAGGGCGATGCTCCTGCATACAGTCGCGGGGTGACGGAGCCAACCCGCCTATTCAGAGTCAGAATTATTTGGTGTAGTTCGAATAGAAGTCCGCCTCATCCTTGATATAGCAAACCGAGTAAACCTCGTAATCGGGATTGATGCTCCAGTTGAACGCGTAATCGTACGCGGCGCTGGTGAATCCGCTTGCAAAGTTGATGGCATTCAGCATCGGAGTGCCGTTGTAGCCGCTCTCCGGATCGCGCTGCAGTTCGCCGTACAGACCGGTTGTGAAGTCGGTCAGCGTATAGGTGATATACATACCGATCTCGGTGGTCGAAGCGGGGTTCTTCTGCCAAGCGGTAAGCAACTGATCGGTAACGGGGTTATCCGCAGTACCGTACCAGTTAATCGCGAGCGGCATATAATACTCACCCTTAATCTTCACAGTCTTGTACTTGCCGTCCTTTGACTGGAAGTTGAGGTTATCCTTGCTCAGCTCATAGCCCGAGAGCTTCTTGTAACGAACCGCGTCTGTGCCCGCCTTGAACTCTTCACCCTTTTCGTTGTAGACCCAGCCGCCCGCAACGAGAACATCGATGGCGGAGGAGGAACTGTAGGTGTACTGGTTCAGCTTGATGGTATCCTTGTTTGCCTGATATGCCGAGAATCCGGTGTAGTACGGACCGTGAACAATCGAACCGTGACCGCCCGTAAAGGTCTGTGCGAACTCGGGACGGTTGATGGTGTACATAATCGCCTGACGGACTTCGACCATACCCGTAGGACCGAAATCGGCGCGGAAGCCGAGCTTCCCGTAGCCCGCACGGTCGTAGTGGGTCTCTTTGTACTTATCGGGGTTATCGGAAACGACCTTGAGAGCCGCGTTGGTCTCGTCAGCGCCGGTTATACCCGCGATCACATCGACCTCACCTCTCTTGAACATATCCATCTGCGTCTGCGGAACAACCTTGATATAAGAGACGGTTTCAATGGTAGCCTTGCCGCGGACGTCACCCTTGTACTCCTTATTCAGCTTCAGGGTTGCGATCTTGGAGCTTTCGTCGTAGTTCGAAACAACATACGGTCCGGAGAACGGAAGTCCGGAGTTCCACTTCAGGTTTGCCGTGATCTCCGCAGCCGTGGTGTACTTGCCGTCCTTCTTTGCGTAGAACGCGTCGTTCAGGTAGCAGTAACCGTCCGCGTCGGTCAGAACATCGCCTGCCGCGCCGAGATAGAGCGCCAAAGGATCGGGCGAGAATGCCGCATTGATGATCGAATAGTAGTAACCTGCGTAATCGGCAGTGAAGGTCACCTCAAAGGTGTAGTCATCCACCAGTCTGACGCCCTTGAAGGTCTTGCTTGCCGTGACCTTCGCGCCGGTCTTTTCGTTCAGAACAACCTCTTTGCCATCGTTGGTTCCGTCGTAAGCCTTGAATCCGTCAAAGCCGACGAGCGTGTTGCCCGAGTTGGCTGTTCCGCCCGCCTCTGCCGCAACAGCGGTGCTGTTTGCGAGAATGCCTGCGACATAGTTTTTCGCAGTGATCTTCGAACCGTCGCTGAAGGTCAGGTCATTCGTAATCTTAATGGTATACGTCAGCGTACCGTCCTCGTTGACCTTGGAGGTCGGAATAATCACCTTACCGTCCGCATCCTTTGCCATAGCAGTCTCGTTCCATACGTAGTTTCCGTCTTTTCCGCTCATAACGGTTGCGTAACCGGAAATCAGGTTCTGGATATCGAGATCGGAAGCTCCGGGGCTGGACTTACCCCAAGCCGCATTCCGGAACGCGCCGCTGAGGTCGGTTGTGCTGCCCAGAATCACCTTTCCGTCGGAACTGCCCGCCGCAACGATTGCATCGGCAGGACCCCAGTACGGAGTGGTAACGAAGCCTGAGATCTTTGCATTGTAAAGATCGTAGTAAATGTTGGAATACAGCGGGATTTCGGGAGCCAGATAGTTCCATCTCTGGATATACAGCTTCCACCACATATTATAGACATCTTCCTCTGTCTTATACGTTGCAGAGCCTTCCGGCACTTTGGTATTGTAAACCATTGCCATGGACAGGAAGTCCATGCCGAGGGTGTACTTCACACCGTCAACCGTGACGTGCGCCATGCCGGCACTGTCCTCCTCGACCATATCAATGGTGACCTTGCTTCCGATCTTATCGTAAACGGAAGTAAAGTCGTCGTGCTCTATGGCGTCCGCCGGATCAATTGCCTCATACTCGACCGTCTGCATCTTTTTGCAGGCAACCGCCAGGGGCAGGATCATGAGCAGAGCCAGCACAAGTGAAAAAATTCTGAGCTTTCTCATTTCGGATTCCTCCTAAAAATATTTGCCGAATCATCGGCTTTTTTGTTTCAAACGGGATTCGGAAGTAGGCTCCCGTTTGATTTGTTTTAGTATACCACGCTTCCATATTTGATGTAGACTTTATATAGACTATTTTGCATTTTCCTTGCCTTAATTATGTAAAAATAAGGTTTTGTGGCATTGTTTTACCTTGCACAAATCGACAAAAGTGCCTTTTTCGGGCGTTTTTATGAGATTTCCAACGCTTCCAAAATGCAGATTTCCGTCCTTTTCCTGCGTTTTCAAACAATATTTCGTGACCTTTCCTCTTTCAAAACGATTTTTCCTGTTGTTGCGGTTGCATTTCCAGTTTATTCCATGCCCCGCCGTTTGGTCCGCGTTTTGCAAGTTTTCACACTCAAAAATTCATTTGCAAAAATCGGCGCAAAAAAAGAAACCCGTCCGAAACGGGTTTCCGAACACGCAAAGGAAAGGGAATCGCCCCCAAAAAAGGCGGGCGATTCCCTTAAGGCAATACCGCGTAATCCCGATGGTGCAATCACGAAGTCGATTTTTTTCGTCAGACGATACAAAAATTCGCAGGCTGTAGCGCGGCTACAGGCAAGGATTTTTGTGAAGTATGACGGGAAAAGCGCGAGCGAGTGTGCCAATCGCGGATTGCGCGGTGTTGCCTTAAGACAACACCGTGCGCGTTGCGCAGTCACAACAGCACGCGGACACGTCGGACACCGCTGATGGCGCGGATATGCGCCGTTGCGTTCTCCGCAGGTCGCGGTGAGACGTCCAGAACCGTATACGCGTTATCTCCTTTGGATTTATTGGTCATATTCTCGATGTTCACGCCGTCCGCCGCAAGTGCGGTGGTAATCCCCGACAGCACCGCGGGAATATTCGCGTGCAGGACGCAGATGCGCGCAATCCCTGTCCTCGGCTGTTCCACCGTGGGATAGTTCACGCTGTTCCGGATGTTCCCGTTCACCAAGTAGTCGTCCAACTCCCGCGCCGCCATCACCGCGCAGTTGTTCTCCGATTCCTCGGTCGACGCGCCGAGGTGCGGAATCAGCACGGCATTCTTCGCGTCCGTCACGTCATCCGTCGGGAAGTCGGTGACGTACTTCGCCACTTTCCCGCTCTCAAGCGCCGCTTTCAGGTCCTCGGCGCAGACCAAATCCGCGCGCGCAAGATTGATAATCCGCACGCCGTCCCGCATTTTCGCGATACTCGCGGCGGAAATCATTCCTTTCGTGTCTTTCGTTGCGGGGACGTGCAGGGTGATATAGTCCGAAACCGCAAAGATTTCGTCAAAGGTCGCCGCGCGCACCACGCGGTGGTCCAGATTCCACGCACCGTCCACCGACAAAAACGGGTCGCACCCAACCACTTTCATCCCGAGCGCCAACGCGCTGTTCGCAAGCATTCCGCCGATGGCGCCCAATCCGATGACGCCCAGCGTCTTCCCCGCCAGTTCGCTTCCCGCAAACGCGGACTTCCCTTTCTCCACCTGTTTGGCAATGTCGGGTCCGGTCAGTCCCCTGACCCATTCCACGCCGCCGATGACGTCCCTTGCGGCAAGCAGCAGGGCGCAGATTGCCAGTTCCCGCACGCCGTTTGCGTTCGCTCCCGGGGTGTTGAACACCACGACACCCGCCTCGGCGCATCGGTCAACCGGGATGTTATTTACCCCCGCTCCCGCGCGCGCAATCGCCGCGAGGTTCTCCCCGAGCGGCATTTCGTGCATGACCGCCGAGCGCACCAGAATTCCGTCGGGGTTCTCCACGTCGGTCCCGACCTCGTACCGCCCGCCGAGTTCTTCCAATCCCACGGGTGCAATTTTATTGAGCAACTGAATCTTCATGTTCCGTCTCCTCACTCTGTGTCCGTCATTTTACGCTTTCGGATTTTCGGCAGCGAATTTCTTCATGAACGCCACCAGTGCTTCCACGCCCTCATACGGCATGGCGTTATAGATTGACGCGCGCATCCCGCCGACCGAGCGGTGTCCCTTGAGGTTTTTCAGTCCTGCCTGCGCCGCTTCCGCCGCAAACTTTTTGTCCAAATCCGCGTTGCCCGTGACGAACGTGACATTCATCATCGAGCGGCTTTCCTTCTTCACGGGTGCGAAATAGTAGTCCTGCGAATCCAAATAACCATACAGCAGGTTTGCTTTGCGCAGATTTTTCTCTTTCATCGCGTCCAGTCCGCCCATGTCCAGCAGCCACCGATAGACCAGACCCGCCATATAAATTGCGTAGCACGGCGGCGTGTTGTACATCGAGCCGTTTTCCGCCATGATTTTCCACTCCAGCATGGTCGGCATTTTCTCCTCGGCGTACCCGAGCAAATCCTCGCGGACGATGACGACCGTCAGCCCTGCAGGCGCCATGTTCTTCTGCGCTCCCGCGTAGATAACGCCGAATTTCGAGACGTCCACCGGCTCCGAAAGGATGCACGAGGACATATCCGCAACCAACGGAATATCGCCCGTATCGGGGATATACGGGTATTTGGTCCCATATATAGTATTATTGAAGCAAATGTGGAGATATGCCGCATCGGAGCGAATGTCCGCGCGCGTGACCGTCGGAATATGGTCAAAATTATCGTCCTTTGTCGTTGCTACGCAACGGACGTCGTAACCGAGTTTCTGCGCTTCCTTGAACGCCTTGCCCGAAAACTGTCCCGAAACAACGTAGTCCGCCTTTCCCGTCCGCCGAATCAGGTTGAGCGGGACCGCCGCAAACTGCGTGGACGCGCCGCCCTGCAAAAACAGGACCTTATAATTGTCGGGTATGTTCATCAATTTCCGCAGGTCCGCCTCGGCGCGGGCAATGATTGCCTCGTAATCCGCCGAACGGTGCGACATCTCCATCACCGACATTCCGCTCTCGCCGTAGCAGACAAGTTCTGCCGCCGCCGTCTCCAAAACAGGCAGGGGCAACATGGACGGTCCCGCCGAAAAATTATAAACCCGTTTCATCATCTGTATTTCCTCCGCTATCAGGGTATGGTAAAAAGTGTATATCTATTATATCCATTTTGCATGTCGTTGTCAACCCTTTTTGCGAAATTTGGGTGATATTTTTTCATTTTCCGCTATTTTGCTCAAATTTATGCAATTTTGCGCGTTGTCATTTTGCATTTTAAGAGATAAGACCTTGGGCGTTGCGCAAGCCCTAAGACCTTGGGCATCGCCCAAACCCACTTAGAAAACTTTTGGAAAAGTTTTCTAAGAACTTTCAAAACTTTAACTAAGGGGGATTTTACCCCTATGTTTAGGTGGTACTGATTTTGTGTAGCCGTATACGAACTACGAATTCCGGCTGATCCGAGCCAAATCCCGTCAAGCGGGATTTGGTCGCTTACACTCTCTCCGCTACCGGATACAAGCGGTAGGAAAGTTAGTTGATGATTGGAACGGAACGACACGCGGGTCGTTCCCTACGGATTACGGCCCTGCAAAGTGCGTAACCCGTCAAAGTTGACTTACAATACAATGCCATACACGAGTGCCATATCTAATCGCGTCCCGCTCACAAAAAGAGTGCGATAGCCGCACTATTCAAAGCATTTGTACCTTCCCAAACGACAAAAAACTTCCCCCAAGAGCACCCGTCCTCAAACAAAGCGAAACAACTTTTCGCCATGTAAGGGCGGGTGCTCTTGGGGGAAGTTCGGGGAGGGTCAGGGAGGTTTGGAGGGTAGGGAGACCCCTCCGAAAGGGGTCTCCCTGCGCCTACAAGGTCTTCCCTTAATCCACCACGGGCATCGTCCAAAGGAGTTGCTTGCCGCAGGCGCGGAGCGCCTCGGTTGCCTCGGAATCCACCATCGGACGGCTGATAAACGCGAAACTGCCATCGCGAACCACATAGCCGTCGTAGCCGAAAAAGGGCTTCGTCTTTTCCGCACAGTTCGCACAACCCGAGAGAACAAAGCAACGGCGGACACGGCGCAGTTCGGGGGAAGCATAATTCGCTTTCGTCGCAACACGCCATGCGGGAAGTTGTAATTTTTCGGCAGGAGAGACCGCGTTCAGAATGTCCGCAACCACCGCGCTCGCAGTCGGCAGCTTGCCCGCTCCCGCACCGTAGAAGAACGCGCGTCCCAGCATATTCCCATCAACCAGAATCCCGTTGTATACCCCGCTGACGTGACGGAGCGGATTCCCCTCGGGCACCATGTGCGGCGCAACCAACGCCAGAACCTGCTCCCCAATCCGCTCGGTGTGTCCAATCAGTTTCACCGCACAGCCCAGAGACTCCGCAACCTCGGTCTGCTCCTCGGTCAGATGCGTGATTCCCTTGACCGGAATCTCCGTGGGAGAGAGCAGAACGCCGAATGACAGCGCCGCAAGAATCACAATCTTGCGTGCCGCGTCCAATCCCTCCACATCGGCAGTCGGGTCCGCCTCGGCATAGCCGCGCTTCTGCGCCTCGGCGAGCGCCGAGGCAAAGGTCGCACCCGACTCTCCCATTTCGGTCAGAATGAAGTTGGTCGTTCCGTTGAGAATGCCGCTCACCGACAGAATGCGGTTGGCGGACAAATCGTCCCGAAGCGGGCGGATAATCGGGATTCCGCCACCCACGCTCGCTTCAAACAGATAGAACACCCCGTGCGCGCGGGCAATCTCCAACAGTTCCGCGCCAAAGGTCGCAACCACCTCCTTGTTGGAGGTTACCACACTCTTTCCCGCTTCCAAAGCCGCGCGGGTGAATTCGTAGGCGGGATGCGCACCGCCCATCATCTCGGCAACCACACGGACCTCGGGGTCAGCGAGAATCGGAGCAATGTCGTGAACCACGCGGTCCCCGAGCGGATGGTCGGGAAATTCGCGGCGGTCCAGAATGTAGCGGATGTCAATCTCCTCCCCCGCGCGGGCGGCAAGAAGCGAGCGGTTTTCGGTCAGGACCTCGGCGGTCCCCGAGCCGACCACACCGAAGCCAAGCAAAGCAATTCGAATCATAGAAAATATTCCTTTCCAAATGGTCTTTTCTATATCATACCACAAAATCGTCCCAATTGCAATAAAAGTCTTGAAAACAGGCAAAAAATATGGTATACTGATACCGTTCGGAACGCCGTACCGATTTCACCGCTCCCGAAAGGAGGCATTTGCCGCATGGGAAAACTCGAAACAAGGCTGAATAATGTCAAAATCTTTACGCTGTACCTGCTGAAGAACGTCAATCTGCCGCTCGACTACCTCACCATCGGGGAGATGCTGATGCGGACCGACTACGTGATGTACCTTGATTTTGCGGAAGCGTTTCCGCAACTCACCGAAAACGGGCTGATTGAAGAGGTCGGCAAAAACGAGCAGGGCGAGCCGCTCTATGCCGTGACAAGGCGCGGGTGCCTCGTGGCAGAGGAACTGAAAAGCGACCTGTTCCAGTCGGTGCTTGACAAAAGCCTCGCCTGCGCCCTGCAATACCTCGATTTCCGCCGCCGCGGCGTGTCGGTCCACTGTTCCTCGGAACGGCAGGCGGATACCACCGTCAACGTGACGGTCACCCTGACGGAAAAAGAAAAAGTCCTGTTGCAGGCAACCATCAACACCGACTCCGATTACCACGCGCAACAGATGAAAGAACACTTCCACGAACATCCCGAAATCGTGTATCGGGGTCTGACCGCACTGATGACGGGTCAGGTGGACTATCTTTATAAATAGAAATCCCATTCCGTGTCGGTTTCGCGGGCTTTTTCCGCGGTCCGACACGTTTTTTCACACTCCCACCCCCGAAAAATCGGATTTTTTCGGAAAATCTTCATCTTTTTTTATAAAAGGGGTTGCAAAAGCGGAAAAAATGTGCTATACTAAGTACGGTAGAGTATAGGAGCGTTTGGGAGTGGGTTCAGGTGACCCGCTCTTAATTTTTGGAATGGAGAGAAACCGATGAAAAAAAGCGGAGGAACCATCGCATCCACCGTCAGGGCGCTCGCGGAGCCGATTGCCCGTGACCTCGGATACGACCTTTGGGACGTGGAATACGTCAAGGAGGGCGCGGACTACTATCTGCGCATTGAAATTGACAGCGAGAAGGGCATTACCCTTGACGACTGCGAAAAAATGCACCGTGCGATTGACCCCGTTCTGGATGAAGCCGACCCCATTGACGACGCATACCATCTGGAAGTCTCCTCCTGCGGAATCGAACGTGAACTGAAAAACGACCGCCACATCCTCGCCTGCGTCGGTTGGCGGGTCGAAGTGCGGCTTTATGCCGCGGTGAACGGCGTAAAGGTGTGGACGGGAACCCTTGCGGGGCTTGATGAAAGCGGCGCGGTCCTGCTCGATGCGGATTCCGACGGGGTGCGGCATGCGTTCCCGAAAGAAAAAATCGCGTCGGTGCGCACCGTGTACGATTTCGGCGCCGATTCCCAAGAATGATGAAATAATGACCGGAAAGGATAGTACGAGAGAATGAACGCAGATCTTTTTACCGCGCTGGAACTGTTGGAAAAGGAAAAAGGAATTCCCGCGGAGTACATGATTGAGAAAATCGAAGCGGCGCTGATTTCCGCCTACAAAAAAGAATACGGAAACAACACCAACGTTCGCGTGCTGATCGACCCCGTAAAAAAGGACGTTCGGGTTTATCAGCAAAAGGAAGTCGTGGAAACGGTGGAGAACCCCGAAACGCAGATTTCCCTCGAGGACGCGCGGGCGCATGCAAAGAAGTATACCATCGGCTCGGTCGTGGAGACCGAGGTCAAGCCGAAGAATTTCCGCCGCCTGAGTGCCGCCGCCGCAAAGTCGGTCATCATTCAGGGCATCCGCGAGGGCGAACGCCGGATTCAGCAGGAGGCTTACGAGAACAAGCACGAGGAAATCATCACGGCAACGGTCAGCAAGATGGACCCCGAAACCGGAAACATTCTGCTGGAGACCGACACGGGACGTGCGGTGCTTCTGCGCAGCGAGCAAATCCCGGGAGAAATCTTCCACGTCGGCGACAAGATTAAGGTCTATGTGCTGGAAGTCAACAAGGAAAGCCGCGGACCGATTGTTACCCTGTCGCGGGCGCATTCGGGACTGGTCCGCAGAATGTTTGAGTTGGAAATTCCCGAAATCGCGGACGGCATCGTGATGGTCAAGGGTGTAGCGCGCGAAGCAGGCTCCAGAACCAAGATTGCGGTCATGTCACGCGATCCCGACGTCGACCCCGTCGGCGCCTGCATCGGAAGTCACGGTTCGCGTATCTCGGCAATTGTGGATGAGTTGCGCGGTGAAAAGGTTGACATCGTCAAGTATTCCGAACAGCCGGAAGAATACGTTGCGGCGGCATTGGCTCCCGCGGCGGTCCAGTCGGTCACCATGACCGGAGAACGCACCTGCCGCGTTCGGGTCGAACCCGACCAGTTGTCGTTGGCAATCGGAAAAGAGGGACAGAACGCCCGACTTGCGGCGCGCCTGACCGGTTGCAAAATCGACATCAAAGCAGTCGGCGACGAGACGGACGGAGAATAACCGCTCCCCTGTACTATGGAAAAGAAAGCAAAGAAAATCCCCGTGCGTCAATGTATGGGGTGCAACGAACACAAGCCCAAGAGCGAGTTGATTCGCGTGGTGCGAAGCCCCGAGGGGGATGTCTCGCTCGACTTTACCGGCAAGAAAAACGGACGCGGCGCGTACCTTTGCAGAAACGCCGCCTGCCTGCGGAAAGCCGCAAAGAGCCATCGCATCGACCGCGTGTTGGACTGCACGATTCCCGACACGGTCTACGAGGAAATGGCGCGGGAGATTGAAAGCGATGGGAACGCCTGACCGGACGCTCGGCGCACTGGGGCTTTGCGCCAAGGCGCGGGCGTTGGTCTGCGGGACCCCGATGATTTGCGAAGCGCTCGCAGGCAGGCACAAACCGTTTCTCACGGTTCTTGCCGCCGATAACTCCGAGGCGACCGACAAACGTCTCGGAGACAAATGCCGCTATTACGGAGTCCCTGCGGTCCGCGTTTGCTACGACGGCGAAACGCTTGCGCGGGCAGTCGGCAAAGGCGGCAGACTCGCGGCGGTCGCGATCACCGACGAAAATCTGTGCCGGCTTGTGAAAAGCACGCTGACACAATGAACGAGAATCACAATGCGTGACGCGTCTGTCTGCGGCGGACGCGGAATCAGGAGGAAATATGGCTGATAACAAAACACAGTTCAAAATCAACAAACTGGCGAAAGACCTCGGGCTGAAAAGCAAGGACCTTTGCGATATGCTCGCAAAGCGCGGAAAGGAGGTCGCGGTTCAGAAATCGCTTGAGCCGGCGGAATTTGACATTCTGTTCGATTCGCTGACGAGCGAGCATCAAATCAGCGACATCGGCGATTATCTGGACGGGAAGTCCTACATTCCGTCCAAGAAAAAGCCCGCAAAGAAAAAGGAAGCGGCAAAGCCGAAAGCGGAGCCGGCTCCTGCGGCGGAAAAGGCGGCAGAGGCGACGAAGCCCGAAGCAAAACCTGCGGAAAAAGCGGAAACCAAACCCGCAGCGGAAAAACAGCAGGTGACGGCAGAACCCGCAGCGGCGAAAAAAGCGGATGCTGCCAAGGCGCCCGCTACGGCGAAAGCACCCGAAGCGGCTGCAAAGC
>SAMEA3663036__coassemble_359_pt1 | contig 21960 bp, 15 predicted proteins | sample SAMEA3663036__metabat2_low_PE_039 | metagenome-assembled genome bin SAMEA3663036 (sample SAMEA3663036) | pig gut metagenome | biome: pig gut; feature: pig-associated habitat; material: faeces | place: France | collected 2012
TGTGAAGTATGACGGGAAAGGCGCGAGCGAGTGCGCCGATTGCGAATTGCGCGGTTTTGCCTTAACGTTTTTGAGCAATGAAAGTTTTCGCCCGCCTTTTTGGAGAGGCGGCGCAGGGCGGGGCGCGGAGCCCTCGTCGCCGTCCGCAGACGGCGAAACCCTCTTATCGGCGCTTTCTTTTTGCAGCTTTGCGAAGCAAAGTGTGCTTTTCTCTTTGCGCCTACATGGTCAAAGAAAAAGCGTGAAAGAGGTTTGTACTTTTTAAGCGGTAATGCGCTTTTCACTTACAACTACAACAAAAACGAATAACAACAGGAAACGGATGCCGCTCGGCATCCGTTTCTTTAGATTATTCGGCTTGCTTTCCGACAAAATTCTTGTAAATAGCGCCCGTTTATCAAGAATGAGACTAAAAATGATTCTGAATTACACGATCTGGAAGAGATAAAATTTCAGATAGTCGGTCTCGGGAACGTTCCAGAGAATCGGATGGTCGGGGGACTGTTGGCGGGCTTCAATCTGCCGAAGTCCGACGCCTGCGTCCTCGGCGGCATTATGGAGCATTTGGCAGAAATAGGTGTTTGTCATGAAGTGCGAGCAGGAGCAGGTGGCAAGATAGGAGCCGCGGCGGAGCAATTGCATGGCGCGACGGTTGATCTCACGGTAGCCCTTGATGGCGTTGCGCAGGGTGTCGCGGCTCTTGGTAAAGGCGGGCGGGTCAAGGATGATGAAATCGTAGCCGTGGTTCTGCGGGAGCGCGGAGAGATAGTCGAACACATCGGCGCAAACGAAGTCCATGCGGTCCGAAAGCCCGTTTTGCGCCGCATTTTTCTGCGCAACCGCCAATGCGTCCGCCGAAATGTCCACTGCCGTGACGTGTTCCGCCCCCGCCTGTGCCGCGTTGAGCGCAAAGGAGCCGGTGTGCGTGAAGCAGTCCAGAACCCGCTTGCCGCGCGACAGGGGGCGGATTGCCGCGCGGTTGTATTTCTGGTCGAGGAAAAAGCCGGTTTTCTGCCCCTCGATATAGTCCACGGTGTAAAGAATCCCGTTCTCGGTGATGGTTGTCAGCCCGTCGGTGTCGGTCCGCAGACTCTCGCCGCTCCAAAATCCTTTTGCCGTTTCCATGCCCTCCAGTTTTCGGATGGGGGCTTCGTTCCGCTCGTACAGAACCGTAACCGTCTGCCCGAATTCCTCGCGGAGCAGGCGAACGAGAATAGAATAAATCTCATTCTTAATCTTTTCCATCCCGAGCGAGAGAACCTCGGTGACAAGGACCTCGCCGAAACGGTCTACCGTCAGCCCGGGAAAAGCATCGGCTTCCCCGAAAATCAGGCGGCAACAGGCAAAATCGCGCTCACCCATGACCGTGCGACGGTAGTCGATTGCCCAACGGAGTTTGCGCTCCCAGAAAGCGGTGTCAAAGCGGTCGTTCGCGTTTTTGGAGATGACGCGGACGCGGATTTTGGAATTGGAATTATAGAAGCCCGTGCCGAGGTATTTGCCCTTGGGTGAGTACACGTCGGCAAGCGAACCGTCCTCGGGGGTCCCGGTGACGTGGGTCACCTCGTCGGCAAAGACCCAGACGTGACCGCCGCGCAGGAAATCCGCGCCTTTCTCGGTAAGGGTCAGAATCGGATAATTTCTCATGATGGTCCCTTTCTGTGGTGGAATAACGGGTAGATTATACCATATTTTTGGTCCTTTTGGTTCCGAAAACGGCTCTGTTCACAAACTTTTAACATATAAATGGCGGGTTTGCACTTGCAAAAGAGTGGAAAAAAGGGTAAAATAGAATGCTAAACAAGAATAAAGAGGATGCAATTCATGCTTGAACTCAAGAATTTGTCTTACACGGTTCCGGACGGAAAAGAGATTATCCGGAATGTGAATCTGAAAATCAACGACCGTTTCGTGGCGGTCACGGGACCGAACGGAAGCGGAAAATCCACACTTGCCAAGTTGATAGCGGGCATTTATCAGCCGACGTCGGGGCGTATCTTTCTGGACGGCGAGGACATCACCGATCTTTCCATCACCGACCGCGCCCGCCGCGGGGTCAGTTTTGCTTTCCAACAGCCCGTCCGCTTCAAGGGACTGACGGTCAAGGACCTGATTTCGCTTGCCGCAGGAGAGAAGATTACCGTTGCGCAGGCGTGCAACTACCTTTCCGAGGTGGGACTTTGCGCGAAAAACTATATTGACCGCGAATTGGACGCGTCGCTCTCGGGCGGTGAGTTGAAGCGGATTGAAATTGCGATGATCAACGCACGCGGGACCAAACTGTCGCTGTTTGACGAGCCGGAGGCGGGGATTGATTTGTGGAGTTTCAACAACCTGATTTCGGTGTTCCGTTCCATGTACGAGCGGACGCGCGGGACGATTCTGATTATTTCGCATCAGGAACGGATTCTGGACATTGCGGACAAGGTGATTGTGGTGGTAAAGGGAGAGATTGCGGCTTACGGACCGAAAGAGGACATCCTGCCCGAACTGCTCGGGACGACCGCAGGATGCAGACTGACCGTAAAGGAGGGGGCAACGGTATGATAACCGACGTGCAGAAGTCGCTTTTGCAGGAAATCGCGGGAATTCACGAGGTTCCCATGGGTGCGTATTCGCTTCGCATCAACGGTTCGCTCTACGGAAAGAACGATTCGGAGCATATTTCCATCGTCAAAAAGACCGACAAACCCGGGATTGAGATTTATATCAAGCCGGGGACCAAGAACGAAAGTGTGCATATTCCGGTCCTGATTTCCGAAACGGGGCTGAACGACATGGTTTACAATGACTTTTTCATCGGTGAGGACTGCGACGTGACCATCGTTGCGGGGTGCGGTATCCACAATTGCGGAACGCAGGAGAGCCGGCACGACGGAATTCACACATTCTACCTCGGGAAGAATGCGAAGGTGAAGTATATTGAGAAGCACTACGGCGAGGGGGACGGCAACGGAACCAACGTCATGAACCCGCAGACGATTGTCTATCAGGAAACCGACAGCCACATGGAGATGGAGACGGCGCAAATCAAGGGGATTGATTCCACCGTGCGGTCGACCACGGCAAAATTGGGGGACGGCGCAACGCTTGTCATTCATGAAAAAATTCTGACGCACGGGCATCAGGTGGCGGAGACGCATTTCGTGGTGGATTTGGACGGAGAGGGATGCGGAACCCACGTCGTTTCGCGGTCGGTGGCGAAAGAGGACAGCCACCAGAAATTTTTCTCCAACGTGCGGGGCAACAACCGTTGCTCGGGACATACCGAATGCGATGCAATCATCATGGACCGTGCCACGGTTGCGGCAATCCCCGAGATTGAAGCGCGGCATACGGATGCGTCGCTGATTCACGAAGCGGCAATCGGAAAGATTGCAGGGGAACAACTCATCAAACTGATGACGCTGGGGCTGTCCGAAAAGGAAGCCGAGGAAGAAATCATCAACGGATTCCTGAAATAACCGAAAAAGAAAGCGGTCTCGCAGTTCCGGACCGCTTTCTTTTTCCTAATTTAAGGATATTTGTATAAAATCAGGATAAGATCGGTCTTTTTGTGCAACCTGCGAGGGTGTAGAAATTTCGGGCTGAAATTTGTGCGAAATGTACAACCCTTTCCTGCGCGCAAAATGGTTTCGGTACCGAATTTTCTTTTTCGGATGGGTAAATACAATTTACCAATTCCGTTTTCGCTGTTTTGTCAAGAGGAATCGGATAAAAATAATCACCAAAAATGGCGGAAAATGCCGGTCCTATAATTGAAAATACCGTAAATTACATTTACTATTACGTTTTCATGGAATGTCTGCCAAAAAGTCACAAATTGAAATGTAAACTTTTTTGGCTTTCCGATTGCCCGAAATGTGAATTGAAAAGCGAGATATATGAATTGCAGGTGACGGAACGCAATTTTTTTTGCTTGACAATGCGTTTTTTTTGTGATATGATATAGAAGTTAAAAAAGGTATCCCTGCGCCTGTTTCTCATTTTCGGGCGCAACGGTCTGATTGCTTCCGCGTGGCAGGCGGTGGGAACGGCGGATGCCGGATGAATTTTTCAGGAGGAAACACAAATGGGAAAGAAGAGATTCACAAGATTCGTCAGCTTTGCATTGGCAGTTCTGTTTCTTGTGAGCGGCTCCGCGATTGCCGCGGGTGCCGAAACGTCCAGTGTCACCGACAAAACCATCGGCGACTACCAGAACGCGCGCGACTTGCTGTCGTATGAGGAGTATCTGACGCGGTATTGCGCCGATGCGAAAAGTACCGACAAGACCGTGACGGTCTCGGCAGATGACGACCTGACGTTCGTCAACACCGCAGGTGATACGGTGACTGTGAAGAACGGCGCATGGACGCTGACGACCAAGGACGGAGCGGTCTGCACCAACTCCGAGGCACTGCCGGAGGGATATGCGCTGAGCGACCTTGTCCACCTGAAAGAATACGACGGTCGGAAAGCGGTTTACACGCCGAGCACCGGAAGCACGACGTGGAAGATTGACCTTTCCACATCGGGCATTACGGAAAAGGCGCTGTACAACATCGTGCTGTCGTACTACCCGATTGACAATAAGAACGCCTCTCCCGAGCGCGAATTCTACATCAACGGCACGATTCCGTTCAGTGAGGTAAGGTCGCTGACCCTGCCGAAGAACTGGGCGTCTTTCCGTTCCGACAAGGGTGATGTGCTGACTGCCACCTATCAGCCGTCGAAGAAAATCAGAAAAAATCAGGAGAAACTCGACGCCGACCTCGCGCAGGTCAAAGGCGAGATGGAAGCGGCGGGCTTGGTTGCCTACGTTTCGGGCGAGGGGACGGATAAGGTGCTGAACGTGGAGCGCCCAACCGTCATCACGAGCGCAATCAATGCGTTGATTGACAAATACGAACTCCGGTTCTTTGTGACCGACGCGAAGAACAACGAAATGCGCCCGACCATGTTGCAGCAGCCGAAGTGGATGGAGTACACCGTCCACGACAGCGACGGTTACTATTCCGCTCCTCTGAAGTTCGCTTTGGAGCCGGACGAGAACGGATGCGTTTCGCTGACGCTCACGGGCGTGAACGAGCCTGTGGCGTTTGAATCCCTGACGCTGACTGCCTGCCACACCAATCCTACCTATGAGGAATATCTCGAACGGCTGAAGAACAGCGGTGCCTCTTTGGAAGAGGGCGAGGACGTGGTGCGGATTGAGGGCGAGAATACCATCAATACTTCCACGAACGTCGTTTATCCCGTTGAGGACCGTTCCGACGCGCTGACGTCTCCGATTGACACGAGCCGGACGATGCTCAACACCATCGGTACCGAGAAGTGGGAGACTGCGGGACAGTGGATTCGGTATCAGTTCAACGTCAACTCCTCGGGAATGTATGAAATCTACTCCCGCTTCAGACAGAGTTACCTCGACGGTATGTATGTCTGCCGCACGCTGAAGATTTACACGAACGGTTATGAGTCCGAGGACGCATACAAAGCCGAGTACGGCAACACGGCGGGCTACTACGACGGCGTGCCGTTCGAGGAAGCGACGCAGTTGCGCTTTGACTACAACAACGCATGGCAGGTCAAGGGACTTTCCAAGGGCGGAAACAAGGACGAAACCTATCCTTTATATTTTGAAAAAGGCGTGACTTACACCCTGCACTTTGAGGTGGCGCTCGGTTCCATGAGCGAACTGGTCCGTCAGATTGAAGATATTCTGGACGCACTCAACAACGATTACCTCAGCATCATCAAACTGACCGGTTCGTCTCCCGACGATTACCGCGACTACAGTTTTACGCGCCTGTTGCCGAACACTATGCTCGATATGCTGGAGCAGTCGGTGGCGCTCGGAAACGTGTCCGACTTCTTAAAGAAAGATACGGTCGGTGTGGCATCCTCTTACACGGGTATCTGCGATAAGTTACAGACACTGCTTGAGAAGATGGGACGCGACGAGAACGCAATCGCGAAAAACCTTGACAACTTCAAGTCCTACGTCGGTTCGTTCGGTACGTTCCTGACCGACTCCAAAACGCAGCCGCTTCAGATTGACTATTTCCAGATTCAGGGCGCATCGGTGAAGAAGCCGAAAGCAAAGGCAAACTTCTTCCGTTCCGTCGGACACGAAGTTTCCAGTTTCATCATGAGTTTCTTCCGTGATTATAACAGCTTGGGTTCGATGGACACCGGCGAAAACTCCAAGGAGCCGATTAACGTCTGGTTGGCTTACGGTCGTGACCAATCGCAGGTCATTCGGAACCTCTGTACCAACAAGTTTACGGCAAGCGAAGAATTCGGCAACATTCCCGTTGACCTGAAGTTGGTCTCGGGCGGTACGCTTCTGCCCTCCATTCTGGCGGGGATGGGACCCGACGTCTACCTCGGACTTGGACAGACCGACGTCATCAACTACGCAATCCGCGGAGCGCTGATGAACGTGGAGGACCTCGACGGCTTTGAGGAAACGGTCCGGAATTTCAACCACGCGGCAATGACGGTGCTTTCCATCAGCGATGCCGACGGCGATATGCACACCTACGGACTTCCCGAGACGCAGGCGTTCCCGATGATGTTCATCCGCACCGATATTCTTTCCGACCTCCAGATTGAGATTCCCAAAACGTGGGAGGACATCTATGTGGCGCAGTCCAAACTGGAATCCAACAACATGGAAATCGGTGTGACCACGGACTATAAAATGCACCTCTATCAGTTGGGCGGTTCGCTGTTTGCGGATGACGGAATGCGCATCAATCTGGATTCGGTTCTGGGTCTGAAAGCGTTTGAAACGATGTGCAATATGTTCACGCAGTATTCGTTCCCCTACAAGTACAGCGCGGCAAACCGGTTCCGTACCGGTGAGATGCCGATTATCATTTCCGACTACACCTCGCTTTACAACCACCTCAAGGTGTTTGCAACCGAACTTGACGGTTGCTGGACGTTCGTTCCGCTGCCGGGATATGAGACGACCGATGCGGACGGTAACAAGACCATCAACAACTGTGCCGTTTCTTCGGTTACCGCGGCGGTTATGATTAAGGAAGAAAACAAGGATTACGCCGACGCGTGGACCTTTATGAAGTGGTACACCGATAAAGATTGTCAGGCAGAGTACGCAAAGGAAATGGTTGCAATCCTCGGCGATTCCGCAAAGCACTCCACCGCGAACAAGCAGGCGCTTGAAAGTATGCCCTGGACCAACGAGGAGTACTCCGAAATTAACCGTCAGTTCAACAATCTGGCATCCATCCCGAACTACCCCGGGTACTACATCATCGACCGTTACACCAACTTCGCGTTCCTTTCGGCTTACAACGACGACGCGGACCCCAGTTCCGAGTTGCTCAGTTACATCAAGACCATCAATAAGGAAATCACGAGAAAGCGCGAGGAGTTCAAACTCGAAACACTGGAAATCGGTCAGACGCTTGCGAAGAAGCGCTCCGACCAGGTGCTTGAGGCGATGGAGTATCTGACCTCCGAGTTCGTCAAAGAGGGCAATGACAGATACGAAGCGGTTTCTTCGGCAGTTCTTGCCGCAAAGTATGCGATTGCGAACAGCAAGGTCGACCAACTGAACGACGCGTCCGCCGCTTTCAAGGCGATTCTGAATTCCTACGGCACGCCCGAAACGATTACCATTACCAAAGCGGACGGCAAGACCGCAGAGGTTCCCGCTTACTACGTCAACGTCGGCAAACAGACTGCAGAGAGCAAGAACGGCGGTTACAGCATCAAGTCTCTGAACGAACAGCAGTTGATTTATTTCATTTCCACGGGTCTCGGTGACATTGCAAATGCACTGGCTTCCTACTGATTCGTTTTCATGTTTTCAAAATCTGAAAAGGAGAATGCAAAATGTCAAATAAAACAGCACCGGCGGGAACGGAAAAGGCTGCTTATCAGGCTGTTTCCAGAAAAGACCTGACCTACCGTCAGTGGATATGGAAAGAAATGAAACGGAACTGGGTCGCATATGTGATGATTGCCCCCTACGTTATCATTTTCACGCTGTTCACGGTTGCGCCGGTTATCCTGTCCATCTTCTTCAGTTTTACCGACTTCAATATGTTACAGGCTCCGAACTGGGTCTGGTTCGACAACTACATCAACCTGTTCTTTGCCGACGACATCTTCCTGATTGCCTGCAAGAATACGTTCATTTTCGCAGCAATCGTCGGTCCGACCTCCTACCTGATGTCCTACCTTGTGGCATGGTTCATCAATGAATTGTCTCCCCGCATCCGTGCGGTGGTTACCCTGATTTTCTACGCGCCGTCCATTTCGGGACAGGTTTACCTTATCTGGGGTACGCTGTTCGATGCCGACGCGCAGGGCTGGGTCAACGCAACGCTTCTGGAACTAGGAATGATTAGCGAACCAATCGCATTCTTTCAGGATGCAAGTTATGTAATGCCTTTGTGTATCGTGGTTGCGTTGTGGACCTCTCTCGGTACCGCATTCCTGTCCTTTATCGCGGGTTTGCAGGGCGTTGACCGCTCGCTCTACGAGGCGGGTGCGGTGGACGGCGTGCGCAACCGTTGGCAGGAATTGTGGTATATCACCCTGCCGAGTATGCGCCCGCAGTTGATGTTCGGCGCTATCATGTCGATTACCGGTTCGTTCGGCTTCGGCGGCGTGGTTACCGCACTGTGCGGCTTCCCGTCGGTTGACTACGCCGCGCATACCATTATCCACCATTTGGAGGACTACGGCGGACAGCGGTATGAAATCGGTTATTCCTCCGCGATTGCGGTCATCCTGTTCGTTATCATGATCGGGGCGAACATGATCGTCAAGAAAATTCTTTCAAAGGTAGGTACATGACATGGCAAAGCTGAGAACCAGAAAACATAAGGTTGTCCTGTCGCGTTCTGCCGGAGGCGATGCGGGGATTACCGTTGTCCTGACCCTGCTCGGTATTTTCATGGTGCTGCCGATGGCTTACGTCATCATGCAGTCCCTCAAGCCGCTTGACGAACTCTGGATGTACCCGCCGCGATTCTATGTGATGAATCCGACCTTTACCAACTTCAAGGATTTGTTCAGTCTGATGAATACCTCGTGGGTCCCGTTCTCGCGGTACATCTTCAACACCGTGTTTACATCGGTCATGGGCACGTTCGGGCATCTGTTCATCGCGTCTATGTGCGCTTACGCACTGGCAAAGATTAAATTCCCCGGCGGCAAGGCAATTTTCAAGACCATTCAGACCTCGCTGATGTTCCACTCCACGGTTACCGCAATCACCAGTTTCATGCTGATGAGTTTCTTCCATATGATTGATACCTACTGGGCAATCATCGTTCCGGCGTGGGGCTACACCTTGGGCCTTTACCTGATGAAGCAGTTCATGGATACGGGCGTTTCGGATGCGGTTCTGGAAAGCGCGCGTCTGGACGGGGCAAGCGAACTCCGGACCTACTGGACCATTGCAATGCCGATGGTCAAGCCCGCATGGCTGACGCTGATTGTGTACAGTTTTCAGACGCTGTGGAATGCAGGTTCGTCCATCTACATTTATTCCGAACAGTATAAGTCGTTCAACTATGCAATCGGTCAGATTACGGCGGGCGGTATCAAGCGCGCGGGCGCTTCTGCAGCCGCAACCGTTCTGATGATGTTGGTCCCGATTCTCGTGTTCGTCATTACGCAGTCGAACATCATTGAGACGATGGGTACCAGCGGTATGAAAGATTAAAGGAGGGCAATATGAAAAAACTCAAATTGGCAGTATTGCTCATCCTGTGCGCCGTGATGATTTTCCCGCTGTTTACAGTCGGTGTTTCGGCGTCTTCCGCATACCAGACTTACACTTATTCCATCGACGGCAAGGCGCTCTATTCTCCCGATGCTTACTCCGCCTCCAAAACGGTGGGCGGCTCGGACTGGCGCGCGGCGCTTGAGGAATTCTATCCGGACGCCAAGAGCGAGTCGGATGAGAAAAAAGACAGCGATAGCCGGCTGAAACTGAGCAGCCCCGGCGATATGGTAACCGACTCCGAGAAAAAGGTCTACATCGCCGACAGCGGCAACAACCGAATCGTGGTCCTCTCCCGTTATCTGGAGTTGGAGTACGTCATCGCGGACTTCGTCAACGACAAGGGAAACCCCGATTCGTTCACGAACCCGCAGGGTGTGTTTGTGGTGAATCCCAAGGACGGTGACAACGGAGAAATCTGGGTTTGCGACACCGACCACAACCGTTTGGTCGTGTTTGACCGCGTGACCTTTGAATTCAAAAAGATTGTTGACCAACCGCAGAGCCAGTTGTTTGACGACGATGCGGTTTACAAGCCTGTTGCAATGGCGATTGACCAGTACGGCAGAATCTACGTGGTGTCCTCGACGACCTATCAGGGTATCATCGTCATGGACAGCGACGGCGAATTCGTCGGCTTCATCGGTGCGCAGGCGGTTACGATTTCCGCATGGGAAATTCTGTGGAGAAAACTCCAGACAGACGAGCAGAAGAAAGTCAGCGCAAAACTGATTTCCACCGAGTACAACAACATTTCCATTACCGAGGACGGTTTCGTTTACGTGACGACCTCCTCCATCAAGGAGTCTTCGGTTGAGAGCGCCATCCGAGGCAAATCCAAATCGGGCACCTATCTGCCCGTGAAGTTGCTCAACCCGTCGGGTGAGGAAATCATGCGTCGGAACGGCTTCTGGCCGCCGGCGGGTGAAATCGACTACTCAACGGACAGGTCAGACAATGTCTACGGTGTATCGACGATTACCGACGTCGCGGTCGGACCCGAGAAAACGTGGTCTATCATCGACGAAAAGCGGCAGAAGATTTACACCTACGATTTCAACGGAAACCTGCTGTTTGCTTTCGGTGACAAAGGTTCCATGCTCGGAAGCCTTGCCGGCCTGGAAGCCATCTGCTATCAGGGGGACACGCTGTTGGCGTTGGATAAGAACAACGACGGCGGTTGCATCGTGGTGTACGAACGCACCAAGTACGGCGATTTGCTGATTCGGGCAATCAGCGCGCAGAACTCTTTGGATTACGACGAAGCGATTGACTGTTGGAAAGAGGTCCTGCAACGGAACTCCAACTTTGACGCCGCATACGTCGGAATCGGTAACGCGATGTACCGGAACGGTTCCTATAAGGACGCGCTCGCAATGTACGAGGTGGCTTACGACACCGAGAACTGGAGTGAGGCTTATAAGGAAGTCCGTAAGGAGTGGATGTCCAAGTGGTTCCTGCTGGTCATCGTTCTGATTGTCGGCGTGATTATCGGCGTCATCAAATGGTTCCAGTACGCCGCAAAGGTCAACAAGCGTGTTTCGACGGACGGACGCGCGAAAAAGACGTTCGGTCAGGAACTGATTTACGGCTTTTACGTTATCTTCCATCCGTTTGACGGATTCTATGACCTCAAGCATGAACGTCGCGGCTCGGTTCGCGCGTCACTTGTGTTCCTCGGAATCGCGGTTCTGACGTTCTTCTATCAGGGCGTCGGGCAGGGCTACGTTCTGAATCCGACCGGAAAAGTGACGACGATTCTGACGCAACTGATTTCGGTTGTGGTTCCGCTGTTCCTGTTCGTGTTGGCGAACTGGTGTCTGACCACACTGTTTGACGGTGAGGGTAGTTTCAAGGACATTTTCATTGCGTCGTCCTACTCGCTCCTGCCGCTTCCGCTCCTGATTATTCCCGCGACCGTCGCGTCGAACTGGGTATCGTCAAGTGAGGCTTCCATCATCACGTTTATCGGAACGGTTGCGTTCATCTGGGTGGGCATTCTGTTGTTCTTCGGAACGATGGTAACGCATGACTATACAATGGTTAAGAACATTGTCATCATTTTCTTCACCATTGTCGCAATGGCGGTCATCGTCTTTATCGTGCTTCTGTTCAGCATGTTGCTTTCCAAGTTGGTCAGCCTTGTGACAAACCTGATAACGGAAATTCAGTATCGGGTCTAAACGACAGACAGGAGGTAAAATATGAAAATTCAATCAAGAATTCTTTCGACATTCTTAGCTGTCGTGTTGATGCTCGGCTCCGTTGCGTTTGTCGGAACTCTGGCGGTCAGCGCCGCAGGTGAGTCGGATGACGAAAAGGAATTTGCCAAAATTTATATGCAGACGGAAGTTTTCAAAACACCCGAGGAGAAACTCGCAAGCATGACAAAAATGCTTGAGAACGACCGCTATCAGTTGTATGTGGACCGGCGGATTTTCAACGGCACGACCATGACGAGCGGTGAGGTCGCCTTGGTGGAGACCGCTACGCTCGGAACCGACCACGTGAACGTGCTGTTCTCCAACCCGTATGACGTGGCAAGTTCCAAGGCATCGGCAATGTTTAAGCCGGAGGGGGCGCTCGGAACTGCTTCGGGCAATACCACCGGAACCAAGGAACAGCAGTTGATGTCGCAGATTATTGTAGAGTATACCGAGGTCAAAACCGGTTCAAGTAAGAAACTCTTCAGTTTCGCCAACGCCGCGATGCAGAATCAGGTTACGATTTCCGCAATCAAAAACGGTGTTCGTGTGGAGTACACCCTCGGACGGGAAGCGGTCCGGAAACTGGTTCCGAGACAACTTTCTGTGGAGAGTTACCAGACTCTGATTTACGAGCCGTTGCAGAAGGCAGTGGAACGCGGAGAGTTCACCGACTTTGAGTTCAACAAGAAGTTTCAGTCTTACTATATGGAGAAAGACCCTGCCAAAATGCTGACGCAGGTGGAAAAGGAAAACTGCATCAAGCAGTATCCCTGCACCGACCCCGATGGGCAGAACCTGCCAATCTACGTGCTTTCTTCGGACGCCTCGGATACCGAGATAACGAAAATAGAGGGTTGGATTAAGAAATTCTGCTCCGACTATACCTATGAGCAGATGGATGCCGACCACGAGGAAACCGGCTATGAGGTAAAGGAAGAGGAGAACGCGACTTTCAAAATGGCGTTGGAGTACACGCTGAATGACCGCGGACTGTCGGTCCGTGTCCCGATTAACGGCTTGCAGTACAACATGGCATCCTACAGATTGGAGAGCCTTTCGATTCTGCCGTATATGGGCGCCGGCAACACCAAGAATGAGGGATACACGTTCTTCCCGGACGGTTCCGGTTCGCTCTTTGATTTCAATCTGGGTAAGCAAAACACGGTTCGCAGTAAGATTTACGGTCTGGACTATGCGTACCATGAAATTACCGGTTCCTATCAGAAAGCAATCCGTACACCCGTTTACGGAACGGTTGCAACCGAGACGATTTACACCTACTCCTACACCAAACTGGTCGATTCGGGGGAGAAAGACCCCGTAACCCAGCAGCCGATCATGCGACGTGAGACGCTGACCGAACGCGTTTCCAATACCGTCATGACCAAAGAACAGATTATGGCGAAGTTGGAAAAAGAGGGAGCGGAACTGAGCGGCGTGATTGAGGAGTCCTCCTACAAGCGCGGTTACGTCGCGATTGTCGAAGAGGGCGAATCGCTCGGCGAACTGGAGACTTTCTACGGAGGAAACACTTCGGACTACGCAACGATACGCAACTATTTCAACCCGAAGCCGAAAGACAAGTACGATATTGCGGACTCTATTTCGGTTACGACCAGTAATACTTGGACGGTTGTTTCCAACCGGAAATATACCGGTAACATCGCGATTCAGTATCAGTTGCTCCGTGACGAGAAACTCGCCGCCAATGAGGCGGGAACGCATTACGACGCTTCGTGGCTCGGCATGGCGGACGCGTACCGCGACTATCTAATTAACAAGGGCGTTCTGACCGAGTTGACCGAGGCGGACGTTACGGCGGATATTCCGCTGTACATGGAAGTGTTCGGCGCCATGAAAACGCAGCAGACGATTGCAACCATCCCCGTGGAACTGATGACCCCGTTCACGACCTTTGACAACGTGTATGATATGTACAACGAACTTGCCGAGGCAGGGGTTCCCAACATCAATTTCAAGTTGACGGGATTTGCAAACGGCGGTATGTATTCCAAGATTCCGTCGTCGCTCTCGTGGGTCGGAAAGGTCGGAGGAAAGTCCGGCTTCAAGAAGTTGTTGGAGCAGGCAAAGGACATCAATGAGAGGGATGACAACCGCCAACTCGGACTGTACCCCGATTTCGATTTCGCGTACTGCTCCCAAAACTCGCTCTTTGACGCGCTGAACCTCAAAAAGGATGCGGTAAAGACCATTGATAACCGGTACTCCTCCAAGAGACAGTACAGCGCAACGCAACAGAAGTACGTCAGTTTCTATTCGCTCGCGATTTCGCCGTCGCGCTACAGCAAATTCTATGAGAAATTGCTGAAGAAGTACGGCAAGTACGATATTTCCACCATCTCGGTCGGTTCGCTCGGAAACGCGCTGAACTCCGACTTCGATGAAAAAGACCCGTACAACCGCGAGGACAGCAAGGAATTTACCCAAAAGGCACTTTCCGCCATCAGCGAGAACTACAAGGTGATGACCGAGGGCGGAAACGCTTACACGTGGCGGTATGTGGACCACATCCTGAATCTGGAATTGGATTCGAGCCGTTACGTCAAAGCGGCTTGCTCGGTCCCGTTCCTCGGCGCGGTCCTGCATGGCTACGTGCAGTTTGCGGGCAGCCCGCTGAACAAAGAGGGCGATACCGACTACGCAATGCTGAAAGCGATTGAGAACGGCGCGGGTCTGTATTTCGTTCTTTCCTACCAGAACACCGAGGAACTGAAAGAGGATGAACTGCTGAGCCAGAACTACTCCATTCAGTACAGCATCTGGCGGGATGACGTCATCAGTTACTACAGCGAACTCAACGCGCTGCTGAAAGACGTTCAGACCAAATCCATCATCGGACATGAATTCCTGAACTACGGGAATACGGGCAGCAACGGCGAAAAATTCGGCACCGAACGTGTTTTGGATATGGACGAACTGCTCACAAACCTGAACAAGAAGTTGGCGGACGCGAAAACGGCTGCGGAAAAAGCGGAACGTGATGCGGAAATCAACAAAGTTGCGGCGGTTGCGGAAGCGAGCGTTGCACTCCGGAGCGCGATTGAAACGCTGACGGAAATTCTGGAACCGGTGGATACCGAAGCGAAACGGGTGAAGTCCAACCTTTCGCTGATGAGCGGGAATCTGGATACTGCGGAAAAGAGTTTGCAGAATATACTGGCAAATCCGAACGCAGACCACAAGGATGATAATAGGAAACGTTATACCATGTTGGAGGGCTTCCGTTCCTTGGCAGTTAACGCTTGGAACAGTTATGAGCGTACCTTGCGCGCATACGGTCTGGCGGACGCGAAACTCGCACAACTGAAAGAAGCGTTGGATTTGATTGCAACCGAAAAGGGAACCGGCTCGGTGCAGTATCAGATTGCAAAAACGCAGTATGACGAAGCGGTGGCATGGCTCGCGGAGAAAAAGACCGCACTGGAAACCGAGTGCGGCATCGATGCCAAGGACCTCGCCCGTGAGGCAGACGGTGCAGCGGTAAGCAACTTTGAAGCGCTGTTTGCACGCGCCAACTCGGACGAAATTATCGGTACGGGTGACAATCGGATTCTGTCCGTCTCTCTGGACATTGAGGATGTCATGAAAGAGGGAAAACTGCCCGAGGAAACGCCGGACAACACCGAAACGGACACCGTGGACGAGGATGCCCGTTACCATGTGACCAACAACAATGTGGTTGCCGTGACCTACGGTGACAGAACGACTAAGGAAGCGTACAAAACGTTCCTGCTTAACTACAACAGTTACGCGGTCCGCGTGACCTACCTCGGAACCGTTTATACGGTTGAAGCGGGCGGATATGTGATGATTCCGCGCGGAAACTGAGAAAAGGAGGTGCAATTGCATGACAACCGATATGAATCAGGCTCCCGTGACCGCTCCGGTCAAGGCGCCGAAGAGAAAGAAAATTGCATCCCTTGACCGCCGCAAGGCGCGCGCGGGATGGCTGTTCATCCTGCCGTTTCTGATTGGATTCGTGCTGATTTATCTGCCGATGGTCAAGGATTCCATCGTGTTCAGTTTTTCCAAAATCAACACGGGTACGGGAGGCGGCGCGTACACCACCGAATTCGTCGGATGGGACAACTACAAGGAAGCACTTCTGGTCGACCCCGACTTCGTGCAGACGTTGGTCAAAGGGTTGAAGCAGTTGGCGTTTGACATTCCCGCAATCATCATCTTCTCGCTGTTCATGGCGGTGATGCTGAACCAGAACATGGCGGGACGCGGCGTGTTCCGTGCAATCTTCTTCATTCCCGTTATTCTGTCAACGGGTATCATGGAGTCGATTGCCGCGAGCGACATTCTGTCCGACTACATGGAGGACTCCTCGGGTATTGACACGGGTACCGGAACCAGCACGGCAAACGAGCTGGTCTCCAGCATGGACCTGCAAAAGCTGTTTGCCAACATGAAAGTCGGTACCGAAATCGTGGACTACGTCACGGCGGCGATTAACAACATTTACGGAATCGTCAACCGCTCGGGCGTGCAGATGCTGATTTTCCTGGCATCGCTCCAGTCGATTTCGCCCGCGATTTACGAATCCTGCAAGATTGACGGTGCAACTGCATGGGAAACATTCTGGAAAATTACGTTCCCGATGATTACCCCGATGATTCTCGTCAACGCGGTCTACACGATTATCGACTCGTTTACGACCGAGAGCAACGTGGTCATGACATTCATTTCAAAGAAATATTCGGCGTCGAACGGACAGGTCATCAGTTCTGCAATGTCGTGGATTTACTTCCTGATTGTTATCATCATCGTATCTGTAATAGCGGCGATTATTTCGGCGTTTGTATTCTACCAGCGGAAAGCGGAGTAAGGGGGGAAACGAATGGACGCTCAAATTGAAAAAAAGCCAATGGTCAAACGGGAATCCAAAAACCGGATTCGCGTAGACTTTGAACGGACCCCCCTGAAAGAAAGACTGAAAGCAAAGTTCCTGAACCTCTACTTTTTAACCAAGGTGGTCTACTGGATTTTCCGCATGGTCTTGTTAATCGGAATTTCCTACATCGTCATTTACCCGTTCATCACGAAGATTGCCGGCTCCTTTATGGCGCCGGAGGACTTCGTGGACGTGACGGTCCGTCTGATTCCGAAAAACTTCACACTTGACATCTACCGCGCTATCATCGAGGAGTTGAATTACTGGTCGGCGTTCCGCAATACCTTTATCCTGTCGTTCAGTTGCGCTGTGATTCAGACGCTGATTTGCGCGCTGATTGGTTACGGGTTTGCGAAATTCAAATTCCGCGGTAGAAACATCATCTTCCTGTTGGTTATTCTGACGATGATTGTTCCGCACCAGACACTTCAACTTTCCATGTTCATGCGCTTCCGGTACTTTGACATTCTCGGTATCGTGAAGTTCTTCAAGGGCGGCGGAATCGAGGTGTTCGGACACAACATCAAGAATATCGGTCCCGGGGTTGCCTCGTTCTTCGAGAAAATCAACATCCTGCCCGATGAAATCAAGTTGTTCCCCTACACGGAATATGTGCGCGGAAACGCAAGACAGGCGTTTAAGGTGACCATGACGGTCACGTCAGACGGTATCAACCTCATCAACACCTATGTGCCGATGATTCTGCTGTCGCTCGGCGGTCTGGCATTCAAGAACGGTCTGTATATCTTCCTGCTCCGTCAGTTCTTCCGCGGAATTCCGGACGAACTGGAGGAATCGGCTTACATGGACGGTTCGGGTACGTTCCGCACGTTCGTGCAAATTATCCTCCCGCTGTCTATCCCGATGCTGATTACGGTGTTCCTGTTCTCGTTCTGCTGGCAGTGGACCGACGACTTCTACACCAACCTGTTCTTCGTCACCTCCGACACGAATCTGTTGGTCAAACTCATCAACACGATTCCGGCCTCTTTGCGTCTGGACGGTTTTGCGGGTCAGGACCTGTACAACACAGCAGTCCGGAACACCTGCGGCTTGATGATTATCGCGCCGCTCGTGGTTCTGTACGCATTCTGTCAGAGATTCCTTGTCCAAGGTATCGAGCAATCCGGTCTTGCAAACTGATTTTTACCCCCTCCGCTTGCGGAGGGGGCTTTTTGTGTGCCGAAATCGTAAAATCGTTCTATTTCCAGAATAAATTCTTATAGAAAGGATAGAGAATTTGTGTTATAATTAAGTTGGATTCTTCTATTCTTTTTGGCAGGAAAGGAAACGGAAATATGAGAAACAGAACGATTGGTACCCACCCCGCAATCGGCATTCGTCCGATTATCGACGCGCGCCGCGGCGCACTCGGCGTGCGGCAGTCTCTTGAGGAGCCTCCGCCTGAATATGGTCAAAGGGCTGGGACCCGTTGCGCAATTGCCGGAGGGATGGACGGTCGCTCTGCCGGAGGAGGTCAACGACATTCTCTGGAAACGGACCGACTACACGTGGCCCTCGACGTGGTTTGCGCCGCGTTGCGACGGCAAGGAGGGAAGCCCGTTCCGCACGGCTTACGACGTGATGAACCATTGGGGCGCGAATCACGGCGCCATTTGCTACGGGCATATCGGCGCGGACATTCTCACGCTCTGCTCGATTCTGCGGATTCCCGTTTGCATGCACAACGTTCCCGCAGGCGACATTTTCCGCCCCGCGTGTTGGATTGCGTTCGGCTCCGACCCCGAGGGGCAGGACTACCGCGCCTGTGCGACCTACGGCGCGCGGTTCCGCAAAAACTGAAAAGAGGTCAAAAAGGGCAACCGCCGATGGCGGTTGCCCTTTTTGGGTTCGGAGTGTTATATCTGTTTGTGAACGCTCTTGTATTCGTCATAGAAGCGGTAGAATGGGCAGGTGGCGGTGCGCCCCGAGAGGAAGCGCGTCATTTCGTCCTGGTCCAGATTGACGCGGCAGAAATTGGCATCGTAATCTTCGTCGTAGTCGTAAAACACACAACTGTCACACGAGCCGACCGATTTTTTGATTTTTCGTTCTTCCATGATTCCACCTCCGTGTGTATTGAAGGCACTACCGCGCAATTCGGATGGTACAATCGCGGATTGCGTGATATTGCCTTGGGTTTCCCCATCTTTATTATACCCCATTTCGGTGCAAATGTAAAGGGATTTTCTAAATTTTTTCGGATATTGCACCGCGAAACGGTTGATACTGACAGTATCGGCTGTTATTTCAGAAGAAAGGAGTGGGCGCATGACGTTTTCTTCCATCGTGTTTCTGTTTGCGTTTCTTCCTGTCACGCTCGCGGCGTACTACCTGTTCCCGCGCGGGTGGCGGAACGCGGTTCTCCTTGCGGCGGGACTGCTTTTTTGCGCATGGGACCGTCCCGCGTCGCTGTTGCCGCTTCTTTGGGCGGCGCTCGCGGCATACGGGTTTGCAAGACTGTATGCACGGACGGGGCGGCGGGCTTGGTTTTGGGTTGGTATAGCCTGCGTGACCGCGCCGCTTTTGCTGTTCAAGTTTGCGCCGCTCGGGCGAATTTCCGGTTTACCGCAGGGCATTTCGTTTTACACCTTTTCTCTGATTTCCTACCTTGCGGACGTTCGTCTCGGGCGGGCGGAGGCGGAGCGGAATCCCGTTCTCTTCGGGACCTACGGGACGCTGTTTCCTCTGCTCGGCGCGGGACCCATCCTGCGGTGGGGCGAGATGCGCGGGCAGTTGACCGGACGGCGGGAATCGCTCATGGCGTTCGGGGTCGGCGTGGGGCGTTTCTGTTGCGGGCTTGGGAAAAAACTGTTGCTGGGGGACGGTCTTGCGGCGGGCTACCGCTACTACCGTGACCTGCTTGTCGGTCAGCCGACCGTTCTCGGCGCATGGCTGACGCTGATTTGCTTCACATTCCACCTCTATTTTGATTTTTCCGGTTACACCGATATGGCGCTCGGAATTGGACGGATGTTCGGCTTCCGCTTTCCCGAAAATTTTGACTATCCGTTCCTTGCGCGGAGCATTACCGATTTCTGGCGGCGGTGGCATCTGTCGCTTTCCCGTTGGTTTCGCGACTACGTGTACATTCCGCTCGGTGGTAACCGCCGCGGGCGCCTGATTCAGTGCCGCAATCTCGCGGCAGTCTGGCTCCTGACCGGAGTGTGGCACGGCACGGGGTGGAATTTTCTGCTCTGGGGCGGGTATTTCTGCGTGATTCTCATCTGCGAACATCTGTTCCTGCGGCGTTTTCTGGATCGTCTGCCATCTCCGCTTGCGCATCTTTACGCCCTGTTTTTGGTTCTCCTCAGTTTTCTGCTGTTTTCCTACCGCGATTGGTCGGGCGGCTGGCAGTGTTTCCGCGCGCTGTTCGGGGTGGGGACGGTCGGTGCAACTTCCGCGGTGGTGTCGTGGCAGGCGCTCCGGTTATTGCCGCTTCTGGGAATTGCCGCGGTTGGGTCCACGCCGCTGCCGCGTCGCGTGTGGGGACGGTTTGCCTGCCGTGTTCCCGCCGCCATGCCACTCGGCGCGGTTTTGCTCCTTGTGGTGTGTGTGGCATATCTGCTTGACGCGTCCTTTTTACCGTTCGCATATCTGAATTTTTGAAATTGAGAGGAGCCGGATTTATGAAACAATCGGTTACGGTTTGTGCGATTCTGTTTTGCGTGCTGTTGTTCGGCATGGCGGTCACGTTTTGGCTGACTCCGAAAAAAAGTTTTTCCGCTGTGGAAAAGCGGGCGTTGCAAACGCGCCCGAAGCCGGATGCCGCGTCGGTACTGTCGGGGGCGTATACCGACCGTCTCGCAGCATTTTACGCCGACCAATTTCCGTTTCGCACCGCGTGGGTCGGTCTGAAAGGTCGGACGGAAATTCTGCTTGGGAAAGGGGAGAACAACGGCATTCTGCTCGGGGCGGACGGTCGGCTTGCGCGGCGGAAATTCCGGATGCTGACTCCGAGTGGCGCTGTGGGAGATGTCGATTTCATTTCGCAGGCGCAGGTCGCGGCGGCGTGTGACGGGATTTTACGCGCCCGGGAGAACCTGTCGGTTCCGTTTATTGCGCTTCTGACGGGGCGGAACGTGGACGTCTGTCCCTCGTCATTCTCCTATCCGACCGATTTTTCCGACGCGCTGAACGAAGCGGTGCAGACCCGTTTGCGGGGCAAGGTTACAGCCCCCGACCTGATTTCCCTGTTCCGCGCGGGTGGGGAGGAACTCTATTATCGCACCGACCATCACTGGACCACGGCGGGGGCATATCTGGGCTACCGTGCGGCGATGGAAGCGCTCGGGCAGGCATCTGCGATTCTGCCTCCCGAGGAATTCCGTCGGGAGGTGGTAACCGACGCTTTTTACGGCACGCTCTGGGCGGCGGGCGGGATGGAGTGGGTTTCTCCCGACGCGGTGGAGGTCTGGTATCGCGGCAACGAGGCGGACTTTACCGTGACGGCGGACGGGCGGGAGTTGGATGGGTTCTACTCATTCCCGCGCATGGAAAACGGGGATGGCTACGCGATTTTTCTGGACGGGACGCACGATGTGGTGACGGTTCAAAAGTCAGGGGAGAAACGCCCCCGTCTGTTGGTCCTCCGCGACAGTTTTGGGTCAAGTCTTGCGCCTTTTCTCGCGCAGCACTACGATTTGGTTCTGCTGAATCTCTCCTCAACGCGGTCCGACTTTACCGCCGTTTCCGCTCTCGCGTCGGAGTACGGCGCTGACGCGGTGCTTTTGGTTTACACGCTCGAAAATTTGCTGACGGCGGACAAGTTAGCGAGGTTGAGGTGAAGGCCTCGGGGCGTCGCCCCGAACCCTGCTTAGGGGACTTCTTGAGGAAGAAGTAACGCTTCGCTACTGACAGTCGCTATGCAACTGTCACCCCTAAGGACCCTCAAGACCTTCAACGCATTGGGGCTTATGTCTCTTCCTTTACGTTGTGCAATTTCTGATGTAGCCATATTCCGTGTGCTACGAATTCCGGCTGCTCCTGCTACCGGATAGAAGTGGTAGGGAAGTTAGTTATTGACCGAAGCGGAACGACCCATGTGTCGTTCCGCACCATTCAATAACTAACTTGAA
>SAMEA3663036__coassemble_431_pt1 | contig 20118 bp, 18 predicted proteins | sample SAMEA3663036__metabat2_low_PE_039 | metagenome-assembled genome bin SAMEA3663036 (sample SAMEA3663036) | pig gut metagenome | biome: pig gut; feature: pig-associated habitat; material: faeces | place: France | collected 2012
CTACTTAGGGGACTTCTTAAGGAAGAAGTAACGTTTCACTACTGGCGGTTGCTTCGCAACCGCCACCCCTAAGAACCTTCAAGACCTTCAACAAGGGGGCTTATGCGTTAAACCATGCAAAGTGCAAACTTCGAGGCACTATGTTCGCACCACTTATATATGGGTTAAAAGTTCTTGGGGAGTCCAGAGGGGTGCCGGTTGCAAGCAACCGGCAGTAGCGAAGCGATGCTTCTCTTCAAGAAGCCCCTTTGGCGCGTCCTTACGCTTCCCCCCGCATCTTCATCGCGGCGTCAATGAAGCCTACGAAGAGCGGATGGGGCTTGTCGGGACGGGACTTGAACTCAGGATGGTACTGAACGCCAACGTAGAACGGACGGTCGGAGAGTTCCACCGTCTCCACGAGTTGACCGTCGGGAGACAGACCCGAAAGCGTCAGACCTGCCGAAACCATCGCGTCGCGATAGTCGTTGTTGAACTCGTAGCGGTGACGGTGACGCTCGGAAATCTCGCGCTTGCCGTAGCAACGCTCCATCGTCGTCCCCTCGGCAATCACGCAGGGGTACGCACCGAGACGGAGTGTGCCGCCCTTGTCGATGTTCTCGCTCTGCCCGGGCATAAAGTCAATCACCTTGTTTTTGCAAAGTTCATCGAATTCGCCCGAATGCGCGTCCGCGATTCCAACCACGTCGCGCGCAAATTCAATTACCGCAATCTGCATACCGAGGCAAATACCGAAGAACGGAACGTGATGCTCCCGCGCATATTTCGCGGCAAGAATCATGCCGGAAATTCCGCGCGAACCGAAACCGCCCGGGACGATGATTCCGTCAAGACTTCCGAGAATCTCCGCGCAGGTCGCGTCATCGGTCAGCGTTTCGGAATCAATCCAGTGAATCTTGACGTGCGTATTGAGCAGATAGCCCGCATGCCGCAGTGCCTCCGCCACCGACAGATATGCGTCGTGCAACTGGACGTACTTTCCGACCAACCCGATATGTACCGTCTTTTCGCGCGCCTTGATTCTTTCCACCATTTCGGTCCACTTCCGCAAATCGGGTTCGGGCGCGTCGATGTGCAACTCACGGCAAACGATGTCGGAGAAGTGCGAAGCCTCCAGCATCAGCGGCGCCTCATAGAGGCACGGCAACGTAATGTTTTCAATCACGCAGTCGGGCTTGACGTTGCAGAACAGCGAAATCTTTTTGAAGATGGAATCCTCCAACGGCTCGTCGCAACGCAGAACGATGATGTTCGGGTTGATACCCATGCCGCGCAACTCCTTGACCGAGTGCTGCGTGGGCTTGGACTTATGCTCGTCCGAACCGTGCAGGAACGGGACCAACGTCACGTGAATAAACAGACTGTTTTCGGTCCCGACCTCCAGAGAAATCTGGCGGACCGCCTCCAGAAACGGTTGGGATTCGATGTCACCGATGGTTCCGCCGATTTCGGTGATGACCACGTCCGCGTCGGTCTGCTTTCCCACACGGTAAATAAAATCCTTAATTTCGTTTGTAATGTGCGGAATGACCTGCACCGTGGAACCGAGGTACTCGCCGCGCCGTTCCTTATTCAGGACATTCCAATAAATCTTACCCGTGGTCAGGTTGGAATAGCGGTTGAGGTCCTCGTCGATGAAACGCTCGTAATGCCCGAGATCCAAATCGGTTTCCGCGCCGTCCTCAGTCACGTAGACCTCGCCGTGCTGATAGGGACTCATCGTCCCCGGGTCCACGTTGATGTAGGGGTCGAGTTTCTGCGCCGCGACTTTCAGTCCCCGCGCCTTGAGCAGGCGCCCGAGCGACGCCGCCGTGATGCCTTTTCCAAGTCCCGAAACAACACCGCCGGTTACAAAAATATACTTGGTCATGGTCCAATCCTCCATTACTTATAGGTAGACAGAATATTTTCGGCGACTGTCCGTTTCGTAACACAGCGGTCCATCGCCTGTTTTTCAATGTAGCGGTGCGCTTCCTCCTCGGTCATGCGGAGTTGCTCAATCAAAAGGCATTTCGCGCGGTTCACGATTCGGATTTCCACCATCTTTTCCTCCATCGAAACCGCCCGTTCCTCCAACCGCCGCAACCGCTCCCGCGTGCCGCAGAGCAACATCAGGGACTGCGCAATCATCGTCTCGGAAGTCGGCTTCGGCAACGTCAGAACGCCGTGCGGGCTGACCCTGCGGTTGACCTCCGGAAAATCGTCAGCCTTTACCAGAAGCAGGACGCCCACGCCGCTGTTCTCGCAAATCAGGCACGCCAATTCCGCGCCCGAGAGGTCGGGAAGCGGGTCGTTGATGATGGCAATGTCGAAATGCTCCCGCGCGAGTCGCTCCCGCGCTGCTGCGGCATCGGAAACCGTAACGACTTTGGAATACCGCTTGGGTGGGAGAACGCGGGACAGCAGGTCGACGACCTTTGAGGAGCGCGAAACCAACAGGACCGCATATTCGGGTGACAGGTCAGGCACGGTGTTTCCTCCCTCCGAAACAGAATCGCATCAATAACATCTTATTATATCACAGAACGCACCCTTTTTTCAACTGTTATTTTGGTCAAAAACAAAGTTTTTTTGACACAATTTTTATTCTCCCCGCCGCCGGGACCGAAAAAAGGGCGTTCCGCGGGGGTCGAAAAAGACCGTCCCGATGAACGCCGTTGCTCATTGACACTGTATTATAGCACGGCGCGCGGGCTTTGTCAACCGCCTTTTTTCAAAAAAATCGCGATTTTCAAAAAAAATTTTGAAAAAGCCCTTGACAAATCGAAAAAATCGTGTATAATACTCACATAAAGGCAAAGGCGTCTTGAAGATTTCCTATCTTCAGCGCCTTTTTCTGTTTTATTTCACATAAGGAGAAACAACTATGAACACGGTTTCGGATTACTTCGGCTGTCTGGTATTCGACGACAGAATGATGAAAGCCACTCTTTCCTCCGACATCTACCGTTCGCTGAAAAAAACCATCGATGAGGGGGCGCGCCTTGACACCGATGTGGCGAACGCGGTTGCGAAAGCCATGAAAGACTGGGCGGTTGCACACGGCGCCACGCACTTCACGCACTGGTTCCAGCCGCTGACGGGTGTCACGGCGGAAAAGCACGACAGTTTCATCACCCCCGCTCCCGACGGCGGCGTGATTATGGAGTTCTCCGGCAAGGAACTGATTAAGGGCGAGCCGGATGCGTCCTCGTTCCCCTCCGGCGGTCTGCGCGCCACCTTTGAAGCGCGGGGCTACACCGCTTGGGACCCGACCTCCTATGCGTTCATTAAGGATAAAACCCTTTGCATTCCGACTGCGTTCTGCTCCTACGGCGGCGAGGCGCTTGACAAAAAAACGCCTCTGCTCCGTTCGATGGAAGCGCTGAACCGTCAGGCAATGCGCATCCTGCGGCTGTTCGGCAACACCGAAGTCAAGTGCGTGCGCACGTCTGTCGGTCCCGAGCAGGAATACTTCCTGGTTGATAAGGAAATGTACGAAAAGCGCAAAGACCTGATGTTCACGGGTCGCACCCTGTTCGGTGCAAAGCCGCCCAAAGGTCAGGAAATGGACGACCATTACTTCGGTGTCATCAAGCCCCGCGTGGCGGCTTACATGGCGGACCTGAACGAGGAGTTGTGGAAACTCGGCGTTCTGGCAAAAACCGAACATAACGAGGTCGCGCCCGCTCAGCACGAGTTGGCTCCTATCTACAGCACCACCAACATCGCAACCGACCACAACCAACTGACCATGGAAATCATGCAGAAAGTCGCTCTGCGGCACGGGTTGGTCTGCCTGCTTCACGAGAAGCCGTTTGCGGGCGTGAACGGAAGCGGCAAGCACAACAACTGGTCCATGGCAACCGACACGGGTGTCAATCTGCTGACCCCGGGCGAAACCCCTTATGAGAACGCGCAGTTCCTGCTCTTCCTCTGCGCGGTCATCAAGGCGGTTGACGATTATCAGGATTTGCTCCGTCTGTCGGTTGCGACTGCGGGCAACGACCACCGTCTGGGTGCAAACGAGGCACCGCCCGCTGTGGTTTCGATGTTCCTCGGCGAGGAACTGACCGCGGTTCTGGATGCGATTGAAAACGACACACCCTACAATGCCGCCGAAAAGACCGTGATGAAACTCGGCGTTCACGTCCTGCCGCGCTTCACCCGCGACACGACCGACCGCAACCGCACTTCCCCGTTCGCCTTTACCGGCAACAAGTTCGAGTTCCGGATGCTCGGTTCCTCCAACAGCATTGCCTGCGCAAACATCATGCTCAACTCGGCGGTTGCGGAATCTCTCCGCGTCTATGCCGACCGTCTGGAGAAATCCAAGCACTTTGAGGAAGAACTGCACGACCTCATCAAGGAGACGGTCAAGGACCACAAGCGCATCATTTTCAACGGCAACGGCTACGATGACGCGTGGATTCGCGAAGCGACCGAGGTGCGGGGACTGCTCAATCTGCGCACCACGCCGGACGCAATGCCCTACCTGCTGGACCCCAAGAATGTGGAAATGCTGACCCGCCACAAGGTGTTCTCGCGGTCCGAGTTGGAATCGCGTTATGAGATTATTCTGGAGAACTACTGCAAGTCGGTCAACATCGAGGCGCTGACCATGATTGACATGGCGCGCAAAGAAATTCTGCCCGCAGTGGAAGCATACGCACATGACCTCTCCGACACGCTGATTGCGAAAGCGGCGGCGGTCCCCGGGCTTTCGGGCAGATACGAAAAGAACCTCATCGAAAAACTTTCCGAGTTGGCGGATGAAATCGACAGCGCCATCACCGCGTTGGAAACCGAAGCCATCCGCTACAAGACCATCACCTCCATTACCGAGGCGGCGTTCATGATTCGTGACGTGATTCTGCAAAGAATGGCGGAATTGCGCGTGGTCTGCGACGAGGCAGAGACACTGACGGCAGAGAAATACTGGCCGTTCCCGACCTATGATAAACTTCTGTTCGGTGTCAGATAAAAATTGATTTCATAAATAAAAGGCGTTTGAGACAGGAAAAGTAACACGGAACGCGCCCCCACAGCGAGCATGGAGCGGTGAGAGCCATGCGGGGAGCACCGCGCGAAGAACACCGGTCAAGCCGCAATCCGAAAGGTTGTTATCCGAGTAAGTGCGCCGCAGACCTCGCGTTACAGGGGAAAGGTTTTTCGGGCTGTCCCGTGAGACCGCAAGAGACAAAAGAACAGGTGGCACAGCGAGTACCGGCACTTGCCCTGTTGAATGCTGAGATTTACGGATGAAATGGAGAATCCAATCATGTGTTCGATTATGGGTTTGTGCGGAAACGGTGTCACCCTTTCCGATTTTTACAAAGGTTTTGAAAAGACCGTCTCGAGAGGACCGGACGACAGTCGGGTAGAACAGGTAGGGGGCGGGCTGCTCGGGTTCCATCGGCTTGCCATTATGGGGCTGACGCCCGAGGGAATGCAGCCGTTCGCGCTCGGAAACGACCGTCTCGTCTGCAACGGCGAAATTTACGGCTTCCGCGCCCTGAAGCGGGAACTGGAAAAGGAATACACGTTCAAAAGCGATTCGGACTGCGAAATTCTGTTGCCGATGTGGCATCGGTACGGAACCGAAATGTTTCGGATGCTGGACGCGGAGTTTGCCCTGATTCTGTATGACGCGAAAAGCGGCGGTTTTGTGGCGGCGCGGGACCCAATCGGGATTCGTCCCCTCTTCTATGGGGTCAGCCCTGCGGGAGATATGCTGTTTGCAAGCGAGGCGAAAAATCTGGTCGGAATCTGTCCGAAAGTTTTGCCGTTTCCCCCGGGGCATTACTGGAAAGACGGAAAATTCGTCTGCTACCGCGACGTCTCCCGCGTTGACACGGTTTCCGAGGACGGAATCGGGCAGGTCTGCCGCAAAATTCACGACAAACTGATTACCGCCGTTGAAAAGCGCTTGGATTCGGATGCAAAAGTCGGATTCCTGCTCTCGGGCGGATTGGATTCCTCGCTTGTCTGCGCCATTGCGGCGCGCCGCACCAAGGAACCGATTCGCACCTTTGCAATCGGCATGGACCGGGACGCAATCGATTTGCACTATGCCCGCGAGGTTGCGGACTTTATCGGGAGCGACCACACCGAGGTCTTTATGACGCGGGATGAAGTGATTGCCGCGTTGGAAGAAGTCGTTGCCCTGCTCGGCACATGGGACATCACAACGATTCGCGCAAGCATGGGGATGTATCTGCTGTGCAAATGGATTCACGAACACACGGATATACGGGTCCTCCTGACCGGCGAGGTTTCGGACGAACTGTTCGGCTACAAATATACCGATTTCGCCCCGAATGCGGAGGAATTCCAGAAAGAATCGGAAAAGCGCGTGCGGGAACTCTATATGTACGATGTCCTGCGCGCGGACCGTTGCATTTCGGTCAACTCGCTGGAAGCGCGCGTCCCGTTCGGGGACCTCGACTTTGCCTCCTACGTGCTGTCAATCCGTCCGGAATTGAAGATGAACGTATATGGGAAAGGCAAATACCTGTTGCGGCATGCCTTTGCGGAGGACGGACTGCTCCCCTACGAGATCCTGATGCGCGAGAAAGCGGCGTTTTCGGACGCAGTCGGGCATTCCATGGTGGATGACCTGCGGGCATATGCGGAAACCATTTACAGCGACGAAGAATTTGAAGAAAAACGGCGGCAATATCCATACGCAATGCCGTTTACAAAAGAATCTCTGCTCTATCGTGAACTGTTTGAGCGGTACTACCCCGGACAGGCAGAAATGATTGCGGATTTCTGGATGCCGAACAGGCACTGGAACGGCTGCAACGTCAACGACCCCTCGGCGCGCGTCCTCTCCAACTACGGCGCAAGCGGAAAATAGAAAAACAGAACGAAATTACGGAGTATTCGGAACATGTCAAACATCAGATTGGAAAGCGATTCCATCGGCACACTGGAGGTCCCCACCAACGCCTACTACGGCGTTCAGACCCTGCGCGGACTTCAGAACTTTCACATCACCGGAAACCCGATGGACAAGCGGTTTTACCGCAACATTGTCCGTATCAAGAAAGCGGCTGCACTGACCAACCGCGAAGCGGGACTGTTGGACGACAGAATGTGCGATGCCATCACCACAGCCTGCGACGAGGCGCTGGAGGGCAAACTGGACGAATGGTTTCTCACCGATTCGATTCAGGGCGGCGCGGGAACCACGGCAAACATGAACGTCAACGAAGTCATTGCCAACCGCGCAACCGAATTGTTGGGCGGCAAAAAGGGAGATTATCTTTGCCATCCGAACGACCATGTAAACTGCTCCCAGTCCACCAATGATGTCATTCCCACAGCGGGCAGACTGACCGTTATCGGGCTTGCGGACGAGTTGTTCCGCAACACGCAGGCGCTGACCGACGCGCTGGACGAAAAGGCGCGCCAGTTCAATGACGTCATCAAAATGGGGCGGACGCAACTGGAGGATGCAGTGCCGATTCGTCTCGGGCAGGAATTCGCGGCATATTCATCCGGCATCAAGCGGTGTGTCTCGCTTCTGCGGCGCGCGGTGGACGAAATGCACGCGGTCAACCTCGGCGGAACCGCAATCGGGACCGCAATCAACGTGCGGCGCGCGTATCTGTGCGGTGTGGTCCCCGCCCTCTCGCACATTACGGGATACGAATTGTATCAGGCATCAGACCTGATTGACGCAACGCAGAATCTGGACGGATTCGTCTATGTTTCAGGCGCACTCAAAGCGATGGCGGTTGCACTTTCCAAAATGTGCAACGACCTGCGCCTGCTCTCAAGCGGTCCGAAAACAGGATTTGAAGAAATTATCCTCCCCGCCAAGCAAAACGGCTCGTCCATCATGCCGGGGAAAGTCAACCCCGTGATTCCCGAGGTCGTTTCGCAGGTGGCATTCGCGGTCATCGGCAACGACACAACGGTTACGCTCGCGGCGGAGGCAGGGCAGTTGGAACTGAACGCATTCGAGCCGGTCATTTTCTATAAACTGTTCGAGTCTTTCATCTGCATGAAAAACGCGGTTAAAACGCTGACGGAAAACTGCATCGTCGGAATCGAATCCAACAAGAAGCATTGCGAAGCGCTCCTGTATGAAAGCGTCGGGACCGTAACCGCGCTTTGCCCCTACCTCGGCTACAAGAAATCGGCGGAACTTGCAAAGCAGGCATTGCGGGAAAACCGCCGCATCAAGGATTTGGTCCGCGAGCAGAAACTGATTGATGACAAACTGCTGGACGAACTTTTGGACCCGTTCGCCATGACCGAACCGAGCAAAGTGTGACGAGAAAAACGAATCGCCCGAAATTCGGTCGCACAGACCCAACTTCAGGGCGGTTTCGCACTTCCCGCTCCAAGATTCCGCACGACCGTATCGGAGACTACCCGAACTTATCATAAAAATCGACGAACTCGGAATTTTTTTTCAAAAAAAGGGTTGACAAAAATCGAATCTTATGCTATACTATATGGGTCCGATAAAGACGGGGTGTGGCACAGCTTGGTAGTGCGCTTGGTTCGGGACCAAGAGGCCGCTGGTTCGAGTCCAGTCACTCCGACCAAATAAGCACCGTAATTATGATACGAAACGCTATCGTAAACGCGGTGCTTATTTTTTATTGTGAAGCCTTGATTGATAAGGTTTTTCTTGTTTTGGAGAATGAGATAAGTGTCCGTATCAAAATTATAAGCATTCTTTCTACTGATTTTTTGAGGACTTAAACTATCAAAAGCTACATTCAAGATTGATTCTGACACTTAACAAAAGATAAGTGTCGGAGTGTGCACCTATCCACCGAGAGGGGAGCAAGAACCTTGTAAGGTTCGAATATTGTAAGGAATCCTCGAGGATAAGGCGGTTTGAGTATAAATTCAAGCCGTCTTATTCTTTGTTTATGGTGCGATTGGAGTTTTTAGATTTTCTTCAAATGGTTTGCTCCTATCTACATCCATAATATTAAATTGTAAACACAAGCCTGTGTTTTTATTGTCATTTGAAACGCCAAAAAAAGTAATCGATATAATAGTGTGAGAAGATGCAAAAATATTTAAGCTTTGTTTATACTCATAGTTAATAAGTTCATTATAGATAGCTTCTGTAATCAACAAAGCATCGTTTTTTACACTATCATCAGTATTGGATATCGCTTTACATTCAATATGATAATATGGCTGACGAAGCAATGAGATTTGCATTATACTATAATTTTTGTTCTCAATAGCCGTTCTACAAACATTTTCAACAATTTCGTAGTATTCATCTGAAGGCACAACTATTGTTTTAGTATCATCTTTAGCAATAGGTTCTGTGGTTTCAATATATTGATCCGTAGAATTTGGACTCTTTGTCATTATAGTGCAATTTGAGTCATTTGACAACATAGTGGAATGATTAGCCATTGCTATACAAGCGACAATAAGAGTTATGAGTATAAATACACATGCTTTTTTCATAAACCAAGTTTGGCGATATATTTGGGATTTAAGGAAACAAAACCTCTTTGATTGATAGCAATTTCTGCCCATTCCAGTACAGCTGCAATAACAAAAGTAGGATCGTATGTTGACTCTCCTTGTTCTTTACCAAAATACTTTGTAGCTATTGTTCCCACGATTGTGTCCTCGGTACATTTGCCGTACCCAACTTTATCCTCTTTTCCGTGTCCATTACCTTTGGGGGCACGAAACTGATTTGAATTTTTTAACAACTCAACAACACAATCAAAAACACTATAATCAAACGCAAGTTTAAAATCATTCAATTTGTCGGATGTAAAACTTTTTCCATCCGAAGAAGCTATTATTTTACAAGGCTTTCCATCAAGCAAAGAAATAGTAATTGCTCCTTTGTTTTCAAATAATTTTCTGCGTACTATTTCAGATGCAACAACGCTGTCATAATTTACTTTTCCAAACAATCTCATATCTACAATTACCTCCGTATTTTCTTCTTCATTTTCAGCCAACCCCAAGCTGATAAGTAAATCATCAAGTCTTTTAGTTACTGTCGGATAAGAAATTTGCAGTTGCTCACCAACCATTTTAATGTTACCACGACTTTTCAGAAAGACCTCTAAAAATTCTTTTTGCTGGGGAGATAACGACTCAAAAACAGATATATTCTTTTCGGTTGGATATTCTGCTTTACAATTAGAGCAAGCCAAACGGCTTATGTGTAATTTGTTTTCGCAAACTGGGCAAATATTAAAATCAAGTTTTGACATTTTAATCCCTCCTTTTTTGATATTATAACATAAAATTTAGGTATTGTCAATACAGTACATTAAAAATATTTATTTCTTATCAAAAAAGACATAGTTTTTTATAGAAATTTCTTTTTGCTTCCAACATATTATAGTGCCAATTTCTCTTACTGGCAAAAAATGTCATTTTTTGATGATTTTATTTATCAAGATGTCATTTTTTCACTATAATATAGCAAAAGCATTTTTTGCTATAAAATTTGTAAGGCACAGAATATGGAAGGAGTGAAAAAAGTACAGTATTACGAATGATTTTGAGGTTTTTAAATATTGCAATAAAGGTACTGACCTTTATAAAAAGTTAAGTGTCACAGTATGCACCGCTTTTTGCACCGCATAGGCGGTTGTATCCATATTATCAGCAGAATCCATCAAGAGTCTTGATTTTTAGTTATTCACACCAAGAATCAAGGCTCTTTCTGTATCTAAAATAGTCTAAAACATACAAATTTAACCGCCGATTTTCCTTTGAAAAATCGGTGAATCAGTGACTTCTATGAATCTTCTACGAATTTCTCTCCAAACGTCATAATAAAAGGTAATTTTACATCATCCGAGCATGGCTTTGGTAAAAAGCAAAAAAGGTAGGTAACAAAACAAATAATCCTTTCTCGAAATGCAAATTGTTGCATTTCGATTCACCCACCAAAAGATAATTCCCCTCGTGCCCGAAAAAAGCACTTGCCAAGGCAAGTGCTTTTTTTGATGACATTTTCATGCAAACTTTGTGCGGTATCCCGCGCAACACAAGCACAAAAAGCACAAGATTCATTCGGTCTTGTGCTTTTGTTATGACCGCTCCGTCGGTTCCGCAAGCAACAGATTCTCCGCCCTTTGGGCTTGAGCCTGCTGTTTTCCGCGCGGAATCCGATATACGGTCCCGTCCCGACAGAGCAAGGCTCCGGTCTGGTGATAGCGAAAACGGACCCCCGTCTCGCGGCAGGCGCGGCAGATGTCTCTTACCCACCCGAAATCGCAAATCCGAGCGTGTTCCCCCGATTCCCCTCCGACCGTTACCTCCCGCACAAGTCCGGATTTCAGGTACGGTCGCAGGTCCACCGCCTCCAAAAGCGGTTCGCAAACGATAATCCGCTCCTGTATCGGCAACGCCAGAAAAATCGGCAGACGGAAATCCGCCCGCTTTTGATTCTCGCAGGTACATCCAACGGTCACGTTCGGGTACCCATCTCCCCAATCTGTGGGAAGACAAGCGGAAAGCCGCTCGATGCGTTTTGTGAAAAAGACAAAGTGCAGGTCCTCCCGCACGCGCATCATGCGCCAGACGTCCGCTCTCCATTCGTCGGCTTCGGGCAGCAGAAAATCCGAGGTGAAGCAGGTGTAAAGCGTCTCCCCAGCCTCAACTTTCCACGCACCGTCTCGCCCGTGCTTGAGCGGCAACAGAAAGTCCGCATTGATACGGACCGTTCCGGCATCGTGTCCGTGACCGCCGTCGATACGGAACACATAGCAGTTCGCGCACCCCTCGCTCACGCGGTGACAGCCGTGCCACGGATTCCAGATACGGCTCATTTCTGCGCTTGCTGTTCGCGCAACTGTTTCTTGAGGTCTTTCAGTTCCGATAAGAACGTATCAATGTCGCGGAATTCCCGATAGACCGACGCAAACCGGACGTAGGACACTTCGTCCACCGCCTTGAGTTTACTCATGACCATTTCCCCAATCTCGGTGGAACTGACCTCCTGCCGCAGGGAATTCTGCAACTCGGTTTCGATTTCGTTGACCAGCGCGATTGCGTCAACGGGACGCTTTTCGGTCGACTTCAGTACACCGCTGAGCAGTTTCTGTTTATCGAACAGTTCCTTGACGCCGCTTTTTTTGACCACAATCAGTTGGACAGTTTCAACGGTTTCAAAGGTTGTAAACCGTTTCTGACAGGACAGACACTCCCGCCGCCGCCGAATGCTATTGCCCTCGGATGCCGGACGGGAATCTATCACCTTACTTTCGGGATAACCGCAAGCAGGACACTTCATCATATCACCTCTGTTTCCTGTGATTTCTGTTTCCGGATATTTTTTGGAACTTCCTCTTTTATTTTATCACAAAAACAAGGTTTTGTAAAGGGTTTTTCCGCTTTTTCAAACACTTTTCAAATCATACATGACGTCTTCCAAGCCGCAAGGCGTCACTCTGCCGCGCAGCACCGCACGGTAAGCGCGCACTGCCGCCTCTATATCGTTTCCGACCGTGGATTCCACGCGCTCTTCCCCTGATGTAATCCGGATGCGGAAACGTTCGGTGCGGGATTGGTACGCAACAAGACGGTAATCGAGAATCATCCCGCCGAAGTGTACGGTTTCCTGTGCGAGGATAATGGGTTTGTGTTGATAAATCGGTTCTTTGAACATGATTGCCTCCCGTGAAGAAAATTTTTCGGTACTTACCATATATTATAATAGATTTCAAAAGTGTCAATTATAAACAGAAAACCTTGCGATTTGTGCATTTTGACACGCCTTTGTTGTTCAAAAACACATTTTTCTTCTTTTTCTATCCATTTTTACGAGAAATTTAGGATAAATATTCCGTTTTTCCATATTATGTTTTTTATGAGAAAAATTTTATACTTTACATATTCATTTTTATCCTTTATAATAGTATTGTTTTATACAGAAAAAGCAGTCTGACAGTATCGGATTTTTATGTTATATTCTTTTTCGGAAATTATAATTTTTATTCATTGCGGAGTGCTGAAATATGAATATTTTCGGAAAGCGGGCGCCGACGCTGAAAAAAACGGCGTGCAGAATGCTTTTGTTGGAATCGGCGGCAGTTTTGCTTGCGGCAGTCGCGCTGCTGATTTCCTATCTCGCCGAGGCGGAGTGCGACCCCGTTCTCGCGGCATTACACTTTGCGGACGGTCCCGTCTACATCCTCGCGTCTTTTGCCCTCGCGATTTCCACCTCCCTGCTCTGTGACCTTGCCATTCGACGCGGTGAGCGTTGAGCCTTTTCGTCCGCCGTTCTTGAATTTTCGGAAAACTTTTCCGAATTCCCTTGCAATTTGCATTTTTTTGGCTATAATAGTATATGTATGAAAATGCTTTTTGTGAATGGAGGAACAGACATGAACAAAATTCTGAAAAAACTCGACGGCTTTTCCGGCGTCAAGGGACCGGTTCTGACCGTCGTGATGGACGGTGTCGGACTTGCTCCCGACACGATTTCCAATGCGGTGAAGTCCGCTTACACCCCGAACCTCGATATGCTGATGGAAAAATACCCAATGGTTCCCCTGAAAGCGCACGGCACGGCGGTGGGACTCCCCTCCGACGATGATATGGGCAACAGCGAAGTCGGTCACAACGCGCTCGGTGCGGGACAGGTTTTCGCGCAAGGCGCAAAGTTGGTTTCCAATTCCATTGAATCGGGCAAAATGTTTGCGTCCGAGACTTGGAAAAAGTTGATTGCCAACGTAAAGGACCATCACTCCACCCTGCACTTCCTCGGACTGTTTTCGGACGGTAACGTCCACTCGCACATTGACCACCTCAAGGCAATGGTGACGGAAGCCAAAAAAGAGGGCGTGGCGCGGGTCCGCATCCACATTCTTCTGGACGGTCGCGACGTCGGCGAGACCTCTGCACTTGACTATATCAATCCGTTTGAGGCATTTCTGGACGGTCTGCGCGACGCGGACTTCGACGTGATGATTGCCTCCGGCGGCGGACGGATGCAGATTACGATGGACCGCTACGAAGCAAACTGGCACATGGTGGAGGAGGGTTGGAAAACGCACGTTCTCGGCATCGGCAGGCAGTTCGCATCGGCGGCGGAAGCGGTCACGACCTATCGGAACGAACTGCACGTCATTGACCAAGACCTCCCCGCTTTCGTGATTGCGAAAGACGGCAAGCCGGTCGGCACAATTGAGGACGGCGACAGCGTGATTTTCTTCAACTTCCGCGGCGACCGTTCGATTGAAATTTCCAAGAGTTTTGACGCGCCCGAGGGACAGTTTGACAAGTTTGACCGCGTGCGGGTCCCCAAGGTGATGTATGCGGGTATGCTTGAATACGACGGCGACCTGCACATTCCGAAGAACTATCTCGTCTCCCCTCCCGAGATTACCAACACCATGGGCGAGTATCTTGCCGACACCGGCATTCCGGTTCTGGCAATCTCCGAAACGCAGAAGTACGGTCATGTGACCTATTTCTGGAACGGCAACCGCTCGGGCAAATTCAACGAGAAACTGGAGACTTACATTGAGGTTCCCTCGGATGTGGTCCCGTTTGAACAGCGCCCGTGGATGAAATGCGCCGAGATTACCGACAAACTGATTGAAGCGCTTCGCTCCGGCAAATACAAATTCCTGCGCGTCAATTACCCGAACGGCGACATGGTGGGTCATACCGGTTCCCTTGCGGCAACCCGTTGCTCGATGGAAGCGCTGGACCTCCAGATTGGCAGACTGTTGCCCGTCATTGACGAACTGGGAGGCGTGGCAATCATCACCGCCGACCACGGCAACGCCGACGAGATGTTTGAAATGGACAAAAAGACGGGGCTTCCCAAAGAGGACAAGAACGGCAAGATGAAAGCCAAGACAAGCCACACGCTCAATCCCGTTCCCTGCATTTTCTACGACAACACACCCACAAAGGAGCATTACCGCGTGAAGACCGAGGGGCATTTCGGGCTTTCCGACGTTGCCGCGACCGTGGTCAACCTGCTCGGCTATGAGAAGCCCACGATGTGGGACGAATCCATCATTGAGGTCAAGTAAAAATGCCTTATCTGACGGAATTGCACGCGCACACCTCCGAGGTGAGCCGTTGCGCCCACGTGGACGCGGCGGCGGTGGTGGATCGTTATCTGCGTGAAGGTTACACCTCATTGGTCATTTCCAACCATTTCAACAACTACACGCTTGACACGGCGGGTTCCGACTGGCAGGCACGCGCGGACTACTTTCTCCGCGCGTGGCGGCGCGCGACCGAGCGCGCGGGAAATCAGATGCACGTTCTGCTCGGTATGGAAATCCGCTTTCCCGAAAACATGAATGACTATCTGGTTTTCGGACTTGACGAGCAATACGTTCTTTCGCACCCCTATCTTTACGATATGAACCTGCGCGATTTTTCCGAGCTGGCGCACGCAGACGGTCTGCTTGTGATTCAGGCGCACCCGTTCCGAAACGGCATGACGGTGATGCCGCCCGAGCTGTTGGATGGCTACGAGGTATTCAACGGGCACGTTGGGCAGCGCTCCCGCAACCCGATGACGCGCGAATGGTGTCGGATGCAGAAAAAGATACCGACCTCGGGAAGTGATTTTCACAACGCGGATTTCTACACGGACGCGGGCATTCTGACCGATGAGCCGATTACCGACATGAACCGCCTTTGCGCGGTCCTGCGGAGTGGTGACTACACGCTCCACTGTGCCGGTCCCCTTTCCGAACAGGAGGGTCTGACCGATTTCCCCGCAAAAATGCTTTGACCAAGGAGGTCGACATGGCAAACGATCTGGAAGAGGTCCGCGCGCTTTGTGCGGCGTGTCACGCGTGTCCTTTGGGGGACTCGCGGACAAACTCGGTTTTCGGGGTTGGAAATCCCCACGCGGACCTGATGTTTGTAGGTGAAGCGCCGGGCGAGCAGGAGGACCTGAGCGGCACGCCGTTTGTAGGGCGTGCGGGGCAATTGTTGGACCGTTATCTGGAAGCGGTCGGCATCAGCCGCGAGCAGGTTTACATCGCCAACATTCTGAAGTGCCGTCCGCCGCAGAATCGCGACCCGAAGCCCGAGGAAGAGGACGCCTGCATTGGGTATCTGCGCGAGCAGGTGCGCCTGATTCGTCCGAAGATTATCGTATGCCTCGGTCGGATTTCGGCAATGCGGTTGATTAAACCGAACTATCGGATCACGGCAGAACACGGGACATGGGTTGAAAAGGGCGGTTTCGCGATGACTGCGGTTTTCCATCCTGCGGCGATCCTCCGCGACCCGCGCAAGCGCGAGGACATGTTGGAGGACATGAAGAGCATCCGCCGTCGTTTAGACGGGGTGTGAGGGAAAGACCTCGGGGCTTTGCCCCGAACCCTACTTGAAACTTCTTGAAAGAAGTTTTCAAGAACTTTAAGCAAGGGGATTTTTGCCCCTTGCTTTTTATTGTACAGATTTTGAGTGTAGCCGTTTGCCGTGCTACGAATTCCGGCTGCTACGAGCCAAATCCCGTCAAGCGGGATTTGTGCGGTGGCAACTGGTTGCCTCGCCTCATCTCCGCTACCGGATAGAAGTAGTAGGAATGTTACATAATAAAAAAGGAACGGAACATCCTTTGGGATTTCCGTTCCCTTTTTAGGAATAACATTCGATTGGCTTTTTGCGCTTTGGTTTACTCGGTGGGACCGTAGCAATGAGGATTGGAATCAGTCGCGACCAGAGTGTTTCGTCATCGGGGTCGACAATCCAATGCTCTTTTGCGCCATCGTAGGGACAACCGCGCTCCGCCCCCTGCATCAGTGGTTCAAGTTCGGGTAGCATTTTGACGTAGACGGTATTATCGCAAGCCATGAGAATGGGGCGCTCATCCAACCAAATCAGGTATTCGCCGAACAGTTTGCGGTAGCGGACTGCACCGAAGTCTGCCAATCGGTCCGCAACATACTGCACAAAATCAAGTGAAGTTGCCATATTTTCCTCCGTTTCTATTCTATTATACCATTTTTCCTCTGCCGTCAAGGACGATTGTCAAAACAATACATTTTTATCCTTTTGCACGTCTCCCCTTGCAATCGCTTCCGAAATATGGTATAATACGGTCAGCATTCCAATCAGGAGGACACTGCTTTGAATATTGAACATTTTATCCATCCGTCAGCGGACGAAAAACCGCTGGAAAATCTGGTTCCCACGGGCGGGATGGCGGCAATCTTCCGCCGCATAGCCTGCGTGGGCGATTCGCTCTCGTCCGGCGAGTTGGAGACATGGGACCCGACCGGCAAAAAGGTTTATCTCGACCTTTACGAGCATTCGTGGGGGCAGTACCTTGGTCGCATGACCGGCGCGACGGTCTACAACTTCTCCAAAGGCGGCATGACCGCAAAGGAATACATCGAATCCTTTGCAAACACTCGCAATTTCTGGGACCCGAAGTTGGCTTGCGACGCCTATATCATTGCGTTGGGGGTCAACGACCTCTACGGACAGAAGCAAGAGGTCGGCACGGTTGCGGACATCCGCGCGGACAAGCCGGAGGAAAGCGCGCCCACGCTTGCGGGGTATCTCGGACAACTCATTCTGCGTCTGCGCTTGATTCAGCCGCAGGCAAAATTCTTCTACCTGACCATGCCGCGCGAGGACAACTCCCCCGAGTACAACGCAAAAGGAGACGCGCACGCCAAGTTGATGTACGAAATTGCCGAATTCTTTGAAAACAGTTACGTCATCGACCTGCGGCAATACGGTCCCGTTTACGACAAGGAATTCAAGGAACACTTTTATGGCGGCGGGCATCTCAACACCGAGGGCTACTACCTCACAGCGCTTGAGGTTGCTTCCTACATCGACTACATCATCCGCCACAACCCGCGCGACTTCCGCGAAACGGGTCTTGCAGGGCTTCCCTACACGCTTCTTTGAGCGGCACATATGCGATTTTTGTTGTGTTTTGTTTCAAACAAGTCGAAGAATCGGGCGTTTTCGTCAAAAAAGCGCCCGATTCTGCAATTTACGAAGAAAATTCTTGCAATTTGACAGAAATTTTTTCTTGACAAATTGCCGCTGTTCGTGTATAATAAAGCAGTAAGGCAATGGTGTCTTGCGCATGGCGCACAGGCACCGCTTTTTGATTTCGGGAGGGACTGAAAATGGAAGAAAAAACGGTTAAAGGCTTTGCCTATCATGAAACGGACGCACGGTATGTCGCGCTCTACAGAAACGGCGCGTGGGAAGCGGGACATCTGACCGCTGACCCCAATGTGGTGCTGAATGAATCCGCCTGCGTGCTTCAGTACGCGCAGACCTGCTTTGAGGGACTGAAAGCCTACCGCACGCCCGAGGGACACACGGTCTGCTTCCGTCCCGACCTCAACGCCGCACGCCTGCACGATTCCTGCGTGCGGATGATGATTCCGCCCCTGCCCGATGGAATGTTTGAGGATGCGGTGCGGCAGGTGGTGCATGCCAATCGCGATGCAATCCCCTCGCTTGAGAGCGGCGGGTCGCTCTATCTGCGTCCCTATGTATTCGGGACCAACGCGGTGCTTGGGGTCAAACCCGCAACCGAGTTCCAGTTCCGTCTGTTCGCGTCCCCTGTCGGCGCCTATTTTGCGGGAGGGGTGCGACCGCTCCGAATCCGCGTCTCCGATTTCGACCGTGCGGCTCCGCACGGAACGGGTCACATCAAGGCGGGCTTGAACTACGCGATGAGCCTTTACGCGATTGCCGACGCGCACGCGCAGGGCTATGACGAAAATCTGTACGTCGATTCGGCTACACGGACCTATGTGGAGGAAACGGGCGGCGCGAACGTAATTTTCATCACCAAGGACGGCGGTCTTGTCACGCCGCAGTCCCCCACAATCCTGCCCTCCATCACGCGGCGGTCGCTCCTGTACGTTGCGGAGCATTACCTGCACATCTCCGCCGAGGAGCACCCGATTCGTCTGGATGAAATCGGGGAGTTTGCCGAATGCGGCTTGTGCGGCACGGCGGCGGTCATCTCCCCCGTCGGAACGATTGACGACCACGGGACCGAATACCACTTCGGCGCGCCCGAGGACCGCTCGGTGATTCACCGTCTTTACACCACTCTGCTTGCAATCCAACACGGCGAACTTCCCGCGCCCGAGGATTGGCTCGTGCAGGTGGACTGAGGAGGAGAAACATGAAAATTGCGGTAATCGGTGCGGGCGCGATGGGGTGTCTGTATGGCGGCATTCTTTCCAAACATTGCGAGGTCACGCTGTTTGACGCCGCCCCTGCGGTTGTGGAAGCCGTCAACACACACGGAATTCTTTGCACGGAGCCGGACGGCAGCGAGCATTGCTACCATGCTTCGGCACGGCTCTCGGGTGACTGCGACGGCAGTGACTATGCGTTGGTAATCCTCTTCGTCAAGGATTTGTACAGCCGCGCGGCACTGGAGGCAAACCGCGCGCTGATTGGTCCCGAAACGCTCCTGCTCTCCCTGCAAAACGGCATGGGAAACGAGGAGATTATGCGGGATTTCGCCTCCCCCGACCGTGTCCTCCTCGGTACGACCAAGCACAACTGCGTCACGCGCGAGGCGGGGGTCATTTACCATTCGGGGGCGGGAATCACACACGTCGGCTCTCCTGTCGGCAACCGTGCGGCGGCGGAAACGGTTGCGTCCCTCTTTGACGGTTGCGGCTTGGAAGCGGATGTCTGCGACAGTGTCCGGCACCTGCTTTGGGAGAAACTGTTTGTGAACATGACCATCAACCCGCTGACCGCTTTGACGGATGCCCCAATCGGAGCAATCGCGGCAGACCCGCATCTGCGGGAACTTGCCCGCTCCCTGATTGAAGAAGCCACTGCGGTCGCGGCGGCGGACGGCGAGCAATTCGACGCGGCTTCCGTCTTTTCCGCGCTCCTGCAGACGGTGGAACGGCTTTCCACCGGCAAAGCCTCAATGTGTCAGGACCTCGAACGGAAGCGGCGGACCGAAATCGACTTCATCAACGGTGCGGTCGTCCGTCTCGGGCAAAAATACCACGTCCCCACCCCGCGCCACGAGGTCATTGTGTCGCTGGTCCACGCGAAAGAGGGAGTGTAATGGTCGCGGGGCGTTGCCCCACACCCCACTTAGGAAACTTCTTAGAGAGAAGTAACGCTTCGCTACTGACAGTTGCTTTGCAACTGTCATTCCTAAGAGCCTTCAAGAAT
>SAMEA3663036__coassemble_440_pt1 | contig 19829 bp, 13 predicted proteins | sample SAMEA3663036__metabat2_low_PE_039 | metagenome-assembled genome bin SAMEA3663036 (sample SAMEA3663036) | pig gut metagenome | biome: pig gut; feature: pig-associated habitat; material: faeces | place: France | collected 2012
TTGCACTCTCAGCAGAGAATCCCCGCGCGGTGCCGGCGGTCTTTCTGGGTGCGACGGCGGCGCTGTTTCTTTCGGGACTGCTCGGCGTCGGGGTCGGCGTTCTTTTGGGACGCCATCTGCCCGAGCGACTGTTCCGCGCGGCGTCGTTCGTCATTTTTGCGGCGTGCGGCGCGATCAAACTGCTGGATGGCATGGAGCGGCTGTTACCGACGACTGCTTGGGCGGTCGGCGTCGTTTCGGTCATCCTGACGATTTTTGTGGTTCTCTGCGCCCTGACGGTGCGGAGACGGGGGAGGACACATGACACAGCGGGAAAGCAACCCGTATCCGTACAGCGACAGTAACAAACGGTATCAGACGTTTGAGTATTTCGCACGGCGGACCTACGGGCGGCGGGTGGTGAAGTTGCCTCTGGACGGCGGATTTACCTGCCCGAACATTGACGGGACCTGTGGCAGGGGCGGCTGTATCTACTGCTCCGCGCGCGGGAGCGGGGACTTTGCGCCCGACGCGCAGTTGTCCGTTGCCGAACAGATTGCCCACCAACGGGCGTTGTACGCGCATAAATGGGATGTCTCGGCTTGCATTGCCTATTTTCAGGCGCGGACCAACACCTACGCGCCGGTGGCGGTCCTGCGCGAAAAATTTGAGGCGGCACTCGCGGCGGACGGCATTGTGGGCTTGAACGTTGCGACCCGCGCGGACTGTCTGCCCCCCGATGTGGTGGCGTATCTTTCGGACCTCGCGGAGCGGACCGACCTGACGGTGGAGTTGGGACTTCAGTCCTCGTCGGATGTGACGGCGGCGCGGATTCGGCGCGGACACACATGGACGCAGTTTCTGGAGGGATACAACCGTTTGCGGACAGCGAGCGGGAAAATCGCAATCTGTGTGCATCTGATATTCGGATTGCCGGATGAAGAGGATGAAACGATGCTGCAGACCGTGCGAGACGTTGCGGCGTTGCGCCCCGAGCAGGTCAAACTGCACCTGCTTCACGTTCTGCGCGGGACCGAGTTGGAAAAGCAGTGGCGCGCGGGGGACTATCAACCGTTGGAAGAGCCGCATTACGTTCGGTTGCTTGCCGATGCTTTGGAACTTCTGCCGCCCGAAACGGTCATCTGCCGCCTGACAGGTGACGGTGCGCGCGAGGAGTTGTTGGCGCCGCTCTGGACGCTCCGCAAAACCGCAGTCATCAACGATTTGGACAAACTCCTCTATCGCGAAAACCGCTGGCAGGGGCGGTTGTACGGACAAAAGTAAGACCTTGGGGCAAAACTCCGAGGTCTTCTTTCTTTTTTGTGTAAATTACGGAAAAGTGGTTGACAAAGAGAGAAAAGTATGGTATACTGTACAAAGAGCAGTTCCGAAGATACAGAAAGGAAGTTCGAAACATGAAATACTATACTGCGCCGAGGGAGAATGGCTTCCGATTGATGAAGAAAGCATTCTTGAAACGGACAATTCGGGATCTCTGACTAACGCAGGCGCTAACGAGGACAACAGTTTCGGCAAACTGCACCGCGTATAAGAGCATTGATGAAAAAGGGGAGGATTACCTCATGAAGAAATGGATTTTTGCTTTGTTGCTTCTGCTCGGCATCGTGCTGTCGGTGGTGTCCTGTACGAAGGAACCCGATGAAATTGAACGGAACAGCGTTCCCACTAAGACCGAAACCGACGCGCCGAGCACGGGAACGGAAAAGGAAACGGGAACGAAAGAAGAAACGGGAACGGAAAAGGAAACGGGAACGGGAAAAAGTCATCTTTCGCAGGGGGGAGCCAATACCGCGGGTGGTTATGGAGAAGTGATTCCGCCTAATGGAAAACATTGAATTAAACGCCCGTCGCAGAAATGCGACGGGCGTTTTCTTTATTCGGACTGTGTTTCGGTAGCGCTTGGGAGTGACGCCGAAACGGGCGCGAAAGGCACGGATGAAGTAACCGGAATCCCCGAAGCCGCAATCCAGCGCGATTTCCGTAGCTGATAAACGCCACGTCGCCACTTTGCAATTCCATTGGCGTATTGTTGAGGAACAGTCGCAGACTGCCGCACTCCACATAGAGAATTTCATGCTCGGGGTGCCAGTGCGCGTTCATCCGATAGCGGATATGGGAGGGACCGACCCGATAGACCGCAATAGGCAGTCCCTCGTTGCCGTAAACAGTTTTCTCGCGGTAATCCATAGGGGAGCGGTCAGTCGGAGAACGTGTTGGAGGCAACCAGACGCTCTGCGGCGAGGTCCGACAGCATAGCGGCACGGTAAGCAAGTCGACCGTTGCCCGATGCAATCATCTCGCGCACCTGTGCTTCGGTATAACCGCTCGCCACGTAGTCCGCGATATAATTCTCGGTAAAGTGATTCAGCCACTCCTCCTCAGGGCGGATGTCAAGCGCACGGACCACGGTGGCGGCAAGAAGGTAGTTCCGCGCCGTCTCGCGGCTTTCCGATTCCAGTGACGCAACGGTTTTGCCGTAGAACGACAGGAACAGTTCAAATTCCATCCCGTAACTTGCGGCGTAGTAGTGGTAGAAATCCAGCATATCCTGATAATAGTAGCGGTACGCGTCGGTTTCGTCGCGGAAATCGGCAAGCGTGGGGATGAGCGACCAGACCTCCCTTGTTACCAGTTCGTTCCAAATCGCGTTTTCCCATTCCGCAACGGTGGTGTAGTCGTTTCCCTCGTAGGCGGCAACCATTTCGTCGGTGACTTCGGTGTTGTAGATACAGTTGAGCGTCATGGTAAAGACCGCTTCCTTGCCTGCAAGCGCGTCGTTTCCGTAGTTCTCGGGGAACGTGACGGTGACGTCAAAGGTTTCGCCCACGGCGTGTCCCGCGATGCCCTCGCAAAAGCCCGCAATATAGCCCGTGTCGGGGGCGACAATCACGTCAGTGTCCGTCGCCGTGCCGCCCTCAAACGCAACGCCGTCCAACTTGCCCGTAAAGTCGATGTTGACCGTGTCACCGAGGACTGCGGTTCCCTCGGTCCGCTTCTCTTTTTCTTTGTCTTTCCAATAGGTGCTTTTCAACAGGTTCGTTGCCTGCAGGCGTTTTCCCGTGGCGGAGAGCGTCAGCCCTGTCAGCGCATCGGCAGGCAGGAGCGGAAGTGCGGCGGCAAGCGCTTCAAAATCGGGGTGCGGGTAGGAGGGATGCTTGGCGGGTTCTTCGGTCTGTGCCTGCATGGTGATGGAGCCGTCAAGGATGACGGTCCCGTCTTTGACCGTGCAGGTCTTGGTCACGGTTTCGTCGCCGAGCGTCATGGTCAGCGTTTTGCCGTCGTAGGTATAGCGTCCGGTCGCTGTGTTGCTGTATTCGTAATCATAGCCCGCGGTCAGTCCCCAGACCGTCAGCACGCCGTCCTCACCAAAGCGGAACACACTGGAAAGACCGTCCGCGTACCAGATGCCGAGGAGCGCGGCAGGGTCGCCCGGCGCCTCGGTCTGCGGCTCCTCCCAGAGCGGGACATTCGGGTCGGTGGGAGGGGCGGGAAAGGAGATGACCGACGCGCAGGAGGAAAGAACCGATACGCCGAGCGTCAGCGCCAGTGTTGCAAGCAGTTTCTTTTTCATAGCGGAACCTCACAAGTTATCAGGTGACCCCGCGCAACTCCGAGGGTGCAAATTGCAATCCGAACAGTTGAATTTGCGCGGTATGGTCTTGTATCCTCTTCATTATAATACACTTTTCCGATTTTTGCAAGACCGTTTCCCGATTGTTTACAAAATCGGGTGGAATTAGCGGGGCGGATGCAACGGAGAAATGCGGGGGCGGCGGTTTTCTCCCGAACTTCCGCTTTTGCAAATTTGAGAGCGGGTTCTGTCAGGAAGTGTCAGAAAAGCGCGGAGCGCATAGAATGATAACGAGGTGAAAGACCCTCTCGATAGTATATCATAAGGAGAAAACGGTTATGGCGGAAAACAGATTCCCGTGTGGCGGCGGAACCTCCAGAGAAACCGTGTGCATCGAGACCAATCGCGTTCTGGATTCCTGTCGGGATCGCGACTGTTATGAGAATGTGCGCGTGTATCTGTCGGATTTCGGAAACGAAATTCTGGAGCGTACCGGAGCCATCCGTGCCAAGAGCGCGGAAATTCTTTGGACGAACATCGGTATCGACCCGATTCAGTTCAACCGCGGCTTCTACGCGGTGACGATTCGATTTTATATTAAGGTGACCTGCGAGGCTTGCGTCGGCGGCGGGCGGTCACAGGAAGTGGAGGGGATTGCGGTGTTGGAAAAGCGCGTCATTCTCTATGGCGGCGACACCAACACGCACACCTACCGCTCCGACGGCTGCGGAGACAGTTTCTGCTCTCTCCCGAAGCCGAACTGCGGCAGTCGCAGTGTTCCCACCGCTGTGGTGGAGGCGGTTGACCCCGTTCTGCTCGGCACCCGCATCCTCGAAAAGGCAGAGGAGTGCAACTGCTGTTGCTGCTGCCACGAGAACGACCTGCCCGAAACGGTGATGACGACCTTTGACGCGCCGATTTGCTTCGCTGATTCGTGCAACGACAGCGCCCGTCGGTTCCTCACGGTTTCTCTCGGCATCTTCTCGGTGGTCCGCATCACGCGTCCCGCGCAGTACCTTATCTCCGCGACCGAGTACGCGATTCCCGAAAAGGAATGCCACGAGGTTGAGGATGACGACCCCTGCCGCGTATTCCGCAGCATGCCTTTCCCGATCGGTGAGTTCTCCACCGGCACGGCGCCCGTGCCCCCCAATCCGCGCCCGTCCTGCGGTTGCCCCGACAGCCCTCGGCGTTGCGGTAGTTAAGAAGACCTCGGGACTCTGTCCCGAACCCTGCTTAGGGGACTTCTTAAGGAGAAGTCCCCTAAGTACCCTCAAGACCTTAAACAAGGGGGATTTTCCCCTTTTCTTTTTGTGGTACCGATTCTGATGTAGCCGTTTATGCGCTACGAATTCCGGCTGCTCCCGCGCAAAATCCCGTCGAGCGGGATTTTGACGGCGGCGGTTTCCCGCCTTGCCTCGCTCCCGCTACCGGATAGAAGTGGTAGGGAAGTTACAATTGAATTGAACGGAACGACACATGGGTCGTTCCCTACGTATTCTTTCTTTTAGGAGAGCAAATCCCCTTAGAAAAAGAGTTGTAGGGAACGACCCGCGTGTCGTTCCGCCCCAATCATCAACTAACCTGAACTTTTTCTATCCGGTAGCGTAGAGAGCGCAAGCGTCCAAATCCCGCTCGACGGGATTTGGCTCGGAGCAGCCGGAATTCGTAGTTTCTATACGGCTACAGAAGAATTAGGACCGCAAAAAAAGAGGGGGAAAATCCCCCTTAGTTAAAGTTTTGAAAGGTCTTGGGAAACTTTTTCAAAAGTTTCCCAAGTAGGGTTCGGGGCAAAGCCCTGAGGTCTTATAGTTCGGGGCGGCGCCCCGAGACCTTCCCCCTCAAGACAAACTGTCAATCAGCGAGCAAAGGTTGTAAACCTCGTGTTCCGCATCGCGCCACCAGTCCATGCTCCAGATGCGCTTGATGCGCCAACCGCGGGATTCCAGATATTTCTGGCGATGGTAATCGCGCTCGCGCGCGGAGCGGGAGATGCTGTACAATTTTCCGTCGCACTCAATGCCGAGAACGTATTTGCCCTCTTTCCGTACCGCAATGTCAATGCGGTAACCGCCGATACCGACCTGCGTGTCAATCTCGTAGCCCTTGGCTCGGAGCGCATCGGCAACCTTTTGCGCAAACGCGGTCTCTACCGCCGCAGGCATAATGCCGTAAGTCTCGCCGAAAGAGTGCAGAATGCGCTCGGTCTGCGCCGTGTCACCGTCGCTGACTGCGAACGCGTATTCCAGATACCGCTTCAGAATCACAGGGCCCTCGTTCTTCGCATCGTCCAACGACAATTCGTTCGGGCGGAAAGACGTGACAATGTGAATCTTCTTGCGCGCACGGCTGACCGCGACGTTCAGGCGGTTTTCGCCGCCTTTCTGGTTCAGCCAACCGAAGTTGTGCATCAGCCTGCCTGCGGAATTTTTCGCATAGCCGATGGAGAACATAATCACGTCGCGCTCATCACCCTGTACGCTTTCAATGTTCTTGACAAACAGACCCGTATCCTCGCCGTTGTCCTTGCGGTTCATTTCCGAGCGGATTGCCGCGCCGAACGACGGGTCGCGGAGCGATTCCTCATCGATGACGTCGTAAATCATGTCGCGCTGAGAGGCGTTGAACGAGATGATACCGATTGTCTCGTTGTTCTGCCGCGTTGCAAAGAATTCCTTGATGAGCGCGACCACCTGCTCGGCTTCCTTGCGGTTGGCGCGGGAGGTCCACGTCGCACCTTGTACCAAGTGTACCTCAATCGGCGGCTTTTCGGGCTTGTCGGTGTTGGGCGCGACGAACAGCCGTCCCTTGTAGAACGCGTAGTTGGAGAAGTCAATCAACTCCTCGTAGTGCGAACGGTAGTGCGTGTTCAGCAGAATGTCGGGGTAGCGGAAGCGGGCAAGGTCCAAAAGGCTTTCCTCTTCCAGTGCCGCCGAGACCTCGGCATCCTCGTCCAACAACTCCTCGTTCAGTTCGATTCTGCCTTCGCCGAGACTGGACGGGCGCAACTGCTTGTGGTCGCCCGCAATGACGACCTTTTTCGCACGGACGATTGACGGAATGCTCTTTTCAACGTACAACTGGGAAGCCTCGTCGAAAATCAGCAGGTCAAACAGCCCGTTCTGTTGGGGGAGAACCTCGGAAACCGTGTCGGGCGTCATCAGCCAGACCTTGATGCCCTTGAAGAGTTCAAAGTCAAATTTCTGCACGAATTTTGCCACACTTGGGCGACGGCGGCTTTCGATTGCGCGGTTGATTTCGCCCTTGCGTTTGGAGGTGGTGATATATTTGAGGTCATTTGCAAGCACGCCGGAGATACGCTGACGGGTCAGTTGCATCTTTTCGTCGATGGATTTCTCCATTGCCGCGATAATCTTTTCAAAGGACGCAACCTGCGGCATGAGCGTGCGGTTTTCCATCTCAAAGCGCTGAATCTGCTCAAACAGAATGGTGTTGTAAAGTTCATCGTTCCATTCGGTCACGGTGCCGCCGCAGATTTTGTGAATCTTTTTCAGCGCCGCAAGGTAGGTGTTTTCATGCTCGGTCAGGGACTGTACAACGGGCTTGAGGTTGGCGTAGCCCTCGGTGAATTCTTTCAGGCTCTGCTTGACCGCCTCGGGTTGCTCCATCATCAGGCGCAGAACGTACGAACCGCCCTTGACAAAGTAATCCTTGGTTGCCTGCGCGATGTCCTTGGAGAGACGGGAGCGGGAGGTCTGCCGCTTGAGAAAAGGCAGGTTCCGCCATTCGTCCACTTTGAGAATCATTTCGTCAATCGAATCCGAGAACAGAATCAGATCGTAGTTGGAGAGGTCGTCCCGCATTTTGAGGAACCACGGGTAACGCTCCACCGTCAGTTGATAGTGGTCGAGACTGCTCGTCAGTTGCCCGTTGGAGAATTTCTTGTGAATTTCCGCCACTTCGTCGTATTTCAGACTCAGAAGTTCCTCGGTCATCAGACTGCGGATGGTACGGTAGGTCTTAATCTGGTCGTGATTGCCGAGGTTGATGCGGCGGCTTTCCATATAGAGTTTGTACGGCTCCACACCGAACGCCCCGGGGCGGTAGAGTTTGTTCGCAATGTTTTCCAGAATCGCCACGTTTTCATCCACTTCACGGGAAATCGCGGTCAGGTCGGGAGCGGAAATCGGAACGTTCGGGTCGGTGCTGTAGAGCAGACGCTCCAACTGTCCGTAGAACAGATTTTTGTTGGTCGCGTCGTCGAGCATGACCGCGTAGCGCGAAAGATTACCGAGTCGGGAATAGACCACGTCCAAAGCGGTCTTTTTCTCGGAGACCATCAGCACGGTGCGTCCCTCGTTGATAAACTGCGTAATCAGGCTGGTGATGGTCTGGGATTTACCCGTCCCGGGAGGTCCCTCAACCACAAGTTCGTCCTGATTTTCGGCGGAGTGGAGGACCGCCTCCTGCGCGCTGTTCAACGGGTTGATATAGACCAGCGAGGATTCGCTGACCGAAACCGGCTTTTCGGGCGTGTTCAACTCTTCCACGGCGGTTTCGTCGGAGTAATAATCGGTTCCGCCGTAATCCGAAATCAGGTCGGTGACGAGACTGTTGATCAGACCCTTGTCGAGAATCTCGTCAAAGTCGCGCTGAATGGAATTGGAGTAGGCGGGGAAACGACCGATGACGATGTTCGGCACGATTTTCAGCGTTCCCTTGGTGTAATGCGGGAAACTGTCGCCGACGTATTCGGTGAATTTTTTGAGGTTTTCGGGCATCCCTTTTTCAATGCGGATGTCGTTTTCCGCGTAGAAATTCAGGAGGGTGTCGATAAAGGTTTCGGGTTCCGCATCTTCCAACGCACAATCGGGGAGCGCGGTGTCAAGGCTGTTAAATTTGTCGTGCGCCAGAATCAGCGTGGAGTTGTAGAGAATGTCACGCGTGGGGTCGGCGCTGACCGTGATGTTCGCCGTGGAGCGGTCGAGCGTGACGGGGAAGAGGCAGAGCGGTGCGCGGATGCCGAAGTCACCGCCGACAAGACATCCCTGAACAAAGGGGTAGCCGACGTAAAGGTCGTTCTGACCCTTGTCGCGTTGGTCGCGGATGGTTTCGCGAATCAGTCCGACAAGGTTGCGGTAGCGTTCGCGCGCGGGGTCGGTACGCGGCAGGTCCTGGTCGGAAACGTCCGCGATTGTCAGCGGGGAGGACGCATGGAACAGAATGTCAAGCGGGTTGTAGCGCCCCGAGGGGTCGTAAATATCCACTGCATATTTGGGGGACAGACGCGGCAAAAACAGCATCCGGTTGTTGCGCGTGATGCTGATGAGTTTTTTGGAAAGTTCGCGGAGCGTTGCCATTGTCGCATCGCCGATTTCCTGCTTCTTTTCTCCCTCTGTGAGGACCTCAAGAAACCGCTCGGCGTACTTTTCAACAAACGCGGGACCGACGCCCGTAATGCTGTAAAAGTCGGAGGGTTTCTTCGGCATCAGGCGAATCATTTCGTCGATGGATTCGTCGCTGCAAACAACAGGCGTGTGACCTGTCTGCTCCTTTTCTCGGTCCTTCAGCGTCTGCCGCAGCGCAATGAGCGAGGCGCGCAATTCGTCTGCCTGAACGGGGGTTCTGTTTTCTTCCATTTGCGTCCTTCTTTCTGTGATTCTCAGGTATTCATCATTAGTATAACATACTTCGACGTTTCCGTCAAGCGCTTTTTTACAAATTCAGGAAGTTTCTTTTCGGCTTTTTCCGCGGAGGTGCGACATCCGGTACGACAAGCACCGCGACATTTTGTCGTGTTGACCCCGATTGCGGGAAAAAAGGGGAAAAAACTGAAAAAAATCCAAAGAAATTTTTGAAAACCCCTTGCATAATTCGAAAAAATATAATATAATATAAGCACAGTGGTGTGAAATGGTGAGAAATGGTGCGAAATGGGAGCAAAATCCCATCCGAACCCAAAACCGAATCCGAGAAAGGAGGACCCGATATGCTCGGCGGTGAGTACAGACATACACTTGACCAGAAAAACCGAATCTTTACGCCCGCAAAGTTGCGCGATGAATTGGGTTCGACTTTCTGTGTGGCAAAGTCCCTCCGCGATAAATGCCTGAAAGTATTTTCGCTTGCGGGATGGGAAGCATACCTTGCCCCCCTGCGGGAGCAGAACCGTAAATTGCAGGACCAAGTTTTCCGTATTCTCAATTCCACGAGCGCGCAGGTGACACCCGACGCGCAGGGGAGAATCCTGCTGACACAGGAATTGGTTGACTATGCGGAAATCGGAAAGAACGCGGTGGTTGTCGGTTGCGGCGATTACGCGGAAATCTGGTCCGAGGAGAACTACGAGAAGATGAAGAGCGAAACCGATATGGCGGATATTCTGCGCCAGTTGGAGGAACTCGGACTCTGACGGCGGAAAGGAGCCGAATTATAATATGGAAGAACAGATTCGGTTTTCCCACAAGCCCGTGCTTTTTGATGAATGTATGGAGGCGCTTGCCATCCGTCCGGACGGCGTTTACGTCGACGGAACGGCGGGCGGCGGAAATCACAGTTTCGGAATCGCTTCCCGTCTCGGCGAGGGAGGCAGGCTGATTGCAATCGACCAGGATGAGGACGCGATCCGCGCGGCGGGCGAAAAACTCGCGCCGTTCGGGGAGCGGGTCACCGTTGTGAGAAGCAATTTCAGGCAGGTTTCGGATGTCTGTCGGATGCTCGGCGTCGAAGAGATAGACGGTCTGCTTCTGGACCTCGGCGTTTCCTCCTACCAACTTGACACTGCGGAACGCGGATTTTCCTATCAGGCGGATGCCCCGCTTGATATGCGGATGGATTCGCGCAACCCACTGACTGCATACGATGTGGTCAATACCTACACGGAACAACAACTTCGTCGGATTCTTTACGAGTACGGAGAAGAACGCTTCTCCGGAAGAATCGCCTCCGCTATCCTGCGCCATCGGGAAGAACGTCCGATTCGGACCACAGGGGAACTGGTCGGAATCGTGAAAGAAGCAATTCCTGCCGGTGCGCGGGATGGGGGGCATCATCCGGCAAAGAGGACCTTTCAGGCGATTCGCATTGAAGTCAATGCGGAACTTGACGTGATAGAACCTGCGATTCGCTCTGCGGTCACAATGCTGAAAACGGGCGGCAGAGTTGCCGTCATCACGTTCCATTCTTTGGAGGACCGGATTGTCAAACAGACATTTGCGGACCTCGCCTCGGGGTGTACCTGCCCCAAGACCCTGCCGGTGTGTGTGTGCGGCAGGAAACCGACGGTAAGGCTTATCAATCGCAAGCCGATTCTGCCGGGGGAGCGGGAGTTGGAAGAAAATCCGCGCTCGCGAAGCGCAAAGTTGAGAGTGGCGGAAAAATTATAGTTATAATGTAAGAACGGAGGTGCGGAAAATGGCGGAAACCGAATTGACGGAACGGAGTGACGGACAGGCTTCCTGCCTGTATTCCGTGACCTCCGATTTTGCGGAACGCGGGCTTGCCAAAACGGTCCGCAGGGACGCGGAGGAACAGCAGGCGCGGGAAACGGAAACCCGTGTGGAGGCGCCGCTTGCGTATCGCCTGTCCGACATGGACGAGGCGGGAGTGGAAGCCTACCGGACCGACGGCGAGGGTATGACCGAGGACGGTCTGCTCCGCTACGCAGGAGAAAGCCGCGCAATGCGGGTGGAGGGAAAGGATTTCTCCGCCGACACCGCAGGAATCTATGAGAGCGCCGAAGCGCACGCACTGGAGCCTGCCGTCAGAAAACCGACCGCGCTTGACACGGTGCGGAAAACCGGCGAAAATCTGAAAAATCTGCCGTCGCAAACTGTCGAAACCGTGAAAAAACGGTATTCTTTATGGTTTGACCCGCGAAAAGGGTCGACCGAAAAGGAAAAGCGTCGGTTTCCGCTGTCGGCTTTTGCCGCGGTTGCCGCCATTGCAATCTCCATGATGCTGATTGTGGCGGGGTCGCTGATGGTCATCGGCGCGGAGACGCAAATCAGTCGTCTCAATGCGGAAATTACCGAGTTGCACGAGGAAATTACGGACCTCAAATCCGATTTGGAGACTTCGGTTGATTTGCTTGAAATTCGACGGATTGCAACCGAGGAATACGGAATGGTCGGCGAGGAATACCTGAAAATGGATTACATCGCGCTTGACCGTGACGAAATTGCCGAGGTCAAGGGAGAAAAGAAGAATTCCGGAATCGGACTTGCGGGACTTCTGAGCGCCATTGGTTGGAAATGATTCCGAAACAGTCATAACCCGTCTGCTTTGTCCATACACTATATCGATGGCGGATAAAGCAAACCGATTCCGCTGACCGAAAGACTGTTGGGAGGGGGAGTCGGATGAAATCAAAACAGAACAGACCCGACGGTCCCGCAGACGGGCTGACGGTCCGCCGCGCGGGAATTCTCGCGCTGACCGTGACGGGTCTGCTTGCCATCCTGCTGATACGGATTCTGATTCTCCAGACCGTGGAGTACGACCGTTATCAGCAAAAGGTCATCGACCAGATTACCACACAGACCGAGATCGCCGCAAACCGCGGCGGCATTTATGACCGCAACGGTGTCGCGCTTGCGACGAACGTCACAACCTACCGCGTGTTCATCTCGCCCTCGTCGATTTCGGACGCGCAAGCCGAGATGAAGCGGAACGGCGAGAACATCGACCTCACCGCCCTGATTGCCGACGGACTGTCGGAGACTTTGGACGTATCGCGCGATTTCGTGTTGCAGGAGGCGGCAAAGACCCGCTACCTTGACCGAACCGTCAAACGGAACGTCAGTGAGGAAACTGCCGACACCCTCCGCGCTTTCATTCAGGAAAAGGGTTTGCAGAGAATGATTTATCTGCAACCGACCTCCACCCGCTACTACCCGCGCTCCACGCTTGCCTCCCACGTGCTGGGATTCACGGGAAGCGACGGAACGGGACTTTACGGTCTGGAAAATTACTATAACCAACTGCTTGCCGGAACGAACGGTCGGATTGTCACCGCCCGTGACGCGCGTGGCAATGAAATGCCTTATGAATATGAAGAGTACATCGAGGCGAAAGACGGCTACAATCTGACCACGACTCTGGACGCTTACGTGCAGGCGGCGCTCGAGCAGCAACTTGAGAATGCTTACACCGCGTCCGGCGGCAAGAACCGCGCAGCGGGTATCGTGATGGACGTCAACACGGGGGAAATCCTCGGCATGGCGGTCTATCCGTCTTTTGACCTCAACGACCCGTGGACCCTTGACGAGCAATCCGAGGAAAAACTGAGTGAATGCGAATGTGACGAGGGGACCGAGGAACACGACGCCTACAAGCAGAAGTTGCTCATGGAAATGTGGAAGAACAAGGCGCTGACCGATTCCTACATCCCCGGGTCGACGTTCAAAGTCATCACGGCTTCCATGGCGTTGGAAGAGGATAAGGTCAAAATCACCGAAACGCACACCTGCGTCGGTTACGAGACGGTCCTCGGACACAAGATTCACTGTCACAAGACAACCGGACACGGCACGCTGACTTTTTCAAAGGGCATTCAGCAGTCTTGCAACCCATGGCTGATGACTGTCGGTCTGCGGCTTGGCAAAGAGACTTTTTCAAACTACATCACTTCATTCGGATACCGTGAAAAAACCGGTATCGACCTCCCCGGGGAGGGCAAGGGCGTGATTAAGGAGGCGGGAGACGTCACTTTCTCGGACCTTGACCTTGCAATCTATGCGTTCGGGCAGAACTTCAACGTGACCCTGATTCAACAGATTACCGCAGTTTCCGCGGTGGCAAACGGCGGCTATCTGGTTACGCCGCATCTGCTCTCCAAGGTGACCGACAGAGAGGGGAACGTCATTCGCTCCTATGAAACGCAGGTCCGCCGTCAGGTGGTCAGCGCGGAGGTCTGCAAAACGGTTTCCTCCATTCTGGAAGAGGGTGTTTCCACCGACGGCGGCGCGAAAAACGCTTACGTTGCGGGTTACCGCATTGCCGCCAAGACCGGTACATCCGAAAAAAAGGATGTCGGCGCAAAAGGGAAATATGTCTGCTCCACGGTTGCTTATGCACCGGCGGAGAATCCGCAGTATGCGGTGATTATCATTGTTGACGAGCCGAGTCGGGGCGTCCTTTACGGAAGCACCGTTGCGGCGCCGTACGTTGCCAACGTTATGGAAACCATCCTGCCGTATCTCGGCGTGGAGGCGGTCTATTCCGAGGACGAACTGGCACATCGGGTGATTGAAGCGCCGCGCGTGACGGGTTGGAATGCCGGCGCCGTGCAGAGACGCTACGGCGAAACATTCCGCGTCGATATTGTCGGAGACGAGGACGGCACGGTTGTGGCGCAATACCCTGCGGCGGGAACCGCGATGGAGCGCGAAACGGCACGGCTGATTCTCTACACGGGCAAACGAGCCTCGGATGTGATTCCGGAGACGGCAATCGTCCCCGACCTGACGGGCATGACCGCGCTTGCCGCGGCGGGAAAACTCCGCGAACTCGGTCTGAACGTCCGCATCAAAGGTACCAAATACTACACCTCGGGAAGCAACGCAACCGTTGTTTCGCAGTCGGTGGAAAAGGGGACTTCGGTCCCGAAAGGAACGGTCATCGAGATTCGCTTCTATTCGCAGACCGATGACGACCGCGGGTGGGACGGTGACCCGTAGAGACTGCTTGCTTTATTGTAACCGTGAAAATGGGAAGTATCCGCATTCTCAAACGACTACATTCCAACCTTTTCTATAAAAGTTCTTGAAGGTTCTCAGGAAAATTCTTCCAAGAAGTTTCCTGAGTGGGGTGCGGGGCAAAGCCCCGCGACCTTTCCGCCGGATGTCAAAAGACGGAAGTTCATGCTGTACCGGAGGAAGCCTTGAAACTGAGAGAACTCTGTCAGGCGGCGGCGCTGGAGTGTCCCGAACACGGCGCCGAAACGGAAATTTCCGCAATCGCAATGGATTCGGGACGTGTGACGGAGGGAAGTCTCTTCGTCTGCATTCGCGGTCTGCATACCGATGGGCATACTTACATCGGGGAGGCAATCGCAAAGGGTGCCGTTGCGGTCCTGTGCGAAACGGGACGCGAGAGCGCACCGGTTCCGACTGTTTATTCCGATAACCCGAGACGCGCCGCCGCAAGGCTTTACAACGCGTTCTGGGAAAATCCCGTTGCAAGTCTGAAATTCATCGGCGTGACGGGAACAAACGGCAAAACTACCGTAACCCATATGCTCCGCGCCGTACTGGAAACTTCCATGTATCGCACGGGATTGATCGGAACGGTGGGATGCGAATCCTGCGGACGGCATCTGACGGCGCAGAATCGCGACCCGCTTGCCAACATGACAACGCCCGACCCGCCCGACTTATACCGGATGTTGCGGGAAATGGTCGACGACGGGGTGGAATACGTGCTGATGGAGGTCACCTCCCATGCGCTGGCACTCGGAAAACTGGACCCCATCCGCTTTGAAGCGGGCATCTTTACCAACCTGACTCCCGAGCATCTGGACTTTCACGGAACGATGGAAGCCTACGCGGACGCGAAAGCGGAACTGTTCCGCAGGTCCGCGTTGGCGATTGTCAACACCGATTCTCCCTATGGAGAGCGGATGTGCCGCGCGGCGGCGGGACGGTGCGTGACGTGCAGTGCGGTCGGCAGACCTGCCGATTACCGCGCGGAAAACCTGCGGCTCGCATCGGTACGCGGAGTGGAATACGAATTGCACTCCGGAAAAACGAGAATGAAAATTTCCTGCCCGATTCCGGGCGGCTTTACGGTTATGAACTCCATGCAGGCGGCGGTCTGCGCAATCGAACTCGGCATCGGTCCACCCTCCATTCAGGACGCGCTCGCGTCCATGACCGGCGTCAGGGGGAGAATGGAGCGTGTCCGGCTCGGCGTGGGCGTAGACTTCAGCGTATTGATTGACTACGCGCACACACCGGACGCACTGGAAAAGTTGTTGCGCACGGCGCGCGATTCCTGCACGGACGGACAGCGGGTTGTCCTGCTGTTCGGCTGCGGCGGGGACCGCGACAAGAGCAAACGGGCAATGATGGGGAGTGTGGCGGAACTTTACGCCGACCGTGTCATCGTCACCTCCGATAACAGCCGGAGCGAGGACCCGCAGGCGATTATCGCCGACATCCTCGCTGGCATGCGACACGGTGCGGCGGAGGTCATCCCCGACCGCGCCGAGGCAATCCGCCATGCGGTCCTGACGGCGGAAAAGAATGACCTGATTCTGCTTGCGGGAAAGGGACATGAGGAGTACGAAATCGACCGAACGGGCAGACATCGCTTTTCCGAACGCGAATTGGTACTGGACGCGTGCGAGGAGAGGCGCCGTCGGGACAACGGTTGATTGAACGAAATCCCGCTACTTGCGGACGGGAGGCTTTGAGACAGTGAAAATCCGATTCAGTATGGGCGCAATCAGCGCCGGAACCTTTGCGGAAATGTGCGGCGGCACCCTGCGGGACGGCAGAGGTGCGGAGTTGCGCATCCGATATATTTGCACCGACTCCAGAGAAGCCGACGCGGAAACCGTTTTTACGGCTTTGCGCGGGGACCGCGAGGACGGACACGATTACATTGCGAACGCCATTGCAAACGGTTGCCGTTGCATCCTTTGTGAGCATAGTTGCGACGCGATTGAACGCGCGGGCGCAGCGGCAGTGGTGGTCAACAACACCGAACTGGCGCTGTCCTATTTCGCAAATGCCTGTCGTCACGCGCTGACCTGTCATGCGGTTGCCGTCACGGGAAGCGTGGGAAAGACCACAACGAAAGACATGATTTGGGCGGTCCTTTCCGAAAAGCATAAAACCTATCGGACTCCCGGGAACCACAACAGCCTCATCGGAATGCCGCTGTCGGTCAGCGAGATTCCCGCCGATACCGCGTGGGCGGTGTTGGAAATGGGGATGAGCGCGTTCGGCGAGGTGGAACGGCTGTCGGTTGCCGCAGAACCCGATTTTGCAATTATTACCAACATCGGCACGGCACACATGGAAGCGCTCGGTTCGCGGGAAAATATCTGTCGGGCGAAACTTGAAGTGCTATGCGGACTGCGCACGGGCGGAACGCTTCTGCTCAACGGAGACGAACCGCTCCTGCGCGGCATCGGCGGAACCGGATACAGGACCGTTTACGTCTCTTTGGAGAACGCGAAAGCCGATTTTCAGGCGCGGAACATCCGCGTGGAGGAATCGCGCACGCTGTTTGACCTTTGTTGGTCGGGCGGCGAGGAACGCGACCTGTGCGTGAATGTCATGGGAAAGCACAATGTTTATGCGGCGCTCTTTGCGTTCGCAATCGGAATCATGAGCGGAATGGAACCGCACGAGATTCGGGAGGGACTGGAACGGTTCGTTCCCGAGGGACTGCGGCAGAGAATGACCGACATCGGAACCCTGACGCTCATTGAGGACTGCTACAACGCCTCTCCCGAATCCATGACGGCGTCGGTTGAAGTGTTGCAGGACTATTGCCGGCAGACCGGACGCAGAAGCGTGGCGGTACTGGGAGATATGTTGGAACTCGGCGGGCAGAGTCCCGCGCTTCACCGCAGAGTGGGCGCACACCTTGCGTACCTCGGCGTGGAGCAACTCATCACCGTGGGACCGATGAGCCTGCAAATCGCGGTCGGCGCCCAACAGATGGGGTTGGACCCTGCGTCCATCAACAGTTTTTACGATTGGAGCGACATCACCCCCGTGGTGGAGAAACTCAAAGAAATCCTGCTCGACGGCGACGTGGTGCTGTTCAAGGCAAGCCGCGCCGTGGGGGAGGAACGGATTATCGAAGCGCTCAAGCGTGAAACCGCTTCCGTGAATCCGTAGCAAAGAAGAAACAGGCGTTCCCCGTGCGGGGGACGGAACGATAAGCAACCGGAGTAAAGACGAGACATGAAAGAATTCAGCATCACATTCGCAATCGGCGCGGCGGCCGTGTTCGCCTTGACCGTGGCGGCGGAACGGATTCTCATTCCGATTTTGCGCAGCCACAAGTTGGGGCAGAAGATCCTGGAAATCGGACCCCGCTGGCACAAATCAAAAGAGGGGACTCCCATTATGGGCGGACTGGGCTTTATCCTTGCCGCACTTGTTGTCATGGCAGTCTTTTTCGTCGTGCGCGGAGTGCAGGGGCGCGGGGCGGAGTATATCCCGCTTGCGCTGACGCTGGGACTGGCGGTCGGAAACGGTGCCATCGGCTTTGTCGACGACTACTGCAAGTTGGTCAAGAAGCAGAATGAGGGGCTGACGTGGAAACAGAAACTCTTTCTGCAACTCGCGCTCGCGACCGCGTATGTCGTGGTCATGTCTTACACGGGAAATCTTTCCACGGCGGTGAATCTGCCGTTCTCGGACAAAACACTCGAACTCGGATGGGGCTTTTACCCCATTGCGGTCATCATTCTGGCGGGCGTGACCAACGGCGGCAACATTACAGACGGCGTGGACGGTCTTGCCTCGGGCGTGACCTTTGTCATCGGCGCGTTCCTCGCGGTTTGCGCGTTCTCCCTGCGGGATGAACAACTCGGCGCGGTTTCGGCAATTCTCGTCGGTGCAACGCTCGGCTTTCTGGTCTATAACTTCCACCCCGCAAAGGTCTTTATGGGGGATACAGGGTCGCTTTTCCTCGGGTCACTGGTCATCGGTTGCGCGTTCATGATGCAGGAGCCGATTGTGGGACTGATGATTGCGGCGGTGTATATTCTCGAAATGCTTTCCAGTCTGTTGCAGGTGGTCTACTTCCGCCTGACGCACGGCAAACGGCTTTTCAAAATGGCTCCGATCCATCATCACTTTGAGCAGTGCGGTTGGAGCGAAAACCGGATAGTCTTTACCTTTTCGCTGACAGAGGCACTGTTCTGCGTGCTTGCGTGGTTCGCGCTGCACTGATGCCCGCGCGTCGGAGGGCTGCTGATTTATGAATGAAGAAAAACGGATGGCGGTCCGGTCCTCTCTGCCCGTTGCCGGCGGCGGAGAGGAGGACGCGCCTCTCTCTGTAAAAGGAAGTCCGGACATTCCGATGCTGCTTCTGACCGTTATCCTCGTCCTGTTCGGATGCGTGATGGTCTACAGCGCGTCGGCGGTCTATGCGGAGCAGTATCATCACGACAGCACCTATTTCATCGTCCGGCATCTGATTTTCGCGCTCATCGGCGCGGGCGCTATGTTTCTTATCATCCGCTTCTGTACCCCCGTATTCTGGCAGGACTTTGCGGTCATACTGTTTGCCGTTTCGATTCTGTTGCTTCTGGCGGTGCTTGTAATCGGAGATGACCTCGGAAGCGGTGCCAAACGGTGGCTTAATTTCCGATTCATTACGCTTCAGCCCTCCGAGGTCGCAAAACTGGCGCTTGTCATGATGCTTGCAAAGTACATGACGAAGTATCGCGATAAAGTGCGCTCGGAATACCGTTTCGGCGGCAGTTTTCTCTACGGCGTGGTTTACCCCGGGATGATGATAGCCGCAGTGGCGGGGCTGATTGCATTGGAGCATCACATTTCGGGATTGATGATTGTCGGAATGCTCGGCATTTCGGTCATGTTTCTCGGCGGGACCAAGGTCAGGTGGATTGTGGCAATCGGCGGCGTGGTTGTTGCCGCAGGGTGCGTTCTGGTGCTGGTTTCGTCCTACGCGCAGGCGCGCGTGGACACGTGGCTTCATATCGACCAAGCCGACCCGCTCGGCGCGGCGTGGCAGACGCTCCAAGGGCTGATGGCAATCGGCTCGGGCGGGTTGTTCGGAACGGGACTGGGAAACAGCCAACAGAAATTCGGCTACGTCTCTCAGCCGCAGAACGACTTCATCTTTACCATCGTCTGTGAGGAACTCGGATTTTTCGGCGCGTTCATCGTGGTTGCGCTGTTCGTCATGTTCGTCTGGCGCGGATTTTACATCGCAAGACACACCACCGACGCTTTCTCCGCTCTGGTGGTTTACGGTCTGACGTTCAAGGTGGGATTGCAGGTGGCGCTGAATATCGCGGTTGTGACCAATTCCATGCCGAACACGGGAATTTCCCTGCCGTTCTTCAGTTACGGCGGGACCTCGTTGGTCCTGCAAATGATTGAAGTTGCGATTATTCTCTCCATTTCGCGTTACGCGACGCATCGCAAAATCTGAGGAGGCGGCATATGAGAGTGTTACTGACCGGCGGCGGGACCGCGGGGCATATCAATCCCGCGCTTGCCATTGCCGAACTGATTCGCAGGAATTCCGCCGGAGCGGAGATTGCGTTTGTCGGAATCCGCGGCGGCAAGGAGGACGATTT
>SAMEA3663036__coassemble_487_pt1 | contig 18626 bp, 26 predicted proteins | sample SAMEA3663036__metabat2_low_PE_039 | metagenome-assembled genome bin SAMEA3663036 (sample SAMEA3663036) | pig gut metagenome | biome: pig gut; feature: pig-associated habitat; material: faeces | place: France | collected 2012
GTAAGAAAGGCGCGCACGAAAGTTCACACTCGTGTTCGAAGGGGCGTCGTAGCAGCACCAGTAGCACGGGCCAGCGTCCGACCCGTTGTTCCAGTGGCCGCCGACAAGCGCCGCGCACGTCGCATAGCGCGGAAAATAGTAATAGTCGCTGTAATACGTGGTAGAGCCGGCCCCGGTTTCGCAGGGCAGACGCACCCACGGGAAACGACTGTCAATTCCAAGCCTTTTTACATATCCGTCTGCGGTCGGCAGTTTGAAGTTCATCGGCACATAATCTTCCGTGATTGTACCGTTTGCGTATTTTGTTGCGTCAGGCAGATACTGCGGTGTGTAGGTGTAGGGGCTTTCTTCCGTCCCCGCTCCCTCTCGTTTCAAAAGAATATCCGAAATCCATTCATAGGAATTTCCATATGGTGTTTCTTTCCCACGGTACACGCAATTATATTTGCCGCTTGTATTTGATACGGGTGAACCGCTCGAAGCAATGACGGACGCACAAGAACCGTTTTTCCATGCCAGTGCGAAAATGATATTGCCGACGGCAATATTGACCGCCGCGCCGTCAAAAGAAATTGCTTTGTTCGCGTCGTCGTATGTCTCGATTGCCGTTACAATACGGTTATTTGCGATCGCAGTCGAACCAAGCGAAGCGCCGATACCGATTGTCTGACCGACAACATATTTTGCGGCAACGGCATTTGAAACAATAATGCGGTTTACGCCCGTTTCCGCCACGGTCGCCGTGTCACCGTCAGTGTACGGCATACCCGTTGCGCCTACCATTACGCTTTGCAAATTGCGTGTAGCAAATTCCACCCACATATACAGGCATTCCGTGTATTGCTCTGCGGCGGTTGTGGTCGTGTAGTTTGCCCCCGCCTTCCTTGCGTCTGTCATTGCCGAATTCAACGAATACAGGCCGGAGAACACACCCGCGCGAGAAGTCGGTTTGTTGTCCACGGTTGCCATCGGAAACGCCGGGGTGTATGCCTTTTGATACGGGGCGTCTTTGTTGCCGTTCTTTTGGAAGATCGGCGCAGGCTCAAAGCCAGCAAGTTTGGTCGCAGAAATGACGACTGTTTCATCAGTTCCGCCGTATTCGTGTTTGAAATAAAACAGGGAATGTTCTATCCATACTTCACCGTTTGTTCCGTCCTCGGTGTAACCCGGTTCGCCCTTGTAGGCATTTACAACAAAGTTTCCGTTTGCGTCCCAATAACCGCAACAGCGGCGGCGCGCATTCCACGGGAAGATGTTGTCAAAGTCGTTCTGTGGGGCCTCTGTATCTGTTCCCACGCCTGCCACAAGTCCCACGGCATTATACAGGCGGGAAACGGTTTCGCCCGTGTTTGCCGCTCCGCCGAAGTGTACACCGTAGCGGGTAATAATGCCTTCTGCCGCCCTGACGATTTCCTCCGCCTGCTCCGCTGCGGCGTTTGCCCGTTCTGCGGCGGTCGTTGCGCTGGTTGCAGCAGTATTGGCGGCACTTGCCTTGCTGTTTGCATTTTGTGCCGCAGTGTTCGCCGTTCCTGCGGCGGTATCTGCGGCGGTTGCTTTATCGCCTGCGTTCTGCGCTGCGGTATTTGCCGCATTCGCCGCAGTGTTTGCCGCTGCCGCCTTATTGTTCGCATTTTGTGCGGCGGTGTTGGCAGTTCCTGCCGCCGTGTTGGCGGCAGACGCTTTTTCGTTGGCATTGGCAGCTGCCGTGTTTGCGGCAGTGGTTGCCTGTTCTGCCGCCGTAATGTGGGAAGCGATTTCTGCCTCCACTTCTCCCGTCTTTTCCAGCGCTTCCGTTGCCGCTTCCAACGCCGCCTGTGCAACGCCGCTTGATTTTTTCACGTCGGTAAGTGCATTTTCCAGCGTTTGAAATTCGTCTTTGCTTTCGATGTCCGGCGCAAGGGACGCAGGGGACACCTTCAGGATGAATTTCACGGTTGTAAGCGTTCCACCGTTTGCGCCGTAAAGCGTCAGTTCACAGCGGCAGTTTCCGACAGCGGCGGTCATCTGTTCGCTGAACATTGCCTTTATTGTTCCGCCGTCCTCGATTGCGCCATCGTTCAGAATGTATGTTCCGTCCGGTTTCTTTGCCCGGAGAACGGCGCTTGCCCCTGATTCGGGGATATACTGCTGATTGTTTGCAATGATTTTGATTCGGACACCACGCGCACTGTCGCCTTGCACTGCGGTGATATAGTCAAACAGCCCCTCACCTGAAAAATCGGCACAGATTTCCTTGATGTACTCCATTGATTATTCCTCCGTTTTTCCGTCGGCGTGTACTTGTTCGCATTCCGTCCGGTACTGTTCGGCAGCGGCTGACAGTTCGTTTTTCTTGCCCTCTCGCAGTTGCCTGTGAATCTCCGCAATAATCGGTTCATAGAAACTGCAAGGCAGACTATGACGTGCCATAATCTCATTGACCGCTTTCACCGTTTCTTTCTCCGCTTCGTCGATTTCCAGCACAAGCGGCTTTTTTGCTTCGTTCATTGCTTCATCCTCCTGTTTTCATTTTTTCCAGTATTGCAAGGCGGTTTTCCACCTCCTGCAAATGTGCTTTCAGTTTCTGAATTTGCCATGTGTTCAACGACACAAATTCTTCGTAGCGAAGCCCGCACCGCTCTTTGTCCGTCCCTGCGCCATCCACGCAGAACGCCGCAAAATCACTTGTCGGGACATTTGCCGCTTGCATGGCTTCTTCCACTTCCTGCGCCACAAATCCGCTGTGAAGCCTGCCGGAAGTGCCGTCGTTATACCGATACAATCTTGCCCGCAAACCGTCAAACAACGTGTCGTATTTCTCGTCAATGTCTGCAATGCTGTTTTTTGCGTTCCGGTCGGAACTGTTTATCACTGACCCGTTACAATACCACGTCCCGTATAGCTGATTTGAACCGCTTGAAGAACCGATACCGATTGTGTAGTTCCACGAATACACCATATACCGCCCTGCGTCATAATCCATGTAATGTGAAACGGCAAGGTTGGTTTTGGTGTACATCTGCAAAAACGCATATCCTCCGCCTGCTGGCAGTTGCACGGTGTAATTATGGCGAATAAAGAACCCTTGTGAAGAATTCGATTGAAGAAATGTTGCGCTTCCGGTAAATGTTGAACTTCCCGTTACCGTAACACTGGTCGCGTCCAGCTTGATATAGTCCGATCCGCTCCTATCGGCTGTAATCCCGATATAATGCCCTGTAATGGAACAAAGTTCACCTGTTGAGGAAATCCCGCATGTTCCGTATGCGGTCGTTCCCGAAAGGGTGTATTTATATGTACAGGTCAGCGCCGCTGACATAAGCCCGGAAGAATCCGACACTGAGCAGGACGCTCTCATCATGCTATTTTCGTCAATTGCCGAAACGGAAAGGTCTGTGTTTCTGTCGATGATGTCATCGGCGGCAGAGGTAGGATTGTAAAAAATGCCGTACAGCTTGCCGGCCCCGCCTGTGCCCTTCATGATTTCGATATTCAGCTTCTTGCGCACCGCTACTTCGACGGAATCGCCAATCGCGCGGTCATAATCGGCAGGGGCAAGTTTGGCGATTTCTTCCGGCTCTTCGCAGTATGCAGTGATTTTCGTTTTCGTCATTTCCGCATAGCCGAACACAGGTTCAGCGGTTGCCGCTGCTGCTCCCTCTGCGGTATAATCGCCCGTGCCGTAGCTTTTGACAAAGCCGCGCTTGTAACTTTCACCGCCGGGGAGGGGGACAATGCGCACGCGGTCAACAAGGCTCGATGTCGGATTGAAGCCCGGAAGCACATCATTTGCTGTGTGCTGTGTCATCACGGTAGAGGACGAAGTGATGGTGTTTTTCACACCAAAGGAACGCTTTACCTTGCCGCCCGCTTTCAATGCATTGCCGCGCTTAGTTGCGGTGTCCTGCGGGTTCTGTGCGCCCTCTCCGGCGGTCTGCGCCGCTCCCTCTGCCGCGTCGTCTGCAATCTGCTGAAGGCGCGCGCGGTCTTCCGCCTCCGCAATCTTTGCTTCAATGTCTCTTGCTTCCGCAAGAAGCGCATTCAGCTTTTCCACGTCGCCGGGGGCAACCTCCTTTGCCTGCACCCCGATTTCGCGCAAGCGTGCTTTCAGTTCCTTGATGGTTTTCATTGTGTTATGCTCCTTTCGTAATTTTCGGAAGGGTGGGGGGGATTATGTTTCCGCTCTTGTCAAACGAATACCGCGTCGGCTTGCCCGAATGCTCCTTGTTGTGGCAGTCGATACAAAGCAGTTCAAGATTCCGAAAATCCAAAGTGATATGCGGATCGCGGATGTTCTGCGGTGTAATGTATCGCCTGTGGTGAACAATGTCGCCCGGCGCGCCGCACCGCTCACACAGCCCGCACTTGCTTATGTAGTATGCCTTGCGTGTCCTTTGCCACGCTTCGGAAAGATAGAATGCCTTCGCATAATCTTTCGCCACTGCTCCCACCCCTCGCGTTCCGTAATGTGGCGCGTTAGCCCTATAAAACAACAGAACCGCGAATTGCTTCACGGCTCTGTATATTCTTATCATCGTACAAAGTATAGCATATAAATACGTCGCACTACTGACATCTTACAAAACAGGGCGGTATTTTCTTTCGTCTGCGTCCGATATGCGAAGCCCCCGAACGGCGGCGCACAAAAGCCGGGCATATTTCAGCCATCTGTACGCCGTTCTTTCGTCCGTAGGATAGGTGATTGCAAACCGCCGAACCCTGTTTGATATATCACCGCGACGCAGAGGGGAGGAAGGATTCACAAAATATACCGCTTTCACTGCCGCAATAATATTGCCCTTTTCTCCCTTGTCCAAAAGTGAAAGCGTGCTTTCCACGGCCAGCACGTCAAGAAGCATGGGCGTTTGCCGCTCCACGGCTTTTTCCGCCTGTGCGATCGCCAAGTCAGGCGGGGCAAGCCTGCGCTTTTCCAATTCTTTTTCGTAAGCAATTTCCCGCGCCCGTTCATAGGACGGACAACCCAAGCGGGCATACAGGCGGAACGCTTCGGTTATGTACACCTTTGTGAAATCCCTTTCCATTTCTCCCTCCGTTTTTATCGGCTGGTTTTCCCGTACCGTTGCAGTATTGCCGTCAGTTCAAGCAAAAGCCGAACCGCTTCAAGTGAATGAACCCCGTATTTCCCGAACGTCGCCAGTATTTCCGCTGTCATTTTATCATCGGTTTTTCCGCTCCCCGCCAGTTTGTTGCTGATTATGGTGTCAAGCAAGGCGTTATAATCAAAATTGACGTTCATTCGACTTCCTCCGTTGGTGTTTTTTCTTCACCCGTCCCGAAAATTGTTTGTTGCTCCGCCTGCTTTTCCTGCGTCCGCTTATTGAAGAGCGCTATTTCGCATTGCTGCGACAATTCTTTCAGTCCGTTCACAAACAGTTCGTTGATTGCGTCATATGGAAGAATAATTGCAAGAAGCATAAATCCCGATTTGATCGCAAAGTAAATTCTGCCGCCCTCTCCGGTTCTTTCGTACACTTCGATATAATCCCGCGTATCTTCCAATGGCGCAAGGTATTTTTCGTCGATGAACAGCACCCCTTGCGAAGTCTTGAACGGAATGATGTTTTTTCCGCCGCCCCCGATCACCATCGTTCCTTTTTCGCACAGCGCTTCGCCTTGCATATAATCGTCAATGCAAATTGTTGACGGCAAGTGCAGTTCATACCGAAATGAAATCTTGTCCTGCTGCTTTTCTGTAATGTCAAATACGCGGTACAGCGTTTCTTCGTCAAATTCCGGAAGATTGTACAGCGGGTACAATGCGCACCCGTCGGAAATCCACTGGACGCTTTCGCCAGCATAAAGGCGGAAAATCCCGCGTTTCTTGCAAAGGTCAATTATTTTCTTGATTTTCATAGTTCCTCCTAAAACGGCAAATCGCTGTTGTTTGGTATTTCTTCATATTCGGCAGAAGGCGTGATTTCGTCGTCGCTTTCCGCTCCGGCTTCTTTTTTCGTGTCCCCGAAAGTCACTTCGTCACAAATGACCTCGTGCGAAACACGCTTTGCGCCGTGCTTATCTTCCCATTTTCGCGCTGTCAGATAGCCTGTTACTTCAATTCGCTGTCCCTTTCGGAAAAGGCGTGAAACGAATTCAGCCTTTTGCCGCCACGCAATGCAGTCAATAAAATCCGTTTTGTCTTTGACGTTCGGGCGGCGTACCGCAACCGAAAAACGGCATACGGAAGTTCCGTCCTGCGTCTGCTTCAATTCCGGGTCGCTTGTTATGCGTCCACTGATTGCAACAACATTCATTCTTCCGCCCTCTCTTTCGCTTCGCATACAGAAAAGTCCATTACAACAAAGCCTTTTTTGCAGAACCGTTCGTCATCCACGATGTAGGTAATGCGGGTAAGAACGGAACGCCCGCTATATCTGGTTCTTGAATCGTCCAATTCATTCAGCGCCAAATAGTCGCCAACCTTGAAGTTCCGGTCATTTTCCCGGATTTCAAATGCCTTTTTGCCGTCGATGATGTCACCGAAATAGTTCGGTTCGATTTTCAGCGCATGAATTATGCCGTAATTCGGTGTATTTGTCATTTGTCTGTCCCTCTCATTCCAAGATATTTTGTGATTGTGTCCTTTGCATTCTCCCAACCGACGCAAACGTGTGCGGAATAGCCCTGTTCCATCAAATCAGACAGCCATTTGTTCTGCTTGTCGGTGGTCTTGTTCTTTCCGGCTTTCAGTTCGATGTACAGCCCATGAAAGCCGCCACGGGCGACAGGCAAGCAGATGTCCGGAACCCCTGCCTTTACGCCTTGCCGTTTCATGTTTGCCGCTTCAAAACGATTTCGCTTGCCGCCGTTTGGAATGTGGTACATCAGGCGCAGTTCCGGAAATGTTTGTCGCACTGTAAAAGCCCATTGAAACAGCGCCGCTTGTTCCATTGCTTCGCGCTGTACCTCACGGTGGCGAACCGCTCCCGGCGGCTTTGCCTGTGTGTCCGTTCCAGTTTGTAATGCTTTCAGCCATTCGTCAAATTCATTGTCCTTCATCCTGACCCGCTCCCTCTCTGATGTAATCTGCGATATATCCAATCACCCGCAATGCGCATGGGATAGCAAGAGAATTTCCAAGCTGGCGGTATCGTGTACCGTCCACGTCCAGTTTGTTATGCCAATTGATCAACTGCTTTTTGGTCGGAATTCTCCTGACCGTTTTCCCTTTGATTTCTTTGTCGGTGATGTATGCGGCCTTGTAAAATTCGTATTCTTCGTCAGTCATGGTTGCGATCTTCCGGAGAACCGTCCAAAAATCCGGATAGCCCTGCAAGCGTTCGCATTCTTTCGGTGTCAGCCGCCGCACGCACCAATACACAAATTCTTCAACCGTCATTTCGTATGCTACACCGTGTCGGTCTGCCGTGTTCAGCGTAAAGCACACATCCTTGTTCACGCCGTTTCCGTTCGGCCCGTTTTGATCTTCACGCCCGAACATTGACCCCTGCAAGGCGTAAGCAACGGCAGACGGCCCCTTTGCAATGATTGTTTGTGCGATACCGTTTTGCGAAATGCTGAAATCATAAAGGGCATTTTCTCCCTGATTGAAAGCCGCTCGATCAATGGCATATACCACACACGGAAGTCCGTCTGCGTCTTGATGTTTGGCAAGAAGTGTTTTCGCCTTTTCTCCTGTGACTGTCTGATTGTATGTATCTACACCAACCACAACGCCGTTGCAAAACCCCGGACGTGTACCGTTGCAAATAGTTGTCGCTTTTTCTTCGTATAGGCGGGTATTCTCCGGTCTGAATCCAAGCGGGAAACCGTATGTTTTTATAAGCGCGTCCGCCTGCTTCTTTGCGGTTAGTGTCGGTGCTTGCTCCTTTCGCAGTTCCAAACCCGCCGCCGTCACGCTGTTCCAACCGTGAAAATCGAACGATTGCAGGACGATTGCCGAATAATCAGTGATTCGGTTGTTATGATCTCCTGTCATGGTCGGAGCAACCCGCCCGTTTCCATTTCCTCGACCGTCAAAAACGAATTGGCTTCTTTCAGCGCCTGCGTTAGAATTTCGTCCAGCGTCCGCCCTCTGCGCTCCGCTCGGCGTAAGATACCGTCGCACGCTGTCCGGCTTAAATAGTATTTCCGCGGCACAATCACTTCCAAAACTTCCGACAAGGTAGATTCGCTTCCTTCGCTTGGGCACTCCCCAATATTGAGCGTCAAACAATCGCCAAGCGGCGCAGATTGCCCCCCCTCGAACCATTCCTGCGCTTGCCCATTTTCCACTTGCAGGCATTGGAATATCGGTTTTTGTGATTTCTTCAAGCACGGTTTGAAAATCGTGTCCATGATGACTAATGAATGCGCCGGGTACGTTCTCCCAGACAATGAAAGTTGGATACCTACCATGTGTTGCCTCCCTCATTTCGTAAATGATTCTGATTGCTTCGACGAAAAGCCCGCTGCGGGTCGTTTCGCCGTCGCCTTTGCTTGTATTCTTGATACCGGCCCGTTTACCTGCCACGCTTAAATCCTGACACGGTGAACCGAATGTGATAATATCCACAGGCGGCAAATCCGCCCCGTTGATTTTGGAAACATCCCCATAATGACGCATACCGGGAAAGCGCTGTTTCGTCAGGGCAACACACGCTGCGTCAACCTCTGCCGCCCATATTGGCGTTACTCCCGAAAGGACGGCGCAGAGAGGGAAACCTCCGATTCCGTCAAACAGGCTTCCAAGCGTTATTCGTCTATCCATTCTTCAACCTCCCACGGCGGCAAATCGCCTTTTCCTGCCGTTTTGTACATGACCACGGACAAATACCAATGACCGTTGTATTCGTTGTATCGCGCATATGTACGCACAAAACGATACCCCTTGAATTTCCGCTCCCAATATTCCCGATCGTCGGCGCGTAGTTTCACCAAGCGTTCCACGCCGTGCGCTGTGATTTTCCCGTCCCGTATTTGCGGTGGCTTCGGCGTTCGCAGATTCTTTGACCGGAGGATCTTCCTTTGCCCGTGCAAATCCTTTGTGATATATTTTGCGGCGGCTTCCGGCCCGAACCGTTCCGGTTGAAAACGGTCGGCATTGACACGGGCGCGGGACGGCCACAAATCCTCCAACGTGTCGCGATCAACCCCGCCCGTCATGAACAAGTGAAAGTGCCAGTTGCTCCGCCCCTTGTTTCTGCCGCTCTTGTATGTGACTTCCTCCAGCGCGCAATAATAGACGAACGGCTGTTCCAGTTTCTTTTTTGCTTGTTTGTATGAATCATTATCCGGATATTTCTTGCACAGTGCTGTGTAGCGTTTCAGTTCAGCCGCCCGTTTGGTTTTTACGCGGCGAATGTAGTTTGCAAAATCCCGTTTTGCTTCTTCCTCACTTCGCGGTGCGTCCTCCGGTCTGTATGTTGGGTGCATAAGAATGTCGCCCGTATCAAAATTTTCATTGATAAGCCGCACGGCTTTTTTTACGGCTTGATTATGGTTGTAGCGTGCCTGCGCTTCTGTTGTCGGCGTTGCTTTCGGTTTTCTCGTCGGCATTCGCCGACCGTCCGAAAACACGGGGTAGAAATCTATTTCAAGCAGGCGACCGCTTTTTGTCCGTTTTTCTCGCTGCATATCCGCCTCCCGTTATCCGTGGCGGTGTGTCGGGAATTCCGGAAAATCTGTCCGAAAATCGTTGACATTCCCGCTTTCATATTCAAAGACCACGTTGTAAAGAGCCGTCCGAATGTATGTCTTTTTGAATTTGACGGTATAGGTCGCCGCTTCAAAATTCTGTATCACCCTGCGGATGTGTTCTTCCGTCAAAAGCAAGTACACTTCCTGTACCAAAGACGCAGGCAGTTTCTGACCGTTGATTTGCACCTCCGCCAGCGGCGGCAGTTTGTACATCTCTGCGATTATCAGAAAAAGTTCATTTACCTGATCCCAATCCTCGTGGAAAAAGCATTCAATGTTGATCTGATCCCGCACAGCTTGCAGAACCTCATAAAATGAACCCGACGGGACTTGACTTTGACTGCGACCTGACTTCTGTTCGGAAGAAAAAATTGCATTTGTTTGTGTCATTGTTTCAGCACTCCTTGAAAAATCTGTTTTGCCTTGCCTTCGTCGTTGAAATACTATACAATACAAGGCCGACAAGCGGGCAAAATATCCCGCTTCTGTCTTGACTTTTCGCCGCTGTTGTGCTATAATATAAACGTGTTCAGCACAAGCGGCAACAGCCGTTTCCCTCTGACCCGTCCGCCGTTATCGGACGGGTTGTTTTTTTGTGATTTGGCGTTCTTCCCGCCATCCTGATTCCGGTTGATTTACTATCTGCCGTATTTGTCACGCCCCTGACCGCTGAAATCACAGATTCCGTCGTCAACGGCGTTTCTGCGGATTTCACAATCTGCGCCAAGCATGAATGCAAACACATTGAAAAACGCCTTGACCGCCGCAAGCAGTTTTTTCATTTCTGTTTCTCCCTTGCTATGTACCGTTTTGCGGCTTTCCTCTCGTATGCCGTATTCCTGATAATCAGCCGATATTCAAGAATGCGCGGCTGTGTGCAATCGCCGTCCTTATAGTAGATACAGGGCGGTATTCTTTTTTTATCTGCACATAGTGGCGTGCCATCACACCCGTGGTCGAAATCCGGGCAGTGTTCCTTCATTACCTTTTTGTAGTTTGTAAATTGTGAACTTGTCATCAGTTCGATCATGTTCTATCCCTTTCAAATAAAAGTCTTTTGCCGCATTGCCATATGACGTATTTCCGCCTCCACGCTCTGCGTTGCTTTTTCAATGTCTGTTTGTGGTGCGCCTGCCGTTCGTATAAGGGAAACCAGCATTGCCGCCGCTCCCGCAATGCGGTTCGCCTGTGATTCCGCAACCGTGGCGCGGTGCTTTGCGTTGCTCTCCCTCTCGGCTGCGCCTTGCATTCTGCTGTATTCTTCGGCGGTCATAGTGACAGCAACGGTTACGGTGTCCGGCTTTCTCCCCGTTCCCCGAAGTTTGAACAGATGATTTCGCACCGCGTCCTGTGTGCGGTTCAGTTCCTCCGCAATCTGCGGAATGGTTTTGCGCTCCGTCTGATACAGACGAAGGAGGGCTGTTTCTTCCTCTTGCGTCCACCGCAGATTTGAAACCGTTGGCGGTTTCTGCGCTTCAAATTCAAAGCCACACTGCGGGCATTTTGCTTTGCACATATTCAATCCTCCCATAACGGAATGATATTCAAGCAGGCGATTTTGATCGGGCATTCTCCGCATTTACCCAACCGCCCCCGCCGCTCGGCGCAATAGTTTTTAATGTTTCTGATACTTTCCCGAAGTTCTTCGGCGTGTGGTACTTCATTCCGGCTTGCCACTTTGGAACAGTGGCGGCAGATATGTACACCTTCAGGAATTTCCCGACCGCAACACACGCAACGATCAACATCTGTCATTGTCCGCCTCCTTTGCTTCATCTCCGAAGCAATCCCATCCCGCGCGGGTTGTGCGGGCAAACAGTTCTATTTTGTTTCTGTTCCGAAACATATCCTCCAGCATTCTATATGCCGCCTGTGGTTTGCGGCTGTGGACGGTCGAACCCTCCCGGATAATGGTTGAATATTTCCCGCGACAATCTTTTTCCGGCATGACGATATTTCCGGGTTTGTAAAACCACAACAAATATTCGGTTTGAAAGCGAATCGTAAAAGCAGGGGACGGCCCGTTCAGCTTGTCCCACACAATCCGGGCGTGTAGCTTATAGCCAAGCCGTTTCATCATTGTTTCTGCTTCGGGCAAATACTTGTCTATTGCCCACATGAAAACATTGTGCTTTTCTTCGGTGCATTGCCGCAAAAATATTCGGTGCAGTTCCTCGATGTCAGTAAGCGGCATTGTTTTGTATGTAAGCGGCAAGCCGCTTGAATTCGGGCGGGTGCTTTTCTTGCCGCCCCGTGACTGCTGCCACGGTGGATCAGTGTACACTATGGAATACTTTTTTGTGCAGTTGTTCAAATTCCTAATGATCATCATGCGCCTCCCGATGACCGTCATCAAAGCGAATTTTCAAAACTTGCGTACAATCTCCGTATTCTGTACGGATTACCACTTCGTGCGGATAGTGCTTGTCCGAAATCAGATGTTCCCGCAGATTCTGCGAAAACGTGTTTATGATTCTTTGGTACACTTCCTGCCTGATTCCTGTTTCCGACATTTTCAGACCTCCTTTGTTTGATTTTCATTCAACATTTTTTCATCATGGCAATGTAGTTGATCACGCAGATTGTCACGGATAATCTTGAACTGCTCACTTGTTCCGGGTGTATCACATATGGCGTTCAGTCCGGTCAAAAGTGTACACAAATCGCCGCGTTTCAATTTGACCGTCACGGTTTTCTGATTTGCATTCATTTCAAGACCTCCTGTTATAAATAACTACCATTGACGGAAACGGTGCAGGCATAGCCCGCCCGCTTTTGTCTCTTTGCGGATCGCCGTTCTCGTCCGTAAAGGTCAGCCGTCCGCGTACAAAACGAATTTCCGCTTTGCCGTATATGTAGTCGTGGAAGGCGGCGGTGTCAGTTCTTGCAGGAATCAGTAAAACGATCGTTTTCCCACTCTGCGCTTCGGTATAGGCCTTCCGAATCCACTTCTTCAGTTCTCGCCCATAGGGAGGATTACAGAATACCGCCCCCCCACAATTCCAAGATTGCGCCAACCCGTCCGTTTCTGGCGTGAAAAAATTTGCGCACTTTGCGGAACGCTCTGTTGCCGCTACGTCAAGGGCAAAGTGAAATTCAGCATTCAGTTTGTCAAAAAAGTCCTGCGGTGTACACCAATTCATGTTTTGACTACTCAACAAAGCGGCGTTCATAACCTGTTCTCCCGTGTGTTCTTTCTCCCTCTCGCCTGAAAAGAGGATTGCAGGGCAGCTTCGGCTATTTCGGCACTGTAACCGGGGCGCATATTGTTGTCATTGCTTCCCGTATAGCCCCGTTTCAGTTCTCTGTAAATCGTGGCAAAGCATACCCCAAGACGGGAAGCAATGACAACAATTCTTTCGCCGCTCCCGTATAGTTTTTCAAGCTGTTTTCGGTCATCGAAAGTTAAGTATCTGTATTCGTTCATTCTTCGTCCCTCTCCGTCCTCATTTTTAACCAATCTTTGATGTTTGTTTCTTCCACATTTCCGTTCGGGCAGTCTGCGCAATTTTCAATTTCACATCCGCCGCAATACTTTTTGCGAAAAGCGTCATTCCATGGCCCGTCAAGTGTCGGCAGAGAAGCAAGAAAGCCCGAAAGCCTGTCCGGTGTTCCTGCGTACCGCTCGTAATTGTTCATTCCTGCGGCAAGGAAGTAGTCACACCAGCAATCCACGCTTTCATCAAACCACGTTTCGCCGCTCTCGATACTTTTTGCAAGGTGAAGCACAATAGCGTTTGTGTGGCATGATAAGTCGTCGCCATTTTCCGCTTCACCTGAAAGCGACCGTTTCAAGCACTTATGCAGTTTATAGTAGAGGTCATGCGCTTTTCTGTTCTCATCCTCTATGATCGTGTGGTCAGCCATTTTCTTTCCCTCCGAAAATAAAAATAAATGCGATCGGCACGCCCGAAACAGGGCGGAAATACCTTTCGCATTTATTGTATTATTTTTTAAAACTTTGAAAAAAATGCAAAAGCGGTTGACAAAAATGTTTTTTTGGTGTATAATTATATGTATTTGCGGGAATGCGCGACAAGAGGTCGCGATTTTGGGCAATACGGGAAAGGAAACGGACTGAGGAATGAGCGGCGATTTGTTGAAAATGATTGGAGAGGGAATGCCATCTTTCTCCAAGGGGCAGAAGCGCATTGCGGAATATGTCCTGAAGCACTACGATAAAGCGGCTTACCTGACGGCGTCGCGTTTGAGTACGTTGGTCGGTGTCTCGGAGTCTACGGTGGTCCGCTTCGCAATTGAGTTGGGGTTCGAGGGGTATCCGGAATTTCAGCACTCCCTGAAAGAGTTGATTCGCACCCGCTTGACCTCGTTTCAGAGAATCGAGGTCACGGACCAGATTATCGGCGAGGGCAACGTGCTGGAAAAAGTGCTGTTATCCGACGCCGAACGGATTCGGCGGACTTATGAAGAAGTCGACCACGCGGCATTTGACGAGGCGGTGAACCGCATTGTCAATGCGAAAAACATCTACATCCTCGGGGTGCGGTCGTCGTCCTATCTGGCGGGTTTCCTGAATCACAGTTTCCGTATGATTTTTGACAATGTCCGTTTGGTGCAGACCACTTCATCCAGCGACCTGTTCGAGCAGATTATGCGCATCGGCGAGGGAGACGTGATGATTGCCATCAGTTTTCCGCGGTATTCCAAGCGGGTCATCAATGCCGTGGAGTATGCGAGAAAACAGCAGGCAAACATTGTGGCTCTGACCGACAGCCAGCAGTCACCTTTGGCGGAATACGCCAATCAGTTGCTTGCCGCGCAAAGCGACATGGCGGCGTTTGTCGATTCGTTTGCCGCACCGCTCAGCATCATCAATGCGCTGATTGTTGCGGTTTCGAGACGCAAGAAAGACGAACTGACCGAGCGGTTGCGGGAGTTGGAGGAAATCTGGGACCACTATGATGTCTACGACAAGAAGAACCCCTGACGCGGAGGAGATTGCCGTTATCGGCGGCGGTGCCGCGGGAATGATGGCGGCGATTACGGCGTCTGAGGCGGGGGCGGCAGTCGTGCTGATTGAGAAAAACGACCGGCTCGGAAAAAAATTGCGCATCACCGGAAAAGGACGGTGCAACCTGACCAACGACTGCGACAGGGAAACTTTTCTTGCCAATATTCCAACCAATCCGCGGTTTCTGTACGGGGCGCTTGCGGGCTTCTCGAATGCGGATACCATACGTTTTTTTGAGGAACTGGGCGTGCCGCTCAAAACCGAGCGGGGCAACCGCGTATTTCCGGTTTCCGACCGTGCGGGCGACATCGTTGCCGCGATGGAGAAAAAGTGCCGTCAGAACGGCGTCGTGCTTCGCCATGCGACCGCACGCGAAATTGAAATGACCGATGGGCGGGTGACGGGCGTTCGGATTTCGGACGGAACCGTTATTTCCGCAAAAGCCGTGATTGTGGCAACGGGTGGAGTTTCCTATCCGCTGACCGGTTCCACGGGGGACGGTTACCGCTTTGCACGCGCGGCGGGGCTGACCGTGACGGAGATTCTGCCGTCGCTGGTGCCGCTGACCTCGCACGGACCGCTGTGCGCCTCCATGCAGGGGCTGTCACTTCGGAACGTCGGGGTGAAAATCGTGCGGCGGGAGAACGGGAAAACCGTTTATGAGGACTTCGGGGAATTGATGTTCACCCATTTCGGCGTGACGGGACCGACGGTTCTGTCTGCGTCGGCACACCTGTCGGATATCCGGCAGGGGGTATATGAAATGCGGATTGACCTCAAGCCCGCTTTGGGTGAAAAGAAACTGGACGAGCGGGTGCTGTCCGATTTCGGAAAGTACCGCAACCGCGATTTTGCGAATGCGCTGGGTGACCTGTTGCCGCAGAAAATGATTCCCGCATTCGTCCGGATGTGCGGCGTGGCGGGAGATAAAAAGGTGAACGCGGTGACGCGTGCGGAACGGGAGCGGGTGGTGGAAACGCTGAAATGCTTCCGCGTACCGCTTGACGGGTTCCGCCCGATTGAGGAAGCCATCGTTACGCGCGGCGGGGTCAGCACCAAGGAACTGTCACCCAAAACCATGGAAGCAGGAGCGGTTCGCGGGTTGTACTTCGCGGGCGAGGTGATTGACGTGGACGCGTATACGGGAGGGTTCAACCTCCAGATTGCGTTTTCCACGGGATACGCGGCGGGCAAAAGCGCCGCAAAACAAATACGGGACGAAGAGGAACAGATTTCGGATGAAACGGATTCAGATTGCGATTGACGGACCGAGCGGCGCGGGAAAATCCACTGTCGCGCGGGCGTTGGCAGGGCGGCTCGGCATCGTTTACGTCGATACGGGTGCGCTTTACCGCACGGTTGGCTACTATGTCAGGCAACAGGGGGCGGACCCCAGAGACCCCGCAGCGGTTGCGGCGCTTCTGCCGCAGATTCGTCTGGATTTGCGATACGAGGCGGACGGGACCCAACAGGTCTATCTGAACGGTGAGGCTATGGGAACCCGGATTCGGACCCCGGAAATGTCGATGTATGCGTCGGCTGTTTCGGCAATTCCCGCAGTGCGCGCTTTCCTCTTGGAAACGCAGCGGGAGATTGCAAGGCGGAACAGCGTGATTATGGACGGACGGGACATCGGAACCGTGATTCTGCCGCAGGCAGATGTGAAAATCTTTCTGACTGCCTCCGATGAATGTCGCGCAAAGCGGCGGTGGGAGGAACTGAAGCAGAAAGGCATGGAGACCGATTATGAGGAGGTCCTTGCCGATATGCGGCAAAGGGACCGGCAGGACAGAGAGCGCGAGATTGCGCCGGCAGTTGCGGCGCCCGACGCAACGGTGTTTGATAACTCATGGATGGACCCCGAAACCTGCACAGCCGCATTGCTTCAATTGATTGAAGAAAAATACGGGCTGGGTGTGGCGAAATGAAAATTACCGTTGCCGAAAACGCTGGATTCTGCTTTGGCGTCAAACGGGCGACCGACCGATTGGAACAGGCGCTCGCGCAGGCGCGGGCGGGAGAGACGATTGCGACACTGGGGCATCTGATTCATAACGAAAGTTACAATGAGGGTCTGCGGCAGCGCGGCGTTCTGACCGTGTGTGACGAGGACTTGTCCGCGCTTGCGGCGCAGGCGGACGCGGAGCATCCCGTAACGGTGGTGGTCCGTGCGCATGGATGTACGAGAGAAACGGAAGAACGGCTGAACCGTTATGCGTCGGAAAATCCGCATTTTTGCGTGATTGACTGCACCTGTCCTTATGTCAAGAAGATTCATCGGATTGCAAAGGAAAACAGCGCGCCCGACAAGGTGCTCCTGCTCATCGGAAGCGAAACGCATCCCGAAGTTGTGGGAATTCTGAGTTGGTTTGACGGCGAGAAACACGTTTTTCCGGATGCCGAAACGCTTGGATTGGCAATTTTGCCGAACGGGTCTGTCGAAATAAACAAAAAAACGCCTGTTATGGTGGCGCAAACGACCCTGAATTTGGGTAATTGGAATGAATGCCAAAAAAAGTTAAAAAGTATCTATACAAACGCAATCATTTTTGATACAATATGTAGAGTGACCGAGGAGCGGCAGAGCGAGGCAAAGCGGCTGGCGGGAGACTGTGACCTGATGGTTGTCATCGGGGGGCAGGAAAGTTCCAACACCGCAAAACTTGCCGAGATTTGTCGGTCAGCGTGTCCGCAAACCGTGCGGATTACGTCCGCTGCAGAATGGGACCGTCGGATACCGGTCGGGACCAGTCACGTTGGAATTGTTGCAGGTGCATCCACACCGCGCAATGAAATAGAGGAGGTATATAAAACCATGAGCGAAATGAATGAAAATTTCGAAAAAATGCTCGACGAAACGCAATGCGTAACTTTAAATACAGGAGATGTTGTTACCGGAACCGTTACACAGGTTTCCGATGCCGAACTGCAATTGGACCTTGGCACCGGCGTGACTGGTTACATCAAGGCTGAACAAATCAGCGATGACCCTGCATTTAAGCTTACCGAACAGTTCAAGAAAGGGGACAGCGTGGAAGCGTTTGTCATCCGTGTCAGCGATTTGGAGGGTGTTGCGGAACTTTCCAAGAAGAGAGTTGACGCAGACCGCAACTGGAAGAACATTGAGGATGCCTGCGAGAACAAGACCGTTCTGGAGGGCAAGGTCGCGGAAGCCGTTAAAGGCGGCGTTGTGATTTACTCGGGCGCAAACCGCGTCTTTATTCCTGCATCGCAGAGCGGTGTTCCGAAAGACGGCGACCTCTCCACGCTGGTTGGCGAGACGGTCAAATTCCGCATCATTGAAGTCAAGCAGGGCAAGAAAGCCATCGGTTCCATCCGTCTGGTTCAGCGCGACGAGCGCCGCGAGAGAGAAGCGGAATTCTGGGCGAACATTGAGGTTGGAAAGGTCTACACGGGCATTGTCAAGAGCACGACCTCTTACGGTGCATTCGTTGACCTCGGTTGCGGTGTGGACGGCATGGTCCACCTGACCGAACTGTCTTGGAAGCACATCCGCAAGCCTGAGGACGTTGTTACGGTCGGCGAGCCTTTGACGGTTTACGTCAAGAGTTTTGACCCCGAAAAGAAGCGCATCTCGCTCGGCTACAAGACCGAGGAGAGCAATCCTTGGAACATCTTCCGTGCGCAGTACGCGATTGGCGACGTTGCAAGTGTGAAGATTGTCAGCCTGATGCCGTTCGGCGCATTTGCCGAGATTATTGACGGTGTGGACGGTCTGATTCACATCTCGCAGATTGCACTCCAGCGGATTGCAAAGCCCTCCGACGTTCTGGAAGTCGGACAGGTTGTGGATGCGCGCATCATCGACATTGACGACGAGCGCCAGAAGGTAAGCCTTTCGATTCGTTCGCTTCTTGAGGACGAGATGGCGGCTGCCGAGGCAATGCCCGAGGATTACGCAATCGAGGAAAACGGGGAGCAGTGAGAAAGACCTCGGGCTTTGCCCGAACCCACTTAGGGGGGACAGTTGCTTTTAGCAACTGTCCCCCCTAAGAAC
>SAMEA3663036__coassemble_500_pt1 | contig 18383 bp, 22 predicted proteins | sample SAMEA3663036__metabat2_low_PE_039 | metagenome-assembled genome bin SAMEA3663036 (sample SAMEA3663036) | pig gut metagenome | biome: pig gut; feature: pig-associated habitat; material: faeces | place: France | collected 2012
GCGGCACCGCGACGGAGCAGGCAATCGGTAAACCCGCCGGTCGACGCGCCGATGTCAAGCGCCCGCCACCCCGATGGGTCAATACGGAACGCGGTCAGCGCGCCCTCCAACTTCTGCCCGCCGCGGCTGACAAACCGCTCGGGACCCGATACCGTAACCGTGTGCGGTCCGTCTCCGACCTCCTGAGCCGCGCGGCAGAGCGGCTTTCCGTCGAGTTCCACAAGTCCCTCCAGAATCAGGCGTTTCGCCTGCTCCCGACTGTGCGTATAACCGCCCGCGACCAGAAATACATCCGCCCGCATCGCGTTACCCGTGGTAGACCGGAATCAGGTGGAACAACAACGCCACCGCAACGCCGAGAATCGCGCCGCAGGCAACCTGCAGGGGCGTATGTCCAATCAGTTCCCGGAAGTGGTCCGGCAGTTGCGTTTTGTCCTTTTCGGTAAAGACCCGCCCCAAAAGGGTGTTCAGCGCCTGCGACTGCTTTCCGGTTTCCCGCCGTACACCGACCGCATCGGTAATCACCACAATGCACAAAAGGGCGCTGATTGCAAAACCGGGCGACGCAAATCCGTCTTTCACGGCAAACGCCGTGCAGAGCGCGCAGACCGACGCGGTATGTGAGGACGGCATTCCGCCCGTGCCGAACAGCATGGCGTGGATTGAAAATTTCCGTTGCCGGAAAACCCCGGTAAATATTTTGATAATCTGTGCCGTGAACCATGCGCCGATGGCACTGATAATCCAGTAATTCGTGAAAAAATCCCTGATAGCCTGTCCCATTATTTCTCCCTTTTCAAAAGCCATTCCGCCAAGGAAATCAGCACTTCCGAGGACGGATAACGACGAATCGCGCCGCATGCGTCGGCAGTCAGGCGCTCGGCATACAGTTGCGCCTCCTCTACCGTGCAGAACGACAGGAACGTGTTTTTGTGATGTGCCTCGTCCACATGGACGCGTTTGCCGAGGGTCGATTCGTCTCCCCTGCGGTCCAGAATGTCATCCACAATCTGGAATACCAGACCGATGTTCTCCGCGTAGCGCACAACATGCTCCATTGCGGGGTCATCCATCCGGACCCCCGCCGCCAGAGCGCCCATGACCGAAGCGGCGCTGATGAGCGCCCCCGTTTTGAGCGATTGCAGACGGAAAATTTCATCCTGCGTCAGATTGCGTTTCTCCCCCTCAAGGTCCATAATCTGACCGCCAATCATGCCGTAACGTCCCGCGCATCCCGCAAGGTATGCCACCGCCATGGCGGAAATTTCCGCGCCCGCCGCGGTGTTGGTCGCCGCCGCCTCAAATGCGCCCGTGAGGAGTGCGTCTCCCGCGAGGACCGCCACGCCCTCGCCGAACACTTTGTGGTTTGTGGGCTTACCGCGCCGCAAATCATCGTTGTCCATGCAGGGCAGGTCATCGTGAATCAGCGAATAGGTATGCACCATCTCCACCGCGCAGGCGAACGGCAGAGCCGCCGCTTCTTCGCCGCCGAACAGACGGCAGAATTCCAGCGTCAGAGTGGGACGGATGCGCTTGCCGCCCGCAAACAGGCTGTAGCGCTCCGCATCCAGAAGAACCTGCAAATCGGGGTCATCGGTGTAATAATCCCGCATCGCGTTTTCGGTCAGCGTCGCGTTGCGATGCAGAAGCAGTTCCAGAACTTCGGTTGTCATGCGTTCCCCTCCGTCCCGCTGTCGGACACAAAATCGGTCAGCGTGAGTTTGCCGTCCTCCCGCAGTTGCAACATCTTCACGGTCTGCTCCGCCTCATCCAACCGCTTCGTGCATTCGCGGACCAGACCGATGCCCTCGCGGTAGAGTTTCAAAGATTCATCCAAATCCGCGTCTCCCGCATCGAGCGTTGCAACAATCTTTTCAATCCGCGCCATGCAATCCTCAAATTTCATCTGTTTTGTTGCCATTATCCTTTTCCTTTCGGTTCTCAGCCTCAACCCGCACCGCGAGCGTTCCGTCCGAAAGACGGACCCGCAGTCGGTCACCGACCTCTGCGTCGGTCGTTTTCGCAACGGTTTTCCCGTCCTTTGTCACCACCGCGTATCCGCGCGACAGCACGGTCAGCGGATTCAGCGCCTCCAGTGCCGAGCAGACCCGCGCAAGTTCCGCGCGTTTGCGTTCCTCGGACCGCTCCCGTGCGCGGTCCAACCGTTCCGCCCGCTCGTCCAACTTTTGGCGGAGCGGGTCGAGAAGCGCCTCCGGATTTCCGAGTGCCCGGGACGCGGCAAGCCGTTTCAGCATTCCGCGCTCATAATCGATGCGTTCCTCCATCCGACGTGTCAGGCGCGCCGTCAGATGCCCGAGCGTATTGTTCAGTTCTCTGCGGTCGGGGACCGCCATTTCCGCCGCTCCCGACGGAGTGGGTGCGCGACGGTCCGCGACGAAATCGCAGATGGTGAAGTCGCTCTCATGCCCGACCGCCGAAATGACCGGTACGCGACTGTCGGCAATCGTGCGCGCCAGAGTTTCGTCATTGAATGCCCACAGGTCCTCCGCCGAGCCGCCGCCCCGCCCGATGATAATCACGTCGGCAAGGTCGTAGGCGTTGAAAAAGAGAATGCCTGACGACAACTGTTCGGCGGCGCCCTCTCCCTGCACCTGCGCGGGGTAAAGAATCATCTCGGCACAGGGAAAGCGCCGACCGAGAATCCGGCGGATGTCCTGCACCGCCGCCCCCGTGGGAGACGTGATGACCCCCACCCGCTCCGGCATTGCGGGAAGCGGCTTTTTGCGTTCCGCATCGAACAGTCCCTCGTCGCGCAGTTTCCGCTTCAGTTGTTCAAACTGCATGGCAAGACTGCCCGCACCGTCCGGAATCAGTTCGTCCGCACGGATTTGGTACTGTCCGCCTGCGGAATAGACGGTTACCCGACCGCCCGCAATGACCCGCATTCCGTCGGTCGGTCTGAACGGAACCGCCGAAAAACGGGAACGGAACATCACGCCGCGCACCTGCGCGTCCGCGTCTTTGAGCGTAAAATAGAAATGCCCCGAGCGCGGAACGGTGCAGTTTGACAGTTCCCCGCGCACGAACACGTTCGCGAGAATCGGGTCACCGTCCATCTGCATCCGCAGGTATTCGTTCAGTTCCGCAACCGTCAGCGGCTCTTTTGCGCTCATTCCCATGTGTTGAATCCTCCCATCGCACTCCGCCGCGTCAGAAGAGCCACACCCGCGGCATTGTCCGCCGAAAATTCGGGAGCGGCAAAACAGGTCCCCGCCCGCCGCGCAAGCACCGATTGCAGATAGCGGTTGCTCATCACGCCGCCCGCGTAAACAATCGGAATTTCCGGGAACCGTGCATCCAGAGCCGCTGTCAGCCCCTCCAGCGTTTTCGCGCAGAACCGCAGGACATACGCCGAAACCAATGCGCGGTCGCCCGTCTCTTCCCAAAGTTTCCGCGCCTGATTCTCCAGACCCGAAAAGTGACAAAAGCCGTCCGCTTTTACACACACACGCGGTGTGGGGACGCTTCCCTCATAGGTAGCGGCAACCGCTTCCAATTCTTTCCCGCAGGGAAAGCCCATGCCCATCATCACGCCTGCGCGGTCGATTGCCTGCCCCGCGTGCAGGTCGCGCGAACCGCCGACAATCTGTGCGTCAAACCCATCCGCGCGCGGGTGGACGAGCAGGACCTCGGTGGTCCCGCCCGACACGTGAAACGCCGCAAAGCGTTCCGCCGCCAGCAGATTCTCCGCTCCCGCCGAGTGGAGCGCCGCCATGATATGTCCCTCCTGATGTGCGAAGCGCAACACGGGCGCGTCGATTGCCGCCGCGAACGCTTCCGCCGCCATAATGCCCGAGAGAAAACAGGGCATATACGACCCCTCGGCGCGGCGGGGACTGACCGAACAGCCAACCGCACGCACCGTCCGTCCACTGACCGTCTCCCGCACCCGCTCAAGCAGGTCGGGCAGGTTGCGGACATGGAAGAACACCGCGTCGCTCTGCCGCAATCCTCTCTCCCCCTCACGCACGGGCAACAGGGTCCGCGCATTCAGAAGCACTTCGCCGTCCCCGTCGCAAACCGCCGCCGAGGTGGTGTAGTTACTGGTATCGAACCCGACAAAGAGCGGTCCGCTCATTCTGCCGCGCCCTCTCCGCCATCGGACACCTTTTCTTCCAATTCGTTTTTCACGCCGTTGAGGACCCCGTTGACAAAGGCTTTTGCCTTCGGGTCATCAAACCGCTTGTCCAACTCAATCGCCTCGTTGAGCGCCACCACGACCGGAACGTCACGCCCCCATTTCATCTCGTATACGCACAGGCGAAGAATGTTCCGCGAAACCGGCGCAATCCGGTCGGTTCTCCAGCCGTTGGCGTGGCGGGCAATGAGTGCGTCAAGTTCCTCCAGATTTTTCCGCACTCCGAAATAGGTGTCGCGGATGTAGCGGTCGTCCTCAAAATCGCGGTCCTCCATCGCGAGGCGGTAAATGTCCTCGGGAGACATCTCTCCGTGAAATTCGGTCTCAAACAGGAGGCGGAATACCTCTTCGCGTGCGTCGCGCCGTTTCATTGCTGCCATGTTGGAATAATCCTTTCCTTGCGGACACCGCGCAGTCAGCCACAGTATCCCAGTATATAGTATACTTTATATTATACAGCAAAAATAAGAAAAGTCAACAGCAAAACTGCATAAAAATCATTTTTATGCACTTTTTTTACGCAATAGACTGTAGACCAAAGGCACCTCGTAAAAAAAGAGCAAAAATCTTTAGCCGCTTTTTCTTTGACCATGTAGGCGCAAAGAGAAAAGCAAGTTTCGCTCCGCGAAACGGCAAAAAGAAAGCGCCGAAAAAAGAATTTCGCCGTCTGCGGACGGCGACGAGGACTCCGCGTCCTCGTCCGCGCCGCCTTTTGAAAAAGGCGGGCGAAAACTTTCACCACTTTGGCGAAATTCGTTTGTTTTCTCCAAGGCAGGCGCATAAAAATCATTTTTTATGCAATTTTTTCGTTTTCGGTGTTCTGCTTTGTAAATTTTTTGCCAAACCTCTTGCAAAGTCACCGAATGTATAGTATCATGTTACGGTGGGAATCTTATTTTTCGGGAGCCGACTGTTATGAAACAACTCATCAAACGAATTTTTTCGGGGACCTGTCTGTGGTTTACCCTGCTTGCCGTCGGGCTGATGCTCATCCGGCTGATTGCCGACGGAAACGGCGACGGCATCATTGAAATCCCCCGCTTTCTCCTGCTTCTGCCCTGCGGATCGTTTCTCGCGGCGGCGGGAACCGTTTACCGCCACACCGCACTTGCGGCGTGGGTGCGGCTCCTCTTTCACTATCTTTTATCCATGCTCGCGTTTTTCCTCTTTCTCTGGCTACCCGCAGGCGGACACACGGCGGTGAAGAATCTGCTTGCAATCGTTTTTTTCTCGCTGATTTACGTTGCGGTTTTCGCGGTTGTCCTGCTGACGCGCAAGCGCATTCGCGGCATTCGGGAGGAGGACTGACGCACCATCGGTGGCGTTATGAAAAAACTGTACTGCACCATTCTTTTGCTCGGATTGCTTCTTTCCGCAGGCGCGTTCCCGCTCGCGGCGGACTCGGACAATCCGCTCTCTCACATGACGTTCTTCGGGGAGTCGACCACCTCCCATCTCGCCCTGCGCGGCGGGATTGACCCGATTCGGGTCTGGTCAAACGCTTCGGGTACCATGCGGTTGGATTCCGGCATTCTCTCGCGCACGGTCACCGACCATGCAACGGGAAAGAACGCAACGCCTGCGGAAATGGCGGCGGCTTACCGTCCCGAAATTCTGGTCCTGTCGTTCGGACTCAACGGAATTCTCTCAACATCCGAGCGCCCCGAGCCGTTTTTCCGTTCCTATCGCAAACTGATTGACGCAATCCGCGCGGTGTCCCCCGAAACGCGCATCGTCATCCAGTCCGTCGCACCCGTTGCCGACGCGGCGCACCAGTGCGATTGGAAATTCTCGGTCCCGCCGGCGGAAATTAACCGCCGCCTTTCGGAACTGAACAGCCGCCTGCGCGATTTCTGCTCCTCCGACACCGACCTGACCTTTGCCGACACCGCCGCAGTGCTGACCGATACCGCAGGCTTTCTGCGTGCCGATTTCACGACCGACGGCATCCATCTGACCACCTCGGCATACGCGGCGCTTCTCGATGCCCTGCGGCAAGCCGTGAACGCATAAAAACAAAGAGAACGGGTACACTGACAGTACAGTGTACCCGTTTTTCGGAGGTTTTTATGAAACGAAAATTTCTGCTTCTTTTCGTGCTTTTCGCCCTGTTTTTGACGGGATGCGGGAAGCCGACCCCGCGCAATTATCTGAACGACCTTTCCGCCGCCGAACTTGCGGACCTCGCGGATGACGCTCTGTCGGAGGACTTCCGCACAGCCGATGCCGACTATCTGACCGACTACGTCACACTTCCGCAGGCAGGTTATTCCCTGTCCGTCCGCATTGCAACGGGCGGCGACCGCATCGACGAATACGGCATTCTGCATTCGGACATCGGCACCGAGGAAGCCGCCCGTCTCCTGCGCGACTATCTCGCCCGCTCCTATGAGCAGAACCGCACGTTCTACGATTCCTATATCCCAACCGAGACCCCGAAGTTGCGCGATGCGGAAGTCCGCGTCTATGGCAATTATGTGGTTTATGCCATTCTCTCTCCGGAGGAGAAAAACACGTTCTTCAGTCGTGTGGAAACGTGCCTGACAAATTCCTGACCGGAATCAGGCAAATCGAAATCCCCACCGAAAAAGGAATTGCGCACATCGGGCGCAGTTTCTTTTTTCATCCGAGCATTCATAGTAAACAGTATAACATTACAAGTTAACTATACAATATAGTTATAAAAAACGGTACAATAGATACAAAAGGACAGGAGGGCACTATGAATACAAACGAACGTCTGAACCAATTGCTCAAAGAAAGCGGCATGACGACCTATCGCCTTGCCATCCGCAGCGGTCTTTCGGAATCCACAATTACGAATATCTTCAGGCGGAACACAGTCCCGTCCATTCCGACTTTGGAAGCGATTTGCGGCGCATTCGGCATCACGCTTGCCCAGTTCTTTGCCGAGGGGACGCTCGTGGAAATGACCCCCGACCTCAAGGAACTGTTCGACAGTTGGGTCAACCTCACCCCGACGCAGAAAAAAGCCGCCCTGCAGGTCCTGCGGGCAATGAATCAATAAAAAGAACCCGTTAAAAAGAACCCGTTCCCGCCGGAATCCCGACGGAAACGGGTATTTTTTACGCTCTCCCAACCATCCGCAGATAGTCGTCGTAGGACAACAACACCCGCAGGGCGGCGAGAAAAGCGTTCGGGGTCATGCCTGCGGGCAGTCCCAAGCGCTCCGCAAAGGCGTCCCGCCGTGCGGTGCTGTCGGGGCATCCCGTCAGACCGTCCTCAAACAGGTCCGCCTTGCAAAGCGGATTCTTTGCGGCGCGCAGGACCGCCCCCGCGTCCGCATAGGGCGCGAGCAGATCGTACAGCAACGACTGTTCCATTCCCTCCACGCCGAGGGTCCCCTCTGCCGACGGGTGCTGTTTGCGCCGCTCGGTCCCCGTAATCTTCGGAATGTATAGTTGAATCAACCGTCCCGCAGGCAGACAGGAGGTCAGGTGCGAACGAATCAGTTTTCCCGCGCCGTCGCTGTCCGTCAGCAGAATCAGCGGCGTTTTCTGCGCAAGCGCACGGAACAGTTGCGTTTTCTCACGCCGATTGAACAAGCCGAAGCCGTCCGTTGTGAGAATCTGCCCCTCCATCACGCATTCCAGACGCAGTTTGTCGTATTTTCCCTCCACAATGACGGGAAAGGGAATTTTCAGCCGTTCGTGGGGCGTCATTTCGTCAGCCCGAAGTAGAGCAGGACCAGTGCGCCGAACGCGATGCGGTAGTAGCCGAACGCCGAAAAACTATGGCGCTTGACAAAGTCCATGAGGAACCGGATGACCACCATCGACACGGCAAACGACACCGCGCAACCGATGGCAAGCACGCCCCATGCCGCGGCGGGCAGGCTTGTGCCGCTCTCCGAGAGATAGGACGCGAACCCCAGAATTTTGATGCCGCTCGCCCCCACCATCACGGGAATCGCCATGAAGAACGAAAACTCTGCGGCGGCGGTACGGGACAGTCCCAGAAGCATTGCGCCGAGGATGGTAGACCCCGAGCGCGAGGTCCCCGGGATAATCGACAGCATCTGGAACAGACCAATGTAAAGTGCGGTCCGGTAATCCAACTCCGCCGTGCTGTGAATCCGCGCGGAATCGGGTTTTCTCAACTTTTCAATCAGGATGAACGCAACGCCGTAAACAATCAGCGCGATTGCAACGACAACCGCATTGTAAAGCCAACCGTCAATGCTCTTTCCGCTGATTTTTTCGAGAATCTTATCCCCGACGACGCCGACCACTCCCGCAGGAATACACCCGATGACCACTTTGAGCCAGAGCGACCACGTCTGCTTCTTTTCCATTGCGCTCTTGCGGCTTCCAAAGGGCCACAGGCGGTTCCAGAAGAGGATCACCACCGCAAGGATTGCGCCAAGTTGAATGACCACCTCAAACATTTCCCAGAACTCCGCCGCCAATTCCGCGTTGTCGGTAAAATGAAATGGCAACCATGTCTTCAGAAGAATCAGATGCCCCGTGGAACTGATGGGCAACCACTCGGTAATGCCCTCCACAATGCCGTAAAGCAGGGCTTTCAGAAATTCGATTATCATATCCGGTTACAGTCTCCTTTCAGACGGTCTTTTGCGCGCACTTCAAGCCCCCGTCCCTCGGCGGCTCGCAGGATGTCCCCCTCTCGGACCGAAAACGGGACCCGACACCAATAAATCATAGACGGGTGCGGCGTGGACTCCAACGTCTCCCCCTCCGGTCCGTACAGTTCCCGCACCGTGAACGCCCGACCGACTTCACCCGGGGAAATCAGTTCCGCGCCGTCACCGACCGACAGTTTGTTGCGTTGGATAAAGCGGTACAGCCTTCCTCCCGCCGTTTCCGCGGGAATGCCCGCCGCGGCAAGGGCGGCAAGTTCTTCTTCATGATATTCGGTGGCGGTCGAGAAATATGCCTTTTCACGGATATACCCGCAGGTAGAGACGAGCGCGGGGTCCTCCATCGGCTTCGAGAAGAAAAAGCCCGTTCCGTATTCGCGGTGCGACACGCTTTCCAGTTCCGCCAGCCAGCGCGGGTCGAAGCGGTAGCCCGTCGGGTCCGCGCAATACGCGTCAATCGCCATGCGGTAAGCGTTCGTGACCACCGCCGTATAGTAGGCGCTCTTCATTCTGCCCTCAATCTTGAGGGACGCAATGCCGCTTTCGCACAGTTCGGGGACGTGTTCAATCATGCACAAATCCTTGGATGACATGATAAAGGTTCCGAGGTTGGTCTCCTCAATCGGAATGCGGCTGTCGGGGCGCTTTTCCTCAATCAACGAATAATTCCATCGGCAGGGCTGCGTGCATGTCCCGCGGTTGCCGTCCCGCCCGTTGAGCGCGTTGGCAAGCAGGCACCGCCCGCTGTAGGAAACGCACATGGAGCCGTGAATGAACACCTCCAACTCAATCGCAGGGTCCAGACGTTCGCGGATGGCGCGGATTTCGGCAAGGGTCAATTCGCGCGCAAGCACCACGCGCTTCGCCCCCAATGCGGCATAGGCTCGCGCGGCGGCGGAACTGACGATGCTTGCCTGCGTGGAGATGTGAATCTCCATGTCGGGCAGAATCTCCCGCACCGTTGCAATCGTGCCGAGGTCCGCAACGATCATCGCGTCAATCGCGCACCCGCGCAGAGCGGTCAGATACTCACGCAGAGCGGGATATTCGTCCTCGTGCGGCATGGTATTGACCGTCAGGTAGACCTTTTTCCCCCGCTTGTGCGCATCATCGACGGCGGCGTACAACTCCTCCACCGAAAAATTGTCGGCGGCGGAGCGCATCCCGAAAGCGCGCCCCGCCAGATAGACCGCGTCCGCACCGTATTCCAGTGCGGCGGTCATTTTTTCATAGTTGCCCGCAGGGGACAACAATTCGGGCTTGTTCATACGGACTTACGGGGTCAGGCGGTTCGGTCCGCGGAACAGGAACTCCGCTTCCTTAATCGACAGCCCGAGGAAGAGCATGGTCAAACGGTCCACGCCCAGTCCGAAACCGCCGTGCGGCGGGCATCCGTAGCGGAAGAACTGGAGATAGAACTCCACGTCCTTTGCCAGTCCCTTTTCGTCCGCCTGCTTCTTCAGCACCTCATAGCGATGCTCGCGGACTGCGCCCGTGGTAATCTCGCATCCGCGCCAAATCAGGTCGTAGCCCATCGGCACACCTCTCTCGTCGCGCATATGGTAGAACGCGCGCTCTTTTGCGTCGTAGTCGGTGACGAACAGGAACTCGCTCCCGTATTTCTCCATCGAAAACTTCGCACAGAGATGCTCCGCGTCTGTTGTCAGGTCGCCCTTTGCATCGTCCGATACCTTGTAGCCGTAGCGCGTCTCCAGTTCGTTGTAGAGGTCTTTCAATCTGATGCGCGGGAACGGCATCGTGGGAACGATGACCTCCTTGCCGAACAGGCGCTTGATGTCCTCTCCGCAAGCCTGTGCGACCTTGCCGAACGCATAGGTCAGCAGTTCCTCCTCCATGTGCATGACTTCTTCCACGGAGTACACGTAACTGAACTCCAAATCGAAGCCCGTGAACTCGGTTGCGTGCTTGTTGGTGTAGGACTTTTCGGCGCGGAACACGGGTCCGGTTTCAAAAATCCGGTCCAGTCCCGCCGCCATTGCCATCTGCTTATAGAACTGCGGCGACTGCGCAAGGTACGCCTTGGTATCGAAATACTTGACCTCGAACACCTCGGACCCCGATTCGCTCGCGGCGGCAATCAGTTTCGGCGTGTGAATCTCCACAAAGTGGCGGTCCAAAAGAAATTCCCGCATCGCGCCCGTGAGAACGGTCTGCATCTTCAGCATCAACTGGTTACCCTCGCGGCGCAGGTCAATCCAACGGTAATCCATGCGCGAATCGATTTCGGAATCGTCCTTAATCGGGAGCGCGTCGGCAATCGACTCAATCTCCAACTTCTCGGGCAGCATCTCCGCGCCGCCCATCTTGACGTATTCGTTCGCAACCACGGGTCCCTCGACCGACACGACCGAATGGATGGTCAGTTGGTCCACCAGTGCCGCCAGTTCCGGATTCTTCTCCTTTTCCAGTGTGACCTGCAGTTTGCCGCTGATGTCGCGGATGACGAGGAACGCCATGGTCCGCTTGTTACGCAGGTTTTCAACGAAACCCGAAATGCGGTAGGACGCACCGGGGGTAATATCGGAAATATAGGTTCTGTTCATGATGTAGCCTCTTTCTTATTCTTTCACGTACGCAGTGGGATTCGGATTCTCTCCGATGACATTGGCGTCGCGGTCAAACAGCGGAATTTTGCCGAGGTGAATCAGGTTCGGGAATTTCTCGTCCGCGTCGCCCTCGACCAGAATGGTCGCCTCGCCGCAGATGATGCCGCCTGCCTCTTTCACCAAAGTCTCCAGTGCGTGGAGCGATTCGCCCGTAGACACCACGTCATCCACAATCAGGATTCGCTTGCCGCGCATCAGTTCCGCGTCGGTCACATCCAGATACAGATGCTGTGTCTGCGAGGTGGTGATGGACTTCACCTCCACGCCGAACACACCCGTCATGTAGAGTTTGGGTGCCTTGCGGGCAAGCACATAGCGGCGGTTGCCGTCCAGACGCGCCATTTCATGCACAAGCGGAATCCCCTTTGCCTCAGCGCTGATAGCGTAGTCGTATTCAGGCACACGCGCATTCAGTTCCGCCGCGCAGGCAGTGGTCAGTTCGGGGTCACCGAAAATGACGAACCCCGCAATCTGCAAACTGTCGTTCAGCGGGCAAATCGGCAAATCGCGTTCCAAGCCCGCAACGGTCATGTGATAGTATTTCTGTTTTTTCTCCATGGTTCTGTTCTCTCTCCTCAAATCTCTCAGAATTCAACGCGGATACGCTGTACGTAGGCACCCGCGACCGCTTCCTCCACAAGGGCTTCAAAATCCAGGCGGTTCTGCTGTTCCAGAACCTTGTCCAGTTCGGGGCGTGTTTTGGGATGCTTCGGCGTAAAGACCGTGCAACAATCCTCGTAAGGCTGAATCGAAGTTTCAAAGGTCCCAATCTTCCGCGCCACGCGAATGATTTCCTCCTTATCCAGCCCGATGCACGGGCGGAACACCGGCAGGGTCGTTGCGGGGTCGGTCACCCCGATTGCCTGCATGGTCTGCGACGCAACCTGCCCGAGACTCTCCCCCGTGACCAGTCCCCCGCAACCGAGGCTGTGTGCCAGACGGTCCGCAATGGTCATCATGTATCGCCGCAGAATCAGCGTGAAGTAATCCTCCTCGCAGTTTTTGACCAACAACTCCTGAATATGCGTCAGCGACACAACGTGCAGGTTGATGCTTCCCGTGTACTGCGCCATGATGCGTGCCAACTCAAAGACCTTTTCCCGCGCGCGTTCGCTCGTATATGGGAACGATTCAAAGTGGACCGCCTCAATCTCCACGCCGCGCTTGGCAATCATGTAGCCCGCCACGGGGGAATCGATTCCGCCCGAAAGCAGGAGCATGGCTTTGCCGTTGGTCCCCACGGGCAGTCCGCCCGCCGCAGGGAGTTGCCCCGCATGAATGTAGGCGCCGAATTCACGAATTTCGACGTGGACCGTAATCTCGGGGTTATGGACATCCACACGGATACGCGGCACGACCGACAGAATCTCTCCGCCAATCTCCCGCCCGATTTCCATGGAATCCAAAGGAAACCGCTTGTCCGACCGCTTTGCCATCACCTTGAACGTCTTTTTCCCCTCCAGAAACTGCGGTACATAGGACCGCGCCGTTTCGCGGATGGCGTCCATATTCTTTTCGCAGACTGCGCAACGGCTGATGCCGACAATCCCGAATACTTTCATCGCCGTTTCAAACATTCCGTCAAGGTCCGCCGCGTCATCCTGCGGCTCAATGACGATGGTACTCTGCGACCGCGTAATCAGGAATTTTCCGTAATGCTTCGCGCGGAAGCGCAGGGTCTTGCAGAGCATATCCTCAAAGTATTTCCGGTTCGCGCCCTTGAGAACAATCTCTCCGTATTTGCACAGCAGAATCTCTTTCATGTCAATCCTCCGTGTCCGGCTCCGCGAGTGCGCTGTCGTCATCCTCCACGGGCGCCCCATTGCGGTAAGCATCCAGAACCGCCACCGCGTCGTCATATTTTTCCTCGGGTACCGAAATATCGGTTCCGTACATCGAATACCCCGCAATCACGCGCACCACACCGCCGCTTCCGCGGTCCTTGGTGAGGTACGGTATCTTCTCATCTTCCAGAATGCCGCAGACGATTGCCATCTCCGCGTCGTCATGCACGGTGGTGAGCAGTTTCATGCCCTCGTCCGTGCAGGCACGGTCCAGACCGAAAATCGAATCCATTTCTCTCCTCCTCAGTCCTCGTAATAGTGCGGGAACAGCGCTTCCCAGACTTTCATACATCCGATGGTATCGGCAATGGAGGTGTGCGCCACGCCGTCCCACGCGATTCCGAGGCATTCCATCGCATCACTCAGCGACGTATGCGTCAGTTCCGGATGATGCTCCTGCATGAACCGACTGTATTCGGTCGCGGCGCAACGGACCTTTTTATGCAGTGCCGCGCGCTCTGCCTCGGTATCGTAAATCTTTTTGATATGGCTGAAATCGGTTGATACCCCATAGGCAATGAGGTTGTCCGCGTTCGCAAAAATCTCCTTGATTTGCGGGGTCAGTTCGGCAAGCGTCGGAGAATCGGCAACCATTTCCGGCGTGATGCCGTGAATTTTTTCGGTCTTTTTCCACTTCCTGTTATGTACGGGGCGGACGTAGGTATTCATGATGACCTTTCCCGTCGCGTCCATGATGGAGATGGAAATGATTTCGTCATGGTCGTAAACGCCCGTCAGTTCCAAATCGAAGAACAGGACCCGCTCACGCTTCATGTGATAATACGCGGACCGATGCGCGTCGCCCTCTTTCCGCCGCTCGGCAAGGTCGCGCTCAAAGCAGGACCTGCACAGTTTGCGCATGTAGCGGACGTTCTTCCCGCACTCCACGCAAAGCCGCGGCTGCCGCGTTGCCTCCCGTTTGGAGTAAAGATAGACAATCTTCCCCTCCTTACGTCGGATATACGCCACCGGTTCGGCGGTAATATCGTAGTGCATCTGGGAGAGGCGTTCGGCGGTGTAGTAGCCGAGCGTCCCCGCGCGCTTGACGTTCATCCTGCCGATTTCCTTGCCCGACTCCAACAGAATCGGGTCGGTCAGCGGGACCTTGCGCGGGCTGTACCAACTTTCGGGCGGCGCTTCCGAGACGCGCATGGGGTCATAATAGTATACCGAGGTTCCGTCGGGCATGGCGGAATAGGCAACGGGGTCGCTTTTCGGCATCAGGTGCATTCGGTCGAGCGTTTCCTGAGACAGGTATTTCCGCGCTTCCGCCTGGTCGGGGCTGAGACAGGGAATCCCCTCGCCGGAACGGGTTTTGAACACTTCTTTCAATGGGGTAACCGTACCTTTCTTGTGACTTCGGCGCATGGAATCGGAACGATTCCGAGCGCCCAAAAAGAACATACCATAAAATTATATCACATTTTTGCCCGCAATGCAAGACCCAAGTGCCGATTCCCTGTCTCTTTCTTCTTCTTTTTTCAGTTTTTTTCTCCATTTTTAGACAAAGAACGGTTTTCATTCTTATTTTTCGCGTTCTTTTCTTTCATTTCGCGCAGGATTGCAAGCGCACGGTCCAGTCCCCCGACCTCATCTATGATTCCGCAGGAAACCGCCTCGTCTGCCTCCAGAATGGTTCCGCAATCGGTTGCCATCTGGTCGGGACGCATCATCAGTTCGTTGATTTTTGCCGCATCCGCCCTTGAGTGCGCGCAGATGAAGCGGACGATGCGGTCCTGCATCTCCCGCATATAACGGAACGACTGTTCCACCCCGATAATCATGCCGTTGACCCGCACGGGATGCAGGGTCATGGTGGCGCTCGGCACAATCAGCGACCGTTTTGCCGCCGCCGCGAGCGGGACTCCGATGGAATGACTGCCGCCCAGCACCAACGACACGGTTGGTTTCGTCATGGACGCGATGATTTCCGCAATGGCAAGTCCCGCCTCCACGTCCCCGCCCATGGTGTTGAGCATGACCAGAAGCCCGTCGATTACGTCATCCTCTTCAATGGAAACGAGCAGCGGGATAAGATGCTCGTATTTGGTCGCTTTCTGCCCGTCGGGCAACAGGTAATGTCCCTCCACCTGCCCGATGACCGAGATGCACTGAAAATGCTCCCGCCGGTTTTCCGCAACCGTGGTTCCGTACCCGCGAATATCCGAGAGCGCTGCATGCAGGTTTTCCGGCGTTTCCCCCGAACGCCCCGTTCCTTTTTCGCTTCTTTTTTCCGTTTCTTCCATCATTTCCTCCGCATTTTTCAAGTCTTTTATTATTATGAACAGAAAAAAGTTTGCTTATGTAACCGAGATTATGAAAAAAGGGTCTTTACAATCGGGTCGAAAAATGGTATAATAAATGCGTATGGGCTTTCAGCCCGTGATTTCCTCAAAACATAAATAAGGAAGGTTTTGAAAGATGGAAAACAAGGTTTTGGTTGAAACCTCCGCGCGCCATATTCACCTGACCGCCGAAGCGGTTGAGGTGCTTTACGGCAAGGGCGCGGAACTGACCGTCAGAAAACCGCTGAGCCAACCCGGGCAGTTTGCCGCAGGAAACGACAAGATTACGCTTGTCGGTCCGAAAGGAACGCTCGCGGTCAGCGTACTGGGTCCGTGCAGAAGCGCAAATCAGGTTGAGTTGTCCTACACCGATATGCGGGCGCTCGGTCTGCGCGACGTACCGGTGAGAGAAAGCGGTGACCTTGCGGGAACCCCCGGGTTGAAAATGGTCGGTCCTGCGGGCGAGATTGAGTTGACCGAGGGTGTGATTATCGCAAAGCGGCACATTCACTTCAGCCCCGCAGACGCAGAGGTGTTCGGAGTCAAGGACAAACAGGTTGTCAGCGTGAAAATGCTGACCGACCGTCCCGTGATTTTTGAGGACGTGGTCTGCCGCGTCAGCCCGAGTTACGCGCTCGCGATGCACATCGACACCGATGAATGCAACGCCGCCGCCGCATTCGGCACCGTTTACGGTGAAGTCATCCTCTGATTTTCTGTTATCAATAAAAAGGAGATAAAACAATGAGCAACGTCAGTGAATGCCCTTACGCAATGAGTGCCGAAGTTCAGCACCAGTGCAAGGTCACAAAGGGCTGTGACCACGGTCCGGCTCCCCTGCCCGAGGAGGGCAAGTGGATTCAGGCAAAACAGATTACCGACATTTCGGGTTACACCCACGGTATCGGTTGGTGCGCTCCGCAGCAGGGCGCCTGCAAACTCTCGCTGAACATCAAAAACGGCGTGATTGAAGAGGCACTTGTGGAAACCGTTGGCTGCTCGGGCATGACCCACTCCGCGGCAATGGCGGCGGAAATCCTGCCCGGCAAGACCATCCTCGAAGCGCTGAACACCGACCTCGTTTGCGACGCCATCAACACCGCAATGCGCGAGTTGTTCCTCCAGATTGTCTACGGCAGAAGCCAGTCGGCATTCTCCGAGGGCGGTCTGGTCATCGGCGCAGGCATGGAGGACCTCGGCAAGGGGGCGCGCTCCATGGTCGGCACCATGTACGGCACACGGGAAAAGGGCGTCCGTTACCTCGAAATGACCGAGGGCTACTGCACGCGGATGGCTTTGGACGCGAACAATGAAGTCATCGGCTATGAGTTCGTATCGCTCGGCAAGATGACCGACTTCATCAAAAAAGGCATGGAGCCGAACGAAGCCTACAAAAAAGCGATGGGTCACTACGGTCGCTTCAATCCCGAGGACGGTGCCGTGAAGTACATCGATCCCCGCAAGGACTAAGGAGGTAGAAGCAATGGCACAGTTTGAAGGATATGAGAGACGCGAGGCAAAGATTCTTGGCGTTCTGAAAGAATACGGCATTTCGTCCATTGACGAATGCAAGGATATCTGCGACAAGAAGGGCGTTGACGCTTACACCATCGTGCAGGAGACTCAGCCGATCTGCTTTGAAAACGCAAAGTGGGCTTACACAGTCGGCGCGGCGATCGCCATCAAAGAGGCAGAGCGCACGGGCGACAAGAGCGCGGCTACGGCGGCGGCAAACATCGGCATCGGTCTGCAGAGCTTCTGCATCCCCGGCTCGGTTGCGGAAAACCGCAAGGTCGGTCTGGGACACGGCAACCTCGGCAAAATGCTCCTCTCCGAGGAGACCGAGTGCTTCTGCTTCCTCGCGGGACATGAGTCCTTTGCGGCGGCAGAGGGCGCTATCAAGATTGCGCTGAACGCGAACAAGGTGCGCAAGAAGCCCCTGCGCGTCATTCTGAACGGTCTGGGCAAGGATGCGGCGTACATCATCTCCCGCATCAACGGCTTTACCTACTGCAAGACCGAGTTCGACCCCTACACCGAAACCGTCAAGGTCGTTGAGACCAAGGCGTTCTCGAACGGTCCCCGCGCCGACGTCAAGTGCTACGGTGCGGACAACGTTCCCGAGGGTGTTGCAATTATGAAACTGGAGAACGTCGGCGTTTCGATTACCGGTAACTCCACCAACCCCACCAGATTCCAGCATCCCGTTGCCGGCACCTACAAAAAGTGGTGCGTTGAGAACGGCGTGAAATACTTCTCCGTCGCATCGGGCGGAGGAACGGGTCGTACCCTGCATCCCGACAACATGGCTGCGGGTCCCTCTTCCTACGGTATGACCGATACCATGGGCAGAATGCACTCCGACGCGCAGTTCGCAGGCTCCTCCTCGGTCCCCGCGCACGTCGAAATGATGGGTCTGATCGGCGCGGGCAACAACCCGATGGTCGGTATGACCGTCGCTGTCGCCGTTGCGATTGAGGAAGCATTCAAAAAATAAAGGGTCGTGAGGCTCTGCCTCACACTCCGCTCAAGGACTTTTCGAGAAAAGTCCTTGAGAATCCCAAAAGCTTTCACCCAGAAGGGCGGAGATTGTCGATAATGAGTGGAATTTCCATTCGTCTCATGCAATCTCCGCCCTTCTGGGTGAAAGTTCTTGCGGTTCTTAGGGGCTTCTTCCAAGAAGCCTCTAAGTGGGGTGCGGGGCAAAGTCCCGCGACCTTTCTATTTTTTGATTGCCTCCAGTGCGCGGCGGTAGCGGGTGGCGTCGGAGGGGGTCACGCCGAACATCGGGAGAGAAAGGAGAAAGTGACCGTTTTGGAGCAGGAATTCGCGGTTTTCGCCTGTAAC
>SAMEA3663036__coassemble_518_pt1 | contig 17938 bp, 14 predicted proteins | sample SAMEA3663036__metabat2_low_PE_039 | metagenome-assembled genome bin SAMEA3663036 (sample SAMEA3663036) | pig gut metagenome | biome: pig gut; feature: pig-associated habitat; material: faeces | place: France | collected 2012
CGCTTTGCCAATCCCGCTGGACGGGATTGGACGCGGAGCAGCCGGAATTCGTAGCGCGTATATGGCTACATAGAATCAGTACAACAAAAAAACAGGGGGATAATCCCCTTTGCTTAAAGTTCTTGAAATTCTTAAAAACTTCTTTCAAGAAGTTTTTAAGTGGGGTTTGGGGCAACGCCCCAAGGTCTGCCCCGAGGTCTTAAAGGAGGAAACGAAAATGGCGAAACTGAAGATTGTGCAGTACGAGGACGAAACGTTGCGGAAAGTTTGCAGACCCGTCGAGGCGGTGACACCGCGGGTGTGCAGACTGCTTGACGATATGTTGGAGACCATGCGAAACGCGAACGGATGCGGACTTGCGGGACCGCAGGTCGGGGTCCTGCGGCGCATTGCGGTCGTGGAAGTTGAGGAGGGCAAACCGATTGAACTCATCAACCCCAAAATCGTGGCGTATGCGGGCGAACAGCGCGAGGAGGAGGGTTGCCTCTCCATCCCGGGGCGTTGGGGCGTGACGGTCAGACCGAAGTATGTAACCGTCAGAGCGACAGACCGTAACGGCAAAGAATTCGAGGTGCAGGGGAGCGACCTGTTGGCGCGCGCGCTCTGCCATGAGATTGACCATCTGGACGGCAGACTGTTCACCGACCGTCTGGCACCGGAACAACCGCAGGAGAAGAAAAGATGAGAATTCTGTTTATGGGGACCCCCGATTTTGCGGTGTTTGCCCTGCGGGCGCTGATTGAGGCGGGGGAGGATGTCATTGGCATCGTGACCCAACCCGACCAACCGCGTGGGAGGGGATACGTCCTGACCCCGCCGCCTGTCAAAACCTGCGCCATGGAGAACGGGATTCCCGTCTACCAACCCGAAAAACTGAAAACGCAGGAATTTTCGGACCTGCTCTTCCGATTGGACCCCGAACTGATTGTCGTGGCGGCGTACGGCAAAATTCTGCCCGCCGCTGTGCTGGATTACCCCGCCTGCGGGTGCATCAATATCCACGGTTCGCTCCTGCCGGAGTACCGCGGTGCGGCGCCGATTCAGCGCGCCATCATGGACGGAAAGACCGTGACGGGCATTACCACCATGATGATGGACGCGGGGCTGGATACGGGCGACATCCTGCTCACGGGCGAGGTGAAAATCGAACCCGAGGACAATTTTGAAACGGTCCACGATAAAATGGGCGCGTGCGGGGCGGAGGTCCTGCTCCGTACCCTCGCGGCATTGCGGGACGGAACGCTGAAACGGATTCCGCAGGACGGAAGCCGTTCCACCTACGCCGCAAAAATCGAGAAAAGCGACTGCGTCCTGCATTTTGAGGATACCGCGGAGCGCCTGCATAACCGCATCCGCGCGCTGTCGCCGTTCCCACTCGCGTTCACGCATTTGCCGAACGGGAAACTGCTGAAAATCACCGCCGCGCGGGTGTCGGAGCGCAAAAAGAACGGTGACGTACCGGCAGGAACGGTCGTAGCGATTGACGGCGGAAACATCTCGGTTGCCTGCGGAACGGGCGTGTTGGATATTCTCGGCGTTCTGCCCGAGGGCAAGGGAAGAATGACGGCGGTGGCGTTCCTCAACGGTCACGGCGTGAAAAACGGTGACCGGTTGGGCGGAAACGACTGATGGGAAACGGAAACGAATCCCGAAATCCGCGGCGGTTGGCGCTTGAAGTCCTGGAGCGGGTGGAGCGCGGGCAGTATGCGAACCTTGCTTTGGACGCGGCGTTGGGAAAGTCCGCCCTCTCGGCGGAGGACCGCGCGCTGGCAACCGCTCTGATTTACGGGGTGCTGGAAAAGCAGGGGAGACTGGATTTTGCGCTCACGGGGCTTTCGAACCGCCCCGTGGAGGAACTTTCGCCCGATGTGCGGGCGCTTCTGCGGCTCGGGCTGTACCAACTCTGCTTTCTGGACCGTATCCCCGACCACGCGGCGGTGAACGAGACCGTCGTGCTTGCAAGCCGCAAAACGGCGGGCTACGTCAACGCGGTTCTGCGGGAGGAAATACGGCGGGGAAAGCCCCTGCCTCTGCCGCGGGAGGACGACCGCGCGGAGTGGCTGTCGGTGCGGTACTCGGTCTCGCGGGGACTGGCGGAGCGTCTGCTCGCGGACCTCGGGGACGCGAAAACAACGGCGTTTCTGAACGCGTTGGAGACTCCGCCGCCGTTGACCCTGCGGGTCAATACCCTGCGCACGACGCGGGAAAATCTGCTTGACGTCCTGCAAAAAGCGGGATTTGACGCACGCATGACCGCGCAGAGCCGCACGGGGATTGTTCTGCCCCACGGCGCGGCGGTGCGCGAAGTGCCGGGCTTTGACGAGGGGCTGTTTTTCGTGCAGGACGAAGCCTCGCAACTTGCGGTGGAGGTGGTGAACGCGCACCCCGGGATGCGGGTGGCGGACGTTTGCGCCTGCCCGGGGTCCAAGTCGTTCGGCATTGCAATGGAGATGGAGAATCGCGGCGAGGTGTTGGCGTGCGACCTGCACGCTTCCAAACTGTCGCTGGTGAGCGGCGGCGCGGAACGGCTCGGAATCGGGATTCTGTCGGTTCTGGAGCGGGACGCGCGAAAGCCGATGGCGGGCGCGGAGGGAAGTTTCGACCGCGTGCTGTGTGACGTGCCGTGTTCGGGGTTCGGGGTCATCGGCAAGAAGCCGGAGTTGCGCCGAAAGGACCCGCAGGAGAGCGCGGGACTGCCTGCGATTCAGGCGGCGATTCTCGCGCGTTCGGCGGAGTTGTTGCGCGTGGGCGGGCGGTTGGTCTATTCGACCTGCACGGTCCTGCCGGCAGAAAACGAGGAGAATGTGGCGCGGTTTTTGAAAGGAAACGGGAATTTCCGCTTGCATACGGCGCGGACGCTCTATCCCGACACCGACGGGACCGACGGCTTTTTCATTGCCGCAATGGAGAAAATCCGATAGGAGGAACTATGACCGAACCGGAAACGAAGCCCGAACTTCTGTCGCTGATGCCGGATGAGTTGGCGGCACTGATGGAGAAAATGGGCGAGGCGCGCTATCGCGCAAAACAGTTGTTTGCGGGAATGCACCGCGGACTGTCACCCGACGAGATGACGAATATCGGAAAGCCGCTCAAGGAAAAACTGCGTGAGGGGACGTTTTGGACCATGCCGCAGGTCGAGGTGAAATTGGTCTCGGCGATTGACGGAACGGTGAAGTACCTTTTCCGCCTCTCGGACGGCAACTGCGTGGAGAGCGTGGTGATGAAGTACGAACACGGCAACACCATCTGCATTTCGTCGCAGGTCGGATGCAGGATGGGATGCCGGTTCTGTGCGTCGACCATCGGCGGCAAGGTGCGTGACCTCTCTGCGGGTGAGTTGCTCGGGCAGGTCCTCGCGGCGCAACGCGATACGGGGGAGCGAATTTCCAACATCGTGATGATGGGTATCGGGGAACCGCTTGACAATTACGACAACGTGCTGAAATTTCTGCATCTTGTGAACTGCCCCGAGGGTATCAACATCGGGTACCGCCATATTTCGCTTTCAACCTGCGGTCTGGTCGACCGCATCCGCGCGCTTGCAAAAGAGAATCTGCCGATTACGCTTTCGATTTCCCTGCACGCGCCGGATGACGAAACGCGGTCATCCATCATGCCGGTCAACAAGCGATACGGCGTGATGGAACTGCTCACGGCGTGCCGTGACTACTACGCGGCAACGGGACGGCGGATTTCGTTTGAGTATACGCTGATTGCGGGGAAAAACGACAGTCCCGCAGCGGCGGAGAAACTGGCGCAGGTGCTCAATTCGCATCTGCGGAGCAGGACCGACACAATGCCGATTCATGTGAATCTGATTCCCGTCAACCCCGTTGCGGAGACGGGCTTTGAAAAGTCGGGCAAGCCCGCCCTGCACCGCTTTGCGGCGATCCTCGAATCCCGCGGAATCCGCGCAACGGTTCGTCGGACGCTCGGTGCCGACATCAACGCTTCGTGCGGTCAGTTGCGGAGGGGACACGGGGGATGCGAGGGACGCGATGGGAAAACTTCTTAGAAGGAAGTGAACGCTTCGCTGCTGACGGTTGCATAACAACCGTCATTCCCAAATCCTTTCAAGAACTTTCAACGCATGGGATTGGTGCGAACATACCGACTTGAATTCTGAAAGAATGCGGCGGATTGTGAAGGATGGCAATTTTGACTCTTGACTTTTTGAAAAAAGTGTGGTATACTATATAAAATGGATGTTTCTACCCCGATTTTGGGGGATAAAATAAAACAAACCCAAGGAGGAATTTGCAATGGCAACCGAAACACGCCCGCTGGTCAGCGGATCCTATCTGGAATATATGGGCAGACCTCTTGTGAGGCAGGATGACACGATTATTTACGGGGACATGAGCGAAAAATGCGTTCTGATTCTGGAGATTCTGAAACGGGACGACACCTCGAAAATGCCGAAGAGCGTATTGGTCCAATTGGTGGATTCCAAGGACACGACCAAGATTATCCGACAGACGGACAAAAAAAGTCTGTACGACGCATTCAGTATCGGCGTGGTCTGGTTGGACCGCGCGTTGCAGGAGGAATGAACCAAACGGGAGACGGGCAATGCCTGCCTCCCGTTTGGTTTTGCGGGGATTGATACTTTCAACCGATGCGGAACGACACATGGGTCGTTCCGTCCCAAACGTCAACTAACCTGAACTATTTCTATCCGGTAGCGGGAGCAACCGGAATTCGTAGAGCGTATCCGGCTACAGAAAAATCAGCACAACAAAAGGAGAGGGGGAAATCTCCCTTGGTTCAAGTTTTGAAAGGTCTTGGGAAACTTTTTCAAAAGTTTCCCAAGTGGGGTTCGGGGGAAAGCCCCGAGACTTTATTTTCTGAAAAAATCGGAAAAAGTGGTGCGTAAGGGTTTACAAACGGACAAAAATATGCTATACTAAATAGGAATATCTATTTATACGGAAAGAAAAGGAGGGGACGGCATGAACGCTTCACCCGAAACGAACCAAAATCCGCGAGAGGAGCGCAACACGGCGGAAGAAAAAAACACGCATGGAAACGGAATGCTTGCCGTGGCGGCGGTCCTTTTCGCGCTTGCTTCGGGAACGGTCCCGATTGCATTGGTGAAACCGTGGGTCGGAATGGGACTCTGGGCGGCAATGCTGATTGGGTGTGTCGTCCTGTTCCGCCGAATGCGTCTCGGCGTTACCCTGACGCTCGTTGCGTCGGTCGCGGCATTTCTGCTTTCGGGGTCCTACCTGTTTGTCGGACCGCTTGCCACGGCACTGGCCGTGGGAACTTTTTCCGGCGCGTTTTTGATGACCTCCCTTGAAAAGCCTTACCTTGCTTGTCTCGGTCCGCTTTTGGCAACGGCGATCACCGCCGCCTTTACGCAGGACCCGCTCCTGATTGTCGCGGCACTTGCCCTGCTTCCTGCGGCGGCACTGACCGCGTTCGCAACCAAACGGGGGATGGGCAGAACCTCGGTTATCTGCTTTGGCGCGGGCGGTCTGCTCGGCGCGGCGCTCATCCTCTTTGTGGTCGCGTTGGCAAGAACCGAGGCGGGCTTTTCCGTTGAAACCGTGCAGGCATTGCTCGATGAATGGAAAGCAAGCCTGCTCGCCGACCGAATGGAAATGCGGGACGGTCTGCTTGCAATGCTGGAGCGGGCTTACGAGAATTCGGGAACCGCGGGAACGCAGTCGGCGCAGACGATGATGGACTACTATCGGCGGCTGATGAGCGACGCGGTACTGGAGAGCGACCTGACGCGGATGTTCAACGTCCTGCCCGGGGCGGTCGCGGCAATCGCACTGATTGCGGCGTATCTCGGTCAGCGGTTGCTCCTGGACGGGTATGACGCGGCGGGGATGCGGTCGCGTATCACGCCCGAGAGCGAATTTCTGGTGTTGAGCCTGCCCGCGGCGGTCATCTACGTGGTCTGCCTGATTCTGTCGCTGATATTCGACACTTCCTATGCGGTCCCCGTGGTGACGGCGGAGAACCTGCTCCTGATTCTGACCCCCGGACTTTGCGCGGTCGGATGGGGCGCGCTGACGCGGTTTTATCGGTCGGTTCCGCCGCGCGGGCGGGGCGTCCTGATTGTTCCCGCGATTGCACTGCTTTGCTGTGCGTCCTCATCGGTGTTCTATGTGCTGGCGGCTTACGGCGCATACACAACCATCTTTTCCGCCGTGCGCCGCGCAATCCTGCGCCGCGGGGGACCGAATCCGCCCGACGACGGACCGTTCGGCGGCGGAGACGATGACGGCAATCCGTTTGACTGATTTTCTTCCGCGATTTCCGAATAAAGGAGACTGACAGATGATAAAAAAGAAACCTTCGTCTTTCCGAACCGACCTGCGGTCACCGCTGATTGCGGGGGCGGCAATCGGGGCGGTCCTGCTGGCGCTCTTGGCGGTGCTGACGTTCCTGAGCGAGGGCGGCAAACCGATTGTCCCGCCCGAGCACCTGCCGTATTATGCGCTTGCGTTGCTCGGCGTGCATTTGCTGACCGTTGGGCTGATTCTGTTCGCGTATCTGACGCGCTATCGGCGCATCAGTGAGGCGAACGACGCGGCGGACCTGATGACAACCGAAATCAGCGATATGTTCCGCTATGTGGTGGATATTCCGTATGCCATCATAGGCGGTGACGGTATGGTCAAAATCGTATCGGGTGCGCTCCAGACCATCCTGCAATTCCGTTCGCCCATCTGCAACGTCCCGCTCTCCGACTTCTGCTCGGTTCCGATGAGCGAAATCATCGGCTACGCGCAGGCGGGCGAGCAGGTCAAGAACCTTTCCTACAACGAGGACGGTGTGCCGATTGACAACACCCAACCGATGACGACCGAGATTGAGGGCAGGAAGTACGACCTGCGGTGCTATATCATGCGTTCGCGCGGGAAAGACTACTATTTCGTGGTCTTTGACGACGTGACCGATATGATGGCGCTGAAAAAGAAAAAATACGACGAGGAACCTGTGGTGGCGTATATCGTCATCGACAGTCTGCAGGAACTTGCGCAATACGTGCGGGTCAGTTACCGGACGGCGGTCAGCGAAATCGAAACCATTCTCAAGGAGTGGGTCGCGGGACTGGGCGGCATGATTCGCGAATACGAGCGGGAGAAGTACCTGACGGTGTTCAACCGCGCGGCTCTGGACGATTGCATTGCGAACAAGTTCCGCATTCTCGAAACCGTGCGGAACGTGAAACTGGGGGACAACAGTTACCCTGTGACCATTTCCATGGGTGTCGGCGCGATTGACGGCAGTTTTGAGGACAAGGAACGCGCCGCATCCGACGCTCTGGACATTGCCCTGCAAAAGGGCGGCGACCAGGTGGCGGTCAACGACGGAAAGAGCGTGACGCCTTACGGCGGCAGAGTCAACACGATGTACGGCTCGACGACCATCACGTCGCGCGTGAATTCCCAGCACCTTTGCCAACTGATGCGCGAGGCGGGGAACGTGTTGATTATGGGACACCGTGCGCCCGACTACGATTCCATCGGTTCGTGCGTGGGGCTTGCGCGTCTGGCAATCTGTGCCCGCGAGGGGGACATTTCCCACATCCGCGTGGTGGTGGACCGGAATCACCAGAACTTCCGCAACTGCTACGATTTGCTTGCGCACCTGCCGGAGTACCGCTCGATGTTTATCAGCGGGGAGACGGCGCTTGACGCGGTGCGGTCGGACACGCTTCTGATTATGAGTGACGTGAGCAACGTATTCAACACGGAATGCCCGAAACTGCTCAAGTGCGTGCAGAACGTGGTGATTATTGACCACCACCGCCGTCCCGACCAGATGTATGAATTCAAGCCGCTGATGACCTACATCCGCCCGGGTGTTGCGGCGGCGAGCGAGTTGGTCAGCGAGATGTTGGAACTCAGTCCGTACCACGATGCGCTTCTGAAAGAAGAAGCAACGCTGATGCTGACGGGCTTGATGTTGGATACGAAGAACTTCACGCAGGGTGCGGAGATGCAGACCTTTGCGGCGGTGCATTACCTCTATGAGCGCGGCGCGCACACGAATGTGGCGCGGAGTTTCTTCACGGAGTCGATGACGAGTCTGTTCACTGCCTGCGACATTGACAGCCGCACGCGGACTTATCGCGACAAGATTGCGCTGACGTGGCAGAGTCTCGACCGTCCCGCGACCGAGGAGGACACGGTGGCGATTGCAAAGGCTGCGGACAAGTTGATGACGATTAACGGTATCGAAGCCTCCTTTGCGCTTCTGCACGCGGAGAACACGGTGACGATTTCGGCACGCTCGCACGACAAAATCAACGTGCAGTTGATTATGCAACGTCTCGGTGGCGGCGGTCACTACGACATGGCGGGTGCGAAGTTAACGCACACCTCTCTTGAGGCGGCGTCCCAGCAACTCAAGAGTGTGATTGACGACTACCTCGACCACGAGTACGGCGTGAAGGAGAAGTGAGGAGTGGGGGAGAGGAAGACCTTGGAGGCGCAGGGAGACCCCTTGAAAGACGGGCTTAACGCGGCAAAGCCGCTATTGACGAGATTTTGCGTTGCAAAATCTGTCACCTACCCTCCAAACCTCCCTGACCCTCCCCGAACTTCCCTGCACGGCAACCGCCGATTTGGGTTGTGAAAATTTCCCTCGCTTTTGGAGCGGCGGTTGCCGTACAGGGAAGTTTTTGGATTAGGCGCGAGGTGCGATGCCTTGCAGAGTGCGGCTGTCGCGCCCGTTTGGTTGGCAGGGTATTGGGAGAGTGTAAGTCTTGCGTGAGTGGAGTTTATCCCCCCTCATCAGTCGCTCACGCGACAGCTTCCCCCCGAGGGGAAGCCTTCCTTACGCTGTGCGAGCATAACGGACAAAATTTAGGAAGGCAAGAACATAGCGAATAATTATTTCGAGAGGCAACAGACCTTTAAGGCAACACCGCGCAATTCGCAATGGGCGCACTCGCTCGCGCCTTTCCCGTCATACTTCACAAAAATCCTTGCCTGTAGCCGCGCTACAGCCTGCGAATTTTTGTATTGTCTGACGAAAAATCCGGCTTCGCGATTTCACCATCGGAATTGCGCGGTATTGCCTTAAGAAAAAGCGGAATTCTAAGATACAAGTAATTTATGAGAACAAACAGGTTTTCAAATCCCCGCTCACTGTCCTTGTTATGAAAAACGAAAGGGATTTTGAAAAAGGCTTCCCCTCGGGGGGAAGCTGTCGCGTGAGCGACTGATGAGGGGGGATAAATCTCCGCCACATAGAAAAGTATCTTTCAATCGAAGCGAAACGACCCGCGTGTCGTTCCGCCCAATCATCAACTAACCTGAACCATTTCTAACCGGTAGCGGAGAGAAACGGCAAGCCGTTGTCCAAATCCCGCTGGACGGGATTTGGCTCGGAGCAGCCGGAATGCGTAGTGCCTATACGGCTACAGAAAAAACAGCACCACAAAAACATAGGGGAAAATCCCCCTTAGTTAAAGTTCTTGAAATTCTTAAAAACTTCTTTCAAGAAGTTTTTAAGTAGGGTTTGGGGCAAAGCCCCAAGGTCTTACGGTTCGGGGCAAAGCCCCGAGGTCTTAATAGGAGGAAACAACCATGAAAGTCATTTTGTTGGCGGATGTCAAAGGGCAGGGAAAGAAGAACGAGGTCATCGAGGTTTCGGACGGGTACGGGAAAAACTTCCTGATTCCGAGGAAACTCGCGAAACCCGCGGACGCGCAGTCGGTGAACGACGCAAAAATGAAAGAGAACGCGAGACTGTATAAACTGGAGACAGAGAAGAAAGAAGCGCAGGAACTGGCGGAAAAACTGAAGAAGATTACGGTTACCATCAAGGCGTCCTGCGGCGGTGACGGTCGGCTGTACGGTTCGGTGACGGCGAAAGACGTGGCGGAACGGTTGGCGACGGAGCACGGCATCACACTGGATAAGCGGAAAATCGTGGTCAAGGACCCGATTAAAGCATACGGCAGATACGCGCTGGAGGTCAAACTGTACCCCGAGGTCACGGGAACGCTGACACTGGCGGTCGTGGCGGAACAGTAAAAAGGAAAAAGGAAGCAGAAAAGCAGTAAGCATTAAGGAAGAATGGAAAACGAACTGATTGAAAAACGACTGCCGTTCTCCATGCCCGCGGAGCAGTCGCTTCTGGGCGCGGTCCTGATTGACCCTGTGTCGCTCAACGAAATAGCGGCACTGATGAAAGCCGAGGACTTCTATCTGGAAGAACATAAGCAGATTTACCTCGCCATGCAGGAGTTGTTCCTTGCGAACCGCGAGATTGACGTGGTGACGCTGATTGATATGCTCGTCACACGCGGCGTGTACGATAAGGCGGGCGGGGAGGACTATATCCGAACCCTGTCGGAGACGGTTCCGGACGCGATGAACGTCAAGGACTATGCGCGAATCGTCAAGGAGAAAAGCGTCCTGCGCCAACTGATTGCGGCGGCGGGGGAAATCTCCGAGAGCGCGTATTCCGAGCAGGAATCGGTGAGCGCGGTCCTTGACCATGCGGAGAACCTCATTTTCAAAATCGCACAGGGGCGGGATACGCAGAATTTCAAACACATCCGCGAGGTGTTGCAGGACGTCTACGGACATTTGCAGGAACTGCGGACCAACGCCGAGGCAACGCAGGGGACCAAAACGGGCTTCTCGCTTCTTGACCGCGTGCTGGCGGGAATGGGAAAGAGCGACCTCGTGCTGATTGGCGCGCGCCCGGGTATGGGAAAGACCTCGTTCGCGCTGAACATTGCCACCAACGTCGCGAAGCAGACCAAAAAAGCGGTGTGTATCTTCTCCCTTGAAATGTCGGCGGAGCAATTGGTCAACCGCGTGCTGTCAAGCGAGGCGCTGGTCAACAGTTACGCGCTCAGAACCGGAGAGTTGACTCCCGAGGATTGGGAGCATCTGGCGGTCGCGTCGGGAGAATTGTCGGGGTGCGATATTCTCATTGACGATACGTCGGGTATGACGGTCACGGCAATGAAAGCAAAACTGCGGCGGGTACAGAATCTCGGGTTGGTCGTTATCGACTATCTGGGACTGATGCAGGGCGACCACCACAACGACAACCGCGTGCAGGAAGTGTCGGAAATTTCGCGGTCGCTGAAAATTATGGCAAAAGAACTGATGGTGCCGGTCATCTGCTGCGCACAACTTTCACGCGGACCCGAATCGCGTACCGATAAGAGACCGATGCTTTCCGACCTGCGCGACTCGGGTGCTATCGAGCAGGACGCGGATACGGTTATTTTCCTCTATCGCAGTGAATACTATAAGACAGACGAGACGGCGAACAACCAGACCACCAGTATCGCGGAAGTCATCATTGCGAAAAACCGTCACGGGTCACAGGGAACCGTTTCGATGGGATGGAACGGTCAGTATACGAAGTTCCTGACAATCGAAGAGGGAGCAACACCTCCGTGAGGAATCTGACGAGGACGATGCGAGCGCCGTGGGAACTGGCGGGCATGCCGCGCGATACGGCGGTTGCCGTCGGATTTTCGGGCGGCGCGGATTCGGTTGCGCTCCTGTCGCTTTTGGAAAAAGCGGCGAAACGGGACGGTTTTCCGCTCCTTGCCCTGCATATCCATCACGGGATTCGCGGGGCGGAGGCAGACCGCGACGAGGCGTTCTGCCGCGACTTTGCGGCGCGGCTCGGCGTGGATTTTTGCGCAGTGCGGGTCGACGTCCCCGCGTGGGCAGCGGAACACGGCATGGGACTTGAGGAAGCGGCGCGCGAGGTGCGCTACCGTTGCTTTGAGGACGTCATGACGGAGCGGGGAATCCCTCTGCTTGCCACGGCGCACCACGCGGACGACAACGCCGAAACGGTGCTGTTCCGTCTGGCGCGCGGAACGGGGCTTGACGGACTCTGCGGAATTCCGCAGGTCCGGAAACTCGGAACCGGCGTGGTCGTGCGTCCGCTGTTGCCTTTTACAAAGGAAGAAATTCTCGGTTACTGTCGGGAGCACGGATTGGAATCCGTCACTGACAGTACCAATCTTGCACCCTGCTGTACGCGGAATATCCTGCGGCTTGAGGTCCTGCCCGCATTGGAGCGCGCGGTTCCGAACGCTGCGACAACGATGGCACGGACGGCGGAAAGTCTGCGGCAGGATGCGGACTGCCTTGACGGTCTTGCGGCGGAATGGTTGCGGACGCACCGCAAAGAGGACGCACTGCGGGCAGGGGATTTGCGCGGATTGCACCCCGCACTTCTCGGACGGGTGCTTGCGGAATTCCTCGGCGGGTGCGAGGCGGTCCACATCAAAGCGGTGGAAAAACAACTTGCGTCCGGAAAGGGCGGGAGCGTGACCCTGCCGCGCGACCGGTATGCGTCGCTGTGCGGCGGCATTTTGCGGGTCTTTCCAAACCTGCGCGGTGAGGGAATTGCAGGCGTGATTCCGTTCGGCGCGGGAAGTTTTGCGCTTTGTGACGGCAGGCTGACTGTTTCCGTACAGGAAACTGAAAAATGCCGGAAATGCAAGAAAGTTCACAGTTTGTCAACAACACATTATATCAATCGGTCTGAAAAATCTGTTATAATAAATCAGTTTTTCTGGAGAGAAATGCGGGACGGCGACAGAATTCGCATGGGAACGCGCGAGGTACGGTGCGCGACGCTTTTGCGCGCGGGCGGGATTCCCTGCGCGGTGCGGAAGCGGTTGCCCGTGCTGTGTCGTGCGGACGGCGAGGTGGTCTGGGTTCCTTTTGCGGAGCGCGGAGACGCGGAGCCGACTGAGGGGGCATACGCGGTCACACTGACGCTTTGGGAGAACCTGACAGACCGAGAAGACAAAGGAGAAAATCGGGATGTACGAAATCAGTCGGGATATTGAACGGATATTGGTCGGAAAAGAGGAACTGGATGCCATCTGCGACAGGCTTGCGGCGCAGATTACCGCCGAATACGGCGATTCGCCGCGCGACCTCGTGATGGTCGTGGTGCTGAAAGGCTCGGTGATGTTTGCGACCGACCTTGTACGCAGAATTCCGCGCCACGTGTGTCTGGAATTCATGAAAGTGTCCTCATACGGCGCGGGAACCGAAACGTCGGGCTTTATACAGGTACATCTGGACCTGAAGCGTGACATCAGGGGCGCGGATGTGATTATCATCGAGGATATTGTGGATAGCGGGCGCACACTGGAAAAGTTGTCGGGGTTGCTTGCAAACCGCGGTGCGCACAGCGTGAAATGCTGTACCCTGCTGGATAAACCCGAGCGGAGACAGGTCGACTTCAATGCCGATTACGTCGGGAAAATCGTGCCGGACGTGTTTGTAGTCGGGTACGGACTGGACTATGATGAGAAATACCGCAATCTGCCGTATGTCGGCGTGCTGAAACCGTCGGTGTACGAGAAATAAACGCGGAAGCGAACGGAGGAATTCATGAAGCAACGCAGTATTATCCGCCAACTGATTTACTACGGGGTTGCAATCCTGCTGATTGTTCTGGCAGTCAGCGCGCTAACCACACGCGGAACAAGCGCGAAAAAAGCGACCTATGACGATGTCATTGAAGCAATCAGCAACGCGGGCAAAGAGGACGCAACCGATGCGGACAAGATTCAGAGCATTACGCTGAATGCGAAGAATCAGTTGACCATCGTGTTTGCGGACACGAACAAGGCGTCTCTGACCTATAAATTCGACGAGAAAACGCTGAACTTCTTTTACAAGAACCTTTCCTCCGACGTGGAGGAACTGGTCAAGGCGGGCAAAATCGAGCGTTACGACCTGACTCCTGCGACCGAGGTTCCCGCTTGGCTCTCGTTCCTGCCGATGATTCTGATTGTCGTCTTTATGATTGTGCTGTGGGTCATTTCGGCAAACCAGATGAGCGGCAAAGGCGGCGGAAAGTTCAATTCGTTCGGCAGAGCAAAGGTCAAGACCCCGACGCAGAACGGGCAGAAAGTCCTGTTCCGCGATGTGGCGGGCGCGGACGAAGAAAAGGAAGAGTTGGTGGAGGTCGTGGAATTCCTCAAAGACCCGCAGAAGTTCACCAAACTCGGTGCGCGCATTCCGCACGGCGTTTTGCTTGTCGGCCCTCCCGGTACGGGTAAAACCCTGCTTGCAAAAGCGGTCGCGGGGGAGGCGGGCGTTCCGTTCTACTCCATCTCCGGCTCGGATTTCGTGGAAATGTACGTCGGCGTCGGCGCGTCGCGTGTGCGCGACCTGTTCGATACCGCGCGCAAATCGCCTGCGGCAATCATCTTTATTGATGAGATCGACGCGGTGGGACGGCACAGAGGTGCCGGACTGGGCGGCGGTCACGACGAGAGAGAGCAGACGCTCAACCAGTTGTTGGTGGAAATGGACGGCTTCGGGTCGCATGACGGCATCATCGTCATGGCGGCGACCAACCGTCCCGATATTCTGGACCCCGCTCTGCTTCGCCCCGGACGTTTTGACCGTCAGGTAACGGTCAACTACCCCGACATCAAGGGCAGAGAGGAGATTCTCAAAGTCCACTCGCGCAACAAACCGCTGGAAGCGGGCGTGGATTTCCACAAAATCGCGCAGTCGACGGTCGGGTTCACGGGGGCGGACCTCGCAAACCTGCTCAACGAGGCGGCGTTGCACGCGGCAAAGCGGGGCAAGTCGCTCATCGGCATGGACGACATCGAGGAATCCTATATGAAAGTCCTGCTGGGACCACAGAAGAAGTCCCGCGTGCGGACCGAAAAGGACAACAAACTGGTGGCGTATCACGAGGCGGGTCACGCGGTGGTGACCTACTACTGCAAGCATACCGACCCCGTCAAGCACATTACCATTATCCCGGCGGGCAGAGCGGGCGGCGTGACGATCCGCGTGCCGCTTGAGGACCAGATGGGGTCGACCAAGGGCGAGATGATTGACGACATCCGCATCAGCCTCGGCGGACGGATTGCCGAGGAACTGATTCTGGACGACATCTCCACGGGCGCTTCGAGCGACATCCAGAAAGCGACGCAGGTTGCGCGGAACATGGTCACGCGGTACGGTATGAGCGACCGCTTGGGACCGATTCTCTACGGTTCGGAGCACACGAGCGATGAGGTGTTCCTCGGGCGCGATTTCAGCAGCGGAAAGGACTACTCCGAAGAGACCGCCGCGGCGATCGACGAGGAAGTCCATGCCATTATCGAGCAGGCGTATGCCGACGCGAAGAAGATGCTGCAGGACCACATCGACCGCCTGCATTTCGTGGCGCAGTACCTGCTGAAGCATGAGAGCATGGACGGCGACCAGTTTGCCGCCGCAATGAAAGACGGCGCAACGATGGAGGAGTTGGAAGCCATTGCCGCGAAGAAAGCGGAGGAAAGTCGGCTTGACAACGAGAAAGCCGCAGAAGCCGCAAAGAATGCGGAGGAAAACGGCGAGAGCAACATGAACGGCGAGAGTAGCGGAAACGGTGAAAACGGGGCGAACGGGACCAACGGTGCCGACGCACCTGCGGGACCGTCCGACGAACCGCAGAACACGGAACAATAATGCCGCATGGCGATACAGGGGGGACCGCGACGAATTCGGTCCCCCTTGCTTGGGTTTCAGAGGGGCATCGGGACGTCCCTGCGTATCAAACCATAGAAAAGGAGAAACGGCATGGAAACGTTTGAGGACTACGGTCAGGGGCTGCCTGCATTTACGATATGCGGGGATACTTCGGGAAAATGCGGGAGTACGCGAACCGGATTGAGCGGGAGCCGGACCCGTGGATGCGGGAGTGGCTGTTGGGCGCGATTCTGCATGAATTCCGGAAGCACCGTGACAGGAGCAATCCCGTGATGAACCGCCCCGACGATTACATCCTGAAAGTGATTGACTACGTCAAAACGCATCCGGAGGAGAAACTGACCGCAGACATCCTTGCGGGGATGTTTTACGTCTCGAGGGACAAACTGAAGAAAGACTTCAAGCGAAGCACCTATATGAACCTCGGCGATTTCCTTCAGGCAATGCGGATGAATCTGGCGAAAGAGTTGTTGCGCAAGCGGTTACCCGTGAATGAGGTCATCAGATGGTGCGGTTATGAGAGCAGTTCCTATTTTTTCACACGGTTCAAGGCGGAAACGGGGGAGACACCGTTCCGATTTGAGCGATAGAACGGAAAGACCGTCGCAGGTTATTGCGATGGTCTTTTTTTATTAGTTATAGAAAACCACCTGCTAAGCAGGTGGTTCAGTAGAGGCTTTTGCCGTTGAACAAAAAACACCTTCTATGGTATAATACAAGCGGGTCTGGCCAACCGCAAGTAAAATAAACATAGAAGGAGGTCAATTATGAAAATTGACACAAATCGTATAGCACATACCACATGGAATTGCACCGCCGGAAAATGTGTTGGGAAACGGTTGACAAAACATTTGGATGTGGTATAATACGATTTGGTTTGTTGAAAATTACCATGAAACGGAGCGCTTTTATGACACCTGATTTTTTTCTGCGGTTTACCGCCGTTCGCGACGCGCGTACGTCTTGCAATGCACATTTGAATACCTGATTGCACTTTTGGTCGCGGACGCGTTTTTGGCGAAGTTGTTGAACGCGTTGGATATTGACGACGCAACGGTTGGAATCATTTCTTCGTTCATTACGCTGGCATTTACGGTGCAGATTCTTTCGGTTCTGCTTTGCCGTCGGAAAATGAACTCCAAGCGGATTTCCACCATCCTCAACTGCGTGGGGCATCTGCTGTTCGTCTTTCTTTATCTGACCCCGTTCCTGCCGTTCCGCGGGACCGGCATCAAGATGATTGTGATGGGTATCATTCTGGTGTCCTATGCCATGCGGTATCTGGTTGCGACCATTGTATTCCGTTGGGCGAACAGTTTCGTGGACCCCTGCGGTCGGGCGGATTTCTCGGCGAAAAAAGAGATTATCTCCCTGCTTTGCGGCATGGCGTTTACTGCGTCGGTCGGTTACATTTTCGGTCGGTTTGAGAGCGCGGGAAAGATGGACACGGGATTTCTGGTGATTGCGGTTCTGGTCCTCGTCCTGAACGTTGCGAATTTCATCTGCTTTCTGTGCATCGGGAAAGAGGAGGTCCCCGAGGGGCGCGAGGTCTGCGGCATGCGGGAGGTCCTGCGCGAAACGCTTGGAAACAAGAATTTCCGCTCGGTCGTTTATCTCACGGTTCTGTGGGAAATGGGACGGTATTTCACGGTGGGATTTGTGGGGATTTACAAGACCAAGGACCTCGCGATTTCCATGTTCGCGATTCAGGTTATCAACATCTGCGGGGAAGCCGCGCGGGCGCTTTTGTCGCGACCGTTCGGGAAACTCTCCGACAAGACTTCCTTTGCACACGGAATGGAGATTGCGCTCGGCGTTGCCGCGGCGGCATTCCTTTGTCTGATGTTCACGGGGGCTGCGACATGGTTCCTGATTATTCCTTACACGGTGTTTTACGCGGTTTGTTTGGCGGGGCTGAACGCGAACTCTTTCAACATTACGTACAGTTATGTTCGTGCCGACTGCATTGCCGAGGCGATGGCAATCAAAAACTGCATTGGTGGTCTATGTGGCTTTGGCGCGTCCCTGCTCGGTAGCCGGATTCTTGCTTCCGTGCAGGGGAACGGGAACCGTCTCTTCGGAATCGAAATTCGCGGTCAGCAGGTGCTTGCAATCTGCTCGCTGCTCTTTATTCTCGGCGCGTTCCTTGTGACGCACTTTGTCATCGGCAAGCAGAAAGTTTTGAAGCAGTAAAAGACCTTGGGGCTTTGCCCCAAACCCGAAGACCTTGGGGCACCGCCCCAAACCCGAAGACCTTGGGGCACCGCCCCAAACCCTGCTTAGGAAACTTCTTGGAAGAAGTTTCCTAAGAACTTTCAAGAACTTTAAGCAAGGGGATTTTTGCTCCTTGCTTTTTGTTGTACTGATTTTTCTGTAGCCGTATACGCTCTACCAATTCCGGCTGCTCCCGCGTCCAATCCCGTCCAGCGGGATTGGCAAAGCGGCTATCGCCGCTCGCTCCG
>SAMEA3663036__coassemble_519_pt1 | contig 17936 bp, 5 predicted proteins | sample SAMEA3663036__metabat2_low_PE_039 | metagenome-assembled genome bin SAMEA3663036 (sample SAMEA3663036) | pig gut metagenome | biome: pig gut; feature: pig-associated habitat; material: faeces | place: France | collected 2012
ATCAGCACCGTCATGGTGTAGGTGATGAACCGCACGGGCAGTCCCGACACGGCGGCGAAGTCGCGGTCGAACGCGCCCTTGGTGATGACGAGATAGCGGTCCCCCTCGCGGTTGACCGTGGTCATCAGTTTGCGGTCCGAATCGAACGGCAGTTCCGCCGCGCGCGGGAATTCACCGTTCAGCGCTTCTTTCGGCATTCCGATTTTCATGGCGCCGAGGACCAACGCGGTCTCGGTCGGGTCGCCGATGTGTTTCTCTTTTCCGTCCTCCACCGTGACCGAGCCGTCACAGCAGAGCGCCGAAAGACGCAGGAGTTCCCGCGTGCGGTCGCTCTGTTCCTCCGTGGGATTGAACTGCTTCGATTCCGCGTCGCCGTCGCACCATGTGCGCACCAAGGTCATGCGGTTCTGAGTCAGGGTGCCGGTTTTGTCCGAGCAGATGACCGACGCGCTCCCGAGCGTTTCCACGGCGGGCAGGCGGCGGATGATGGCGTTCTTTTTCACCATTCTCTGCACGCCGATGGAGAGTACCACCGTGACAATGGCAGGCAGTCCCTCGGGAATTGCCGAAACCGCAAGCGACACCGCCGTCATGAAAATTTCCAACGGCGGAATTTTGTTAATCAGCCCGATGACGAAAATCACCGCGCAGGCAGCAAGCGCCACGATGCCGAGGTATTTTCCGAGTTGTCCGAGTTTTTCCTGGAGCGGAGTCTTGCTCTCCCCCGCGCCCTCCAAAAGGTCCGCAATCTTGCCCATTTCGGTATTCATTCCCGTTTCGGTCACGACTGCCAACGCCGTGCCGTAAGAGATGCTGCACCCCGCGTAGAGCATGGTGACGCGGTCGCCGAGCGGCGCGTCCTCGGCAACCGTTCCGTCCGCGTATTTCTCCGACGGGACCGATTCACCCGTCAGCGCGGATTCCTCGCTTTTCAGGCTGACCGAGCGGAGCAGTCTCGCGTCCGCCGGCACACTGTCCCCTGCCTCCAGACGGATGATGTCACCGGGGACCAACTCCGCCGCATCGATGATTTTTTCCGTGCCGCCGCGAATGACCCTTGTGTGCGGAGCGGAAAGGCTTTGCAGGGCGTCCAACGCTTTTTCCGCGCGGCTCTCCTGTGCCACGCCGATGACCGCGTTCAGGATGACGATGACAAGAATCAGCGCGGGTTCCAGAAACTCTTTTGCGTCGTCCCCTCTCAGTGCAACGACGAACGAGACGATTGCCGCCGCAATCAGGCAAAGAATCATCACGTCCTTGAACTGTTCCAGAAACCGCACAAACAGGGATTTCTTTTTCTTCCCGCGCAGACGGTTCGGTCCGCGTTCGGCAAGCCGCTTTGCGGCTTCCTCCTCCGAAAGCCCCGTTTTCGCGTTGCTCCCGAGTTCGGTCAGGACCTCTTCCGGTGTCCGACTGTAAAATGGCATTCTGTTTTCCTCCCTCAAATCTATCTTTAGGATTGCCAAAGCGCGACAGAATTACACACGCTGTCGCCCGATGTTATTATAATATCACGATTTTCTCAAACTGTCAAGTGATTGTTTTAATTTTTTCCGTTTTTTACATTCTATTCATTTATTTGACGTAACCGAATAAGCGTCGCCGCACTGTGCCATACTATCATCAAAAAAGGAGTGATAAAATGAAAACGGTTATCATCGGTGGCGGCATTGCGGGTCTTGCCGCGGGAATTTACGGACAGAAATACGGTCTGGACTGCGAAATTTATGAAAAAAATCCGCACGTCGGCGGAAATCTGACCGGATGGGAGCGCAAAGGATGCAAGATTGACAACTGCATTCACTGGCTTTGCGGCACGCTCCCGGGCAACGCGACCTATGATACATGGCGCGACATGGGGCTTCTCGACGACCTCACGACGGTCCATCGGAACGACCGCCTCTATGAAAGCGAGCGGAACGGGGAACGCATCGGACTTTACGCCGACCTCGACAAGACCCGCGAACGGATGCTCCGTCTTTCCCCGCAGGACAGCGAGGAAACCGACCGCCTGATTGCAACCGTGCGGGCGCTGATTCCCTTTGCGGGGAGCGGGACCCTGCGCGAAAAAGCCGCAATCGTTGCGCACGTCCCAGACCTGCTCCGCTACAAGTCGATGAATCTTTACCACCTTGCGGAACGCTTCCGCCATCCCCTGCTACGCCTGCTCCTGACCGACTATATCGGCGGTGAATTCTCCGCCATCGCTCTGCTTTGCGCGTATGCCGCCTACGTCAGCGGGAACGGCTCGATTCCCGACGGCGGGTCTTTTGCGGCGGCGGAACGGGTGGGGCGGCGGTTCACCTCTCTCGGCGGCGTTCTGCACACGGGGGTCGGCGTTTCCAAAATTCTGACCGAGGGTGGCATCGTCTGCGGGATTCTGACCGAGAACGGCGAGCGCATTCCCGCCGACCGCGTCATCTGCGCCTGCGACCCGTTCGTCACGTTCGGGCGTCTCCTGCCCCGCGAGGCAATGCCCTCTGCTCTTGCGCGGCGGCTGAACAACCCGCAGACGCCTGTTTTTTCCAGTCTTCACGCGGCATACCTTTGTGACCGCGACGCGCTTTCCGAGCCGTTCGGGACCCGCGTAATTGATTCGCCTTGGTTTTCCTCCCGCAGCGGCGGTCGGTTGCCCGTCAAGGAGTATTCGGCAGAGCCGTCCTTTGCCCCTGCGGGGAAAGTCCTGCTTCAGACTATGGTATTCCAGACCGATCAGGAGTGCGCCGACTGGATTGCGCTGTCGGTCAACAAGCCGGCTTACCGCCGCCGCAAAGAAGAGGTCAGCACGCGGATGGGCACGGCGATTCTGGACGCGATGCCCGCGCTTGCCAAGGGCTTTGAAATTGTCGACTGTTGGACTCCCGCCACTTACCACCGCTATTTCGGTGCGCACTGCGGCGCGTATCTTTCCAATGCCTTTACGCCCTCCGCTTCCCTGCGGACCGCCTCCCCGCTTGTTCCCGCCGTACAGGGCTGTTTTCTTGCCACGCAGTGGCTTCACTCCCCCGGGGGACTTCCGATTGCCGCCGACTGCGGTCGTCGCGCCGCGCAAGCCGTTGCAAAAGAGATGCACCGGAAACAGTTTCCGAAGCGAAGCAATGCTCCGTCGTCAATGCCGGCAAATTGACCCCCTCACAAATACCAAATCCCGTCTGGCAGGGGATTGTCCGCCTTTTTGTTCGTGCCGAGATTCCGCCTGCGGGCGCCCGCAGGCGGAATCTCGGCAGTGCATATACCTCTGAGCAAACATTTACCGTCTTATTTATAAAACGAAATCAAATCCTATTCTCGTTTATTCGACCTGAATCAATACAGGATTGTCTTTTTTGCGTATCTTCGCGCAAATGCGCAGAAAAAAAGGAGAGTTCTTCATTTTTCTCGGCGCGGGTTGACATTCTCGGCGGATTGTGCTATGATAAGGGAAGAAAATAGAAGGAGTATCCCCTCATGGAATTTATCAATCCGAACGTCTCGGTCCTGCAAAACAAAAAACTGTTCATTTTCGACATGGACGGCACCATTTATCTCGGCTCGCGGGTCTTTCCGTTTGCCATCCGCTTCATTCGGAATCTGCGCGCGCACGGTAAGCGGGTTCTGTTCTTCACCAACAACGCCTCCCACTCCCCCGCATTCTACATGGAGAAACTGACCCGCCTCGGCTTTGAGCCGTCGCGGGAGGAAATTATGACCTCCGGTGACGTGACCATTGAGTTTCTCAGACGTCATCGCGCGGGAAAAAGCGTGTATCTGGTCGGCACGCCCGATTTGGAAAACAGTTTCCGTGCGGCTGGAATCCCTCTGCTCCGCGGGGACGAGGACCGCGCCGACATTGTAATCACCAGTTTTGACACCACTCTGACTTACGAAAAACTCGACCGCGCCTGCCGTCTCATTCGCGGCGGGGCGGAGTACCTCTCCACGCATCCCGACTTCAACTGCCCCACCGAGACGGGCTTCATTCCGGACAGCGGCGCCATTGCGGCTTTCGTTACTGCGTCAACCGGAAAAGTTCCGGTCTATTTCGGCAAGCCCTACCGCGAAACGATTGATATGATTTGCGAGGCAACGGGCTTTGAGCGGTCCGAGATGTGTATCTTCGGCGACCGTCTCTACACGGACATTGCGATTGGTCGTCGGCACGGTGTGACTGCGGTTCTGGTTCTGACGGGAGAAACGACAATGGCAGACGTTGATTCCGCCGCTCCTGCCGACCGCCCCGATTTCATTTTCCCGTCTCTTGACGAGACGGACAGAGAGATGTTTGGGAAATAAGGTCTCGGGACTCTGTCACGAACCCGAAGACCTCGGGACTCTGTCCCGAACCCGAAGACCTCGGGACTCTGTCCCGAACCCGAAGACCTCGGGACGCTGTCCCGAACCCTGCTTAGGGGACTTCTTAAGGAGAAGTCCCCTAAAAACCCTCAAGACCTTAACTCAATTTGATTTTTGATTCTGTCTTTTCGTTGTTCAAATTTTGGTGTAGCCATATACGCTCTACGCATTCCGGCTGCTCCGAGCAAAATCCCGTCCAGCGGGATTTGGGCGCTTGCGCTCTCTCCGCTACCGGATAGAAGTGGTAGGGAAGTTACATTTGAATAGGGCGGAACGACACATGGGTCGTTCCCTACGAATTTTTCCTTTTAGGAGAGCAAATCCCCTTAAAAAAGAAGTTGTAGGGAACGACCCGCGTGTCGTTCCGTTTCATTTATCAACTAACTTGAACTATTTCTATCCGGTAGCGTAGAGAGGCGTTAGCCGTCAAAATCCCGCTGGACGGGATTTTGCTCGGAGCAGCCGGAATTCGTAGCACGGGAGATGGCTACACCAAAATTTGAACAACGAAAAGACAGAATCAAAAATCCAATTGGGTAAAGTTCTTGAAAGTTCTTAGGAAACTTCTTTCAAGAAGTTTCCTAAGCAGGGTTCGGGACAGAGTCCCGAGGTCTTAGGGTTCGGGACAGAGTCCCGAGGTCTTAGGGCTTGGGGCAGAGTCCCGAGGTCTTGACCTTTCCCCTCACTCCGCCGTGCCGATGCGCAGAGCGAGAGCGGAGCAGTCGTCGTGGGAGGGGAAGCCTGCCGCGTGACTGCAAATGTCGTAAACAATGCCCTCCGGCTCCCGCGTGCCGCAAGAGGCGAGATAGACAGTCAGCCATTCGCATTCCGGGTCATCCTGCAGAATCCCGTCACTCACCATCACCACCGTGTCGCCCGCGCGCAGGTCAAATTCCGTCGCCTGCGCGTCAAGTTTTCGGATAATTCCAATCGGCGCACTGCCCGCCTGCAGACGGCGAACCGTCCCGTCCCGCACAATGAAACTCGGCGCGGCACCGCTCTTGATAAACGACGCTTTGCCCGTAATCAGGTCCAACTCCATCAAATCGACCGTCGAAGAACATTCCTGCGCACTGTCGGGACAGCGGGAAAGAATCAGATTGTTCAGCATCCGCAGAGCGGTTGCCGCACGGTTGCCTGCGCGAAGCATCTTTTCCAGAAAGACCGAGCAGATTCCGGAGGTCAGAGCAGCCTCCTTGCCGGCACCCATCCCGTCGTTAATCAAAGCGTAAAAGTAATCCTTGCGGTTGGCGAACAGGTTCACGGTGTCTCCGCTGACCCCCTCGCAGGCGAGGTTGTACTGCGCCCCCGCCACCGACAGCCGCCGCTGTGCCTGAAGCAGCATCGAGGAGGTCCCGTCCTCCACTTCAAAAGTCGGTTTCCCGAGCGCAAGCCCGCACATCTCGCCGAGGTCCCCGCGCAACGTGTCAAGCGTGACCTTTGCCCGCTCGGTGTCAACGCCACGGACAAAAATCTGCCTGCGCCGCTTGCCGTAAACCGTCACGCTCCCGAAACCGATGCCCGCATCGCGCAGATAAACGCTCACGCGGTTTTCCAGTTCGGGGTCCGAACGGTATTCCCCGTCATCCTCCGCAAGTGCATCGTTAATCAGGTTCGCCGCCGCCTCGTAGTCCATCGCCAACACCTCGGTCCGACTGCTCCGAAGCAACTCGCCCGTCAGCCGCGCGCACCCCGCGTTAATCTGCCGCAGAATCAGGTCCATGGATTGGCACCGATGCCGCAGATGCTCGGGGACCTGCTCTCCGTCCACACGCCCCTTGGTGTGCAGTTGCGCAATCAGCGCGCTCATCACCGCGAGCGTTTCGGAATACTCCAGACCCCAGCAAACGGTCTTGTTCGGGCAGTCGGCGCAGACCGCATCAAACGAGGAATCGCAAATACGGCGCAAATCCAGTGTCCCCGGGCGGCGCAGACGGTCGCTGAGATTGTAAAACATCTCCGAAAGCCCCGAGAATGCGTCCGAAAGGTCGCGGAACCGCCCGTTGCTGTCCTCGTGACGGTCGCGCGCCTGCCGCAGGGTCACTGCATCATCCGCCCCGCTGTCGGCGTAAACAGATTCGGGTTCCCGACGGTCCGCGAGCGTGACCGCAAGCGTCATTACCGCACCCACCGCAAGATAGGCGGGCAACAGGACCACCGCCTCCGCCGCGCCGAGCATGTACACCGACCACCCGAGCGCACCGAGACAGGCAAGCGGAATTCCGACGGTTCCCTTTCCGCGTCCCCGCAGACCGCCGCAGATAAGGGCGGCAATCAGAAACGCGGGAATCAGGACGGGACGGCAGGCAATGCCGCACACCACCCCCGCCGCGGCACCGTACCAGACACCTGCAAAACTTGCGGTTGCAAGGCTGAGAAACAGGGCAAGCAGGAGCGAGACGGGGACCCCCGCAATCTCGGCAAAGTCCGCCGACCAGACCAGCGCCGCCATCAGCGCCCCCACCGAGAGCGGGTAAAGCAGAAAGCGGTCGCGCCTGCCCTCCAAAGCGTTTGCAAACAGGACCACCGCCGCAGGCGCAACGGTGACGGACACCACCATCGCAAACCAGTCATAGAAGCGGAAACCGCCCGAAATGACCCGTGCCATCGAAACGGTCAGCATTCCCACCGCCGCAGCCGCGCTCCGCAGGGCAAGGCTGTCGGTAAGCGTGGCGCGGACCTGTTCTCCGAACGCCGCAAACCACCGCCGGTCAGTCCGTGCGGGGATGCTTGTCCGCGCGGCGGCGGGAGCGGGTTCCAACAACTGCCGCAAAGCCTCCGGCAAGGAAACCGCCGTTACGGGAGATTCCATCAGAAGCCGCGCGGTCAGGCGAACCACCGTAGCCACCGCGTAGACCACAATCATCGGCACGGGATTCTCGCCCAGTGCAACCTCCGCCAGAATCAGCCCGCCGAGAATGCCCGCCACCTGCCCGCCCGAGGCACAGAGCAGAGCGATTCCGAACGGACGGGTGTCAAATGCGAGTCGCCCAAGCCCCATCAGATATGCCACACCGCCAAACAACAGTTGTTTTGCAAGCCACAGGAGCCTCCGACGGCTCGCGGCGGGGTCTTTCTCCCCCAATCTTTCGGTCAGTCGGCTGACCCGTTTCGGTTTCGTGTTTTCCTGCATTTTCAAAGTCCTTCCCTTCTCCGATTCTCCGATTTCACCGCCACAGCGGCATTTTCCGCCGCGCGTTTCTATCCGCCTACCATTTTATACCAATTCTTGCAAAAAACAGGTCGAAAGAAACCGATAGTTTTTTGACGAATCCGCCCGCTTTTGCACCCCTCCCGTCAAAACAGGTCGGTTCGGAGCGACACACGGGACATATTTGGAAGAATTTTACAGTTTCCGTGCTGATTTTGTCGTGCGATTTTTCGGTCCGCAGAAGCAAATTCTTTTTGCACGGGGACTTCCATTCCGTCGGAAAATGTGGTATAATAGGTACAGAATCGGAAAAGGACGGACAAAACGGTGGAGAACGACAGAATCGTATGCTTTACGGGTCACAGAGTGATTCCGCAAACCGAACACGCGGCGCTGAAACGGCGGTTGCGGCAGGAAATTATACGTCAGATTGAAGTGGGCGCAACGCACTTCCGCGCGGGCGGCGCGCTCGGATTTGACACCATGGCGGCGCAGACCGTTCTGGAATTGCGCGAACGGTATCCCGCCATCCGCTTGGAGTTGGTCCTCCCCTGCCCCAGTCAACCCGACCGCTGGCAGGCGCAGGACGTGGCGGTATATGAAGAAATCCGCGCGTTGGCAGATGAGGTCCATTATGTCAGCGGGACCTATTTTACGGGCGTGTTGCAGTTGCGAAACCGCAAGTTGGTGGAAAATGCGGCGGTCTGCATCGGTTATCTGACCGACAGCCACACGCATTCGGGCGGGACTGCGTACACGGTTTTGCAGGCGCTGAACGGCGGCGCGGAATTCATCAATCTTGCCGAATGACGCGCGGCGGAGCCGAACAGAAAAATCCGAAAAAAAGCCGTAACGCTCGTTTACGGCTTTTCGTTATGGTACGGTCGTTTGCCGAAAGCACCCGAAATGATAAAAAAGAACTCCGAACGCGCTAAAGAAACGAGCGCGGAATCGTTGTATAATAGAGAAAACGGAACAGCATCAGAAAGGAGCGCCGACATGAAAAAACGGTTTATCTGCGCCACGCGGGAAATCTGCGATTTTTCGCACCGCATCCCCGCCCCCTATCTGCGGCGGGCATTTGATTTGGACTTTGCCCCCGAACGTGCTGCGGTTTCGGTCTGCGAACTCGGGTTTTACCGCCTGTGGGTCAACGGGCAGGAGATTACCAAGGGCTATTGTGCGCCTTATATCAGCAATCCCGACGACCGCATGTATTTTGACACCTACGACCTTTTGCCGTATCTGCGGCAGGGGAAAAACGCCATCGGCGTTCTGCTCGGAAACGGGTTTCAGAATGATTTCGGCGTCGGGCTTGCCCTGATTCTGCCGCTGTTCTTCGGATTGAACGGCGTTCTCTACTCCATGCCTGCGGCGGATATTCTGACCGCAATTCTTTCGGCGCTCATCATCCTGAAAACCTACCGACAGCAGAACCGACAAAGCAGGGAACAGATATAAGCATAAAGGAAAGGACGCGAGCCGCGGCTCGCGTCCTTTCCTTTATGCTTATATCTGTTCCCTGCTTTGTCGGTTCTGCTGTCGGTAGGTTTTCAGGATGATGAGCGCCGAAAGAATTGCGGTCAGAATATCCGCCGCAGGCATGGAGTAGAGAACGCCGTTCAATCCGAAGAACAGCGGCAGAATCAGGGCAAGCCCGACGCCGAAATCATTCTGAAACCCGTTTCCGAGCAGAACGCCGATGGCGTTTTTCCCCTGCCGCAGATACGGCAAAAGGTCGTAGGTGTCAAAATACATGCGGTCGTCGGGATTGCTGATATAAGGCGCACAATAGCCCTTGGTAATCTCCTGCCCGTTGACCCACAGGCGGTAAAACCCGAGTTCGCAGACCGAAACCGCAGCACGTTCGGGGGCAAAGTCCAAATCAAATGCCCGCCGCAGATAGGGGGCGGGGATGCGGTGCGAAAAATCGCAGATTTCCCGCGTGGCGCAGATAAACCGTTTTTTCATGTCGGCGCTCCTTTCTGATGCTGTTCCGTTTTCTCTATTATACAACGATTCCGCGCTCGTTTCTTTAGCGCGTTCGGAGTTCTTTTTTATCATTTCGGGTGCTTTCGGCAAACGACCGTACCATAACGAAAAGCCGTAAACGAGCGTTACGGCTTTTTTTCGGATTTTTCTGTTCGGCTCCGCCGCGCGTCATTCGGCAAGATTGATGAATTCCGCGCCGCCGTTCAGCGCCTGCAAAACCGTGTACGCAGTCCCGCCCGAATGCGTGTGGCTGTCGGTCAGATAACCGATGCAGACCGCCGCATTTTCCACCAACTTGCGGTTTCGCAACTGCAACACGCCCGTAAAATAGGTCCCGCTGACATAATGGACCTCATCTGCCAACGCGCGGATTTCTTCATATACCGCCACGTCCTGCGCCTGCCAGCGGTCGGGTTGACTGGGGCAGGGGAGGACCAACTCCAAGCGGATGGCGGGATACCGTTCGCGCAATTCCAGAACGGTCTGCGCCGCCATGGTGTCAAATCCGAGCGCGCCGCCCGCGCGGAAGTGCGTTGCGCCCACTTCAATCTGACGTATAATTTCCTGCCGCAACCGCCGTTTCAGCGCCGCGTGTTCGGTTTGCGGAATCACTCTGTGACCCGTAAAGCATACGATTCTGTCGTTCTCCACCGTTTTGTCCGTCCTTTTCCGATTCTGTACCTATTATACCACATTTTCCGACGGAATGGAAGTCCCCGTGCAAAAAGAATTTGCTTCTGCGGACCGAAAAATCGCACGACAAAATCAGCACGGAAACTGTAAAATTCTTCCAAATATGTCCCGTGTGTCGCTCCGAACCGACCTGTTTTGACGGGAGGGGTGCAAAAGCGGGCGGATTCGTCAAAAAACTATCGGTTTCTTTCGACCTGTTTTTTGCAAGAATTGGTATAAAATGGTAGGCGGATAGAAACGCGCGGCGGAAAATGCCGCTGTGGCGGTGAAATCGGAGAATCGGAGAAGGGAAGGACTTTGAAAATGCAGGAAAACACGAAACCGAAACGGGTCAGCCGACTGACCGAAAGATTGGGGGAGAAAGACCCCGCCGCGAGCCGTCGGAGGCTCCTGTGGCTTGCAAAACAACTGTTGTTTGGCGGTGTGGCATATCTGATGGGGCTTGGGCGACTCGCATTTGACACCCGTCCGTTCGGAATCGCTCTGCTCTGTGCCTCGGGCGGGCAGGTGGCGGGCATTCTCGGCGGGCTGATTCTGGCGGAGGTTGCACTGGGCGAGAATCCCGTGCCGATGATTGTGGTCTACGCGGTGGCTACGGTGGTTCGCCTGACCGCGCGGCTTCTGATGGAATCTCCCGTAACGGCGGTTTCCTTGCCGGAGGCTTTGCGGCAGTTGTTGGAACCCGCTCCCGCCGCCGCGCGGACAAGCATCCCCGCACGGACTGACCGGCGGTGGTTTGCGGCGTTCGGAGAACAGGTCCGCGCCACGCTTACCGACAGCCTTGCCCTGCGGAGCGCGGCTGCGGCGGTGGGAATGCTGACCGTTTCGATGGCACGGGTCATTTCGGGCGGTTTCCGCTTCTATGACTGGTTTGCGATGGTGGTGTCCGTCACCGTTGCGCCTGCGGCGGTGGTCCTGTTTGCAAACGCTTTGGAGGGCAGGCGCGACCGCTTTCTGCTTTACCCGCTCTCGGTGGGGGCGCTGATGGCGGCGCTGGTCTGGTCGGCGGACTTTGCCGAGATTGCGGGGGTCCCCGTCTCGCTCCTGCTTGCCCTGTTTCTCAGCCTTGCAACCGCAAGTTTTGCAGGTGTCTGGTACGGTGCCGCGGCGGGGGTGGTGTGCGGCATTGCCTGCCGTCCCGTCCTGATTCCCGCGTTTCTGATTGCCGCCCTTATCTGCGGCGGTCTGCGGGGACGCGGAAAGGGAACCGTCGGAATTCCGCTTGCCTGTCTCGGTGCGCTCGGGTGGTCGGTGTACATGCTCGGCGCGGCGGAGGCGGTGGTCCTGTTGCCCGCCTATCTTGCGGTGGGTGCGGTAATGACGCTTGCGGTCACGCTCGCGGACCGTCGGGAACCCGAATCTGTTTACGCCGACAGCGGGGCGGATGATGCAGTGACCCTGCGGCAGGCGCGCGACCGTCACGAGGACAGCAACGGGCGGTTCCGCGACCTTTCGGACGCATTCTCGGGGCTTTCGGAGATGTTTTACAATCTCAGCGACCGTCTGCGCCGCCCGGGGACACTGGATTTGCGCCGTATTTGCGATTCCTCGTTTGATGCGGTCTGCGCCGACTGCCCGAACAAGACCGTTTGCTGGGGTCTGGAGTATTCCGAAACGCTCGCGGTGATGAGCGCGCTGATTGCGCAACTGCACACCAAGGGGCGTGTGGACGGAGAGCAGGTCCCCGAGCATCTGCGGCATCGGTGCCAATCCATGGACCTGATTCTGCGGCAGATTAACGCGGGGTGCGCGCGGCTGACGGGCGAGTTGCTTCGGAGCAGTCGGACCGAGGTGTTGGCGATGGACTACGAGGCGGCGGCGAACCTGATTAACGATGCACTTGCGGAGGATGACGGGGAATACCGTTCGGACCCCGAACTGGAAAACCGCGTGAGCGTTTATCTGCGCGATGCGGGCATCGGTTTCGGGAGCGTGACGGTTTACGGCAAGCGGCGCAGGCAGATTTTTGTCCGTGGCGTTGACACCGAGCGGGCAAAGGTCACGCTTGACACGTTGCGCGGGGACCTCGGCGAGATGTGCGGGCTTGCGCTCGGGAAACCGACTTTTGAAGTGGAGGACGGGACCTCCTCGATGCTGCTTCAGGCACAGCGGCGGCTGTCGGTGGCGGGGGCGCAGTACAACCTCGCCTGCGAGGGGGTCAGCGGAGACACCGTGAACCTGTTCGCCAACCGCAAGGATTACTTTTACGCTTTGATTAACGACGGGATGGGTGCCGGCAAGGAGGCTGCTCTGACCTCCGGAATCTGCTCGGTCTTTCTGGAAAAGATGCTTCGCGCAGGCAACCGTGCGGCAACCGCTCTGCGGATGCTGAACAATCTGATTCTTTCCCGCTGTCCCGACAGTGCGCAGGAATGTTCTTCGACGGTCGATTTGATGGAGTTGGACCTGATTACGGGCAAAGCGTCGTTTATCAAGAGCGGTGCCGCGCCGAGTTTCATTGTGCGGGACGGGACGGTTCGCCGTCTGCAGGCGGGCAGTGCGCCGATTGGAATTATCCGAAAACTTGACGCGCAGGCGACGGAATTTGACCTGCGCGCGGGCGACACGGTGGTGATGGTGAGTGACGGGATTCTGCAGGATGACCCGGAATGCGAATGGCTGACTGTCTATCTCGCCTCTTGCGGCACGCGGGAGCCGGAGGGCATTGTTTACGACATTTGCAGTCACGCGGCAGGCTTCCCCTCCCACGACGACTGCTCCGCTCTCGCTCTGCGCATCGGCACGGCGGAGTGAGGGGAAAGGTCAAGACCTCGGGACTCTGCCCCAAGCCCTAAGACCTCGGGACTCTGTCCCGAACCCTAAGACCTCGGGACTCTGTCCCGAACCCTGCTTAGGAAACTTCTTGAAAGAAGTTTCCTAAGAACTTTCAAGAACTTTACCCAATTGGATTTTTGATTCTGTCTTTTCGTTGTTCAAATTTTGGTGTAGCCATCTCCCGTGCTACGAATTCCGGCTGCTCCGAGCAAAATCCCGTCCAGCGGGATTTTGACGGCTAACGCCTCTCTACGCTACCGGATAGAAATAGTTCAAGTTAGTTGATAAATGAAACGGAACGACACGCGGGTCGTTCCCTACAACTTCTTTTTTAAGGGGATTTGCTCTCCTAAAAGGAAAAATTCGTAGGGAACGACCCATGTGTCGTTCCGCCCTATTCAAATGTAACTTCCCTACCACTTCTATCCGGTAGCGGAGAGAGCGCAAGCGCCCAAATCCCGCTGGACGGGATTTTGCTCGGAGCAGCCGGAATGCGTAGAGCGTATATGGCTACACCAAAATTTGAACAACGAAAAGACAGAATCAAAAATCAAATTGAGTTAAGGTCTTGAGGGTTTTTAGGGGACTTCTCCTTAAGAAGTCCCCTAAGCAGGGTTCGGGACAGCGTCCCGAGGTCTTCGGGTTCGGGACAGAGTCCCGAGGTCTTCGGGTTCGGGACAGAGTCCCGAGGTCTTCGGGTTCGTGACAGAGTCCCGAGACCTTATTTCCCAAACATCTCTCTGTCCGTCTCGTCAAGAGACGGGAAAATGAAATCGGGGCGGTCGGCAGGAGCGGCGGAATCAACGTCTGCCATTGTCGTTTCTCCCGTCAGAACCAGAACCGCAGTCACACCGTGCCGACGACCAATCGCAATGTCCGTGTAGAGACGGTCGCCGAAGATACACATCTCGGACCGCTCAAAGCCCGTTGCCTCGCAAATCATATCAATCGTTTCGCGGTAGGGCTTGCCGAAATAGACCGGAACTTTTCCGGTTGACGCAGTAACGAAAGCCGCAATGGCGCCGCTGTCCGGAATGAAGCCCGTCTCGGTGGGGCAGTTGAAGTCGGGATGCGTGGAGAGGTACTCCGCCCCGCCGCGAATGAGACGGCAGGCGCGGTCGAGTTTTTCGTAAGTCAGAGTGGTGTCAAAACTGGTGATTACAATGTCGGCGCGGTCCTCGTCCCCGCGGAGCAGAGGGATTCCAGCCGCACGGAAACTGTTTTCCAAATCGGGCGTGCCGACCAGATACACGCTTTTTCCCGCGCGATGACGTCTGAGAAACTCAATGGTCACGTCACCGGAGGTCATAATTTCCTCCCGCGACGGCTCAAAGCCGAGGCGGGTCAGTTTCTCCATGTAGAATGCGGGGGAGTGGGAGGCGTTGTTGGTGAAGAACAGAACCCGCTTACCGTGCGCGCGCAGATTCCGAATGAAGCGGATGGCAAACGGAAAGACCCGCGAGCCGAGATAAATGGTGCCGTCCATGTCGAAAATGAACAGTTTTTTGTTTTGCAGGACCGAGACGTTCGGATTGATAAATTCCATGAGGGGATACTCCTTCTATTTTCTTCCCTTATCATAGCACAATCCGCCGAGAATGTCAACCCGCGCCGAGAAAAATGAAGAACTCTCCTTTTTTTCTGCGCATTTGCGCGAAGATACGCAAAAAAGACAATCCTGTATTGATTCAGGTCGAATAAACGAGAATAGGATTTGATTTCGTTTTATAAATAAGACGGTAAATGTTTGCTCAGAGGTATATGCACTGCCGAGATTCCGCCTGCGGGCGCCCGCAGGCGGAATCTCGGCACGAACAAAAAGGCGGACAATCCCCTGCCAGACGGGATTTGGTATTTGTGAGGGGGTCAATTTGCCGGCATTGACGACGGAGCATTGCTTCGCTTCGGAAACTGTTTCCGGTGCATCTCTTTTGCAACGGCTTGCGCGGCGCGACGACCGCAGTCGGCGGCAATCGGAAGTCCCCCGGGGGAGTGAAGCCACTGCGTGGCAAGAAAACAGCCCTGTACGGCGGGAACAAGCGGGGAGGCGGTCCGCAGGGAAGCGGAGGGCGTAAAGGCATTGGAAAGATACGCGCCGCAGTGCGCACCGAAATAGCGGTGGTAAGTGGCGGGAGTCCAACAGTCGACAATTTCAAAGCCCTTGGCAAGCGCGGGCATCGCGTCCAGAATCGCCGTGCCCATCCGCGTGCTGACCTCTTCTTTGCGGCGGCGGTAAGCCGGCTTGTTGACCGACAGCGCAATCCAGTCGGCGCACTCCTGATCGGTCTGGAATACCATAGTCTGAAGCAGGACTTTCCCCGCAGGGGCAAAGGACGGCTCTGCCGAATACTCCTTGACGGGCAACCGACCGCCGCTGCGGGAGGAAAACCAAGGCGAATCAATTACGCGGGTCCCGAACGGCTCGGAAAGCGCGTCGCGGTCACAAAGGTATGCCGCGTGAAGACTGGAAAAAACAGGCGTCTGCGGGTTGTTCAGCCGCCGCGCAAGAGCAGAGGGCATTGCCTCGCGGGGCAGGAGACGCCCGAACGTGACGAACGGGTCGCAGGCGCAGATGACGCGGTCGGCGGGAATGCGCTCGCCGTTCTCGGTCAGAATCCCGCAGACGATGCCACCCTCGGTCAGAATTTTGGAAACGCCGACCCCCGTGTGCAGAACGCCGCCGAGAGAGGTGAACCGCCGCCCCACCCGTTCCGCCGCCGCAAAAGACCCGCCGTCGGGAATCGAGCCGTTCCCGCTGACGTAGGCGGCATACGCGCAAAGCAGAGCGATGGCGGAGAATTCACCGCCGATATAGTCGGTCAGGAGCAGGCGTAGCAGGGGATGGCGGAAGCGTTCCGCAAGGTGGTAAAGATTCATCGACTTGTAGCGGAGCAGGTCTGGGACGTGCGCAACGATTGCGGCTTTTTCGCGCAGGGTCCCGCTCCCCGCAAAGGGAATCAGCGCCCGCACGGTTGCAATCAGGCGGTCGGTTTCCTCGCTGTCCTGCGGGGAAAGACGGAGCATCCGTTCGCGGGTCTTGTCGAGGTCGGCGTAAAGTCCGATGCGTTCCCCGTTCCGCTCGCTTTCATAGAGGCGGTCGTTCCGATGGACCGTCGTGAGGTCGTCGAGAAGCCCCATGTCGCGCCATGTATCATAGGTCGCGTTGCCCGGGAGCGTGCCGCAAAGCCAGTGAATGCAGTTGTCAATCTTGCATCCTTTGCGCTCCCATCCGGTCAGATTTCCGCCGACGTGCGGATTTTTTTCATAAATTTCGCAGTCCAGACCGTATTTCTGTCCGTAAATTCCCGCGGCAAGACCCGCAATGCCGCCACCGATGATAACCGTTTTCATTTTATCACTCCTTTTTTGATGATAGTATGGCACAGTGCGGCGACGCTTATTCGGTTACGTCAAATAAATGAATAGAATGTAAAAAACGGAAAAAATTAAAACAATCACTTGACAGTTTGAGAAAATCGTGATATTATAATAACATCGGGCGACAGCGTGTGTAATTCTGTCGCGCTTTGGCAATCCTAAAGATAGATTTGAGGGAGGAAAACAGAATGCCATTTTACAGTCGGACACCGGAAGAGGTCCTGACCGAACTCGGGAGCAACGCGAAAACGGGGCTTTCGGAGGAGGAAGCCGCAAAGCGGCTTGCCGAACGCGGACCGAACCGTCTGCGCGGGAAGAAAAAGAAATCCCTGTTTGTGCGGTTTCTGGAACAGTTCAAGGACGTGATGATTCTTTGCCTGATTGCGGCGGCAATCGTCTCGTTCGTCGTTGCACTGAGAGGGGACGACGCAAAAGAGTTTCTGGAACCCGCGCTGATTCTTGTCATCGTCATCCTGAACGCGGTCATCGGCGTGGCACAGGAGAGCCGCGCGGAAAAAGCGTTGGACGCCCTGCAAAGCCTTTCCGCTCCGCACACAAGGGTCATTCGCGGCGGCACGGAAAAAATCATCGATGCGGCGGAGTTGGTCCCCGGTGACATCATCCGTCTGGAGGCAGGGGACAGTGTGCCGGCGGACGCGAGACTGCTCCGCTCGGTCAGCCTGAAAAGCGAGGAATCCGCGCTGACGGGTGAATCGGTCCCGTCGGAGAAATACGCGGACGGAACGGTTGCCGAGGACGCGCCGCTCGGCGACCGCGTCACCATGCTCTACGCGGGGTGCAGCATCTCTTACGGCACGGCGTTGGCAGTCGTGACCGAAACGGGAATGAATACCGAAATGGGCAAGATTGCGGACCTTTTGGAGGGCGCGGGGGAGAGCAAGACTCCGCTCCAGGAAAAACTCGGACAACTCGGAAAATACCTCGGCATCGTGGCGCTTGCTGCCTGCGCGGTGATTTTCGTCATCGGGCTGATTAACAAAATTCCGCCGTTGGAAATTTTCATGACGGCGGTGTCGCTTGCGGTTTCGGCAATTCCCGAGGGACTGCCTGCCATTGTCACGGTGGTACTCTCCATCGGCGTGCAGAGAATGGTGAAAAAGAACGCCATCATCCGCCGCCTGCCCGCCGTGGAAACGCTCGGGAGCGCGTCGGTCATCTGCTCGGACAAAACCGGCACCCTGACTCAGAACCGCATGACCTTGGTGCGCACATGGTGCGACGGCGACGCGGAATCGAAGCAGTTCAATCCCACGGAGGAACAGAGCGACCGCACGCGGGAACTCCTGCGTCTTTCGGCGCTCTGCTGTGACGGCTCGGTCACGGTGGAGGACGGAAAAGAGAAACACATCGGCGACCCGACCGAGACCGCGTTGGTCCTCGGCGCCATGAAAATCGGAATGCCGAAAGAAGCGCTGAACGGTGAATTCCCGCGCGCGGCGGAACTGCCGTTCGATTCGGACCGCAAACTGATGACCACGGTCAACCGCGAGGGGGACCGCTATCTCGTCATCACCAAGGGCGCGTTCGACCGCGACTTCGCCGCCGTGTCGGGACTGCCCGTGCGGTTCATCACCTACACCATGACGGTGCTGAT
>SAMEA3663036__coassemble_544_pt1 | contig 17273 bp, 12 predicted proteins | sample SAMEA3663036__metabat2_low_PE_039 | metagenome-assembled genome bin SAMEA3663036 (sample SAMEA3663036) | pig gut metagenome | biome: pig gut; feature: pig-associated habitat; material: faeces | place: France | collected 2012
GAGTTTCGCTTGACTCCCTTTCTTCCTCTTTGTTCGATTTTCTATGGACAGACAGTGGTTGGATTCAAAAAACAGAAAGCGGTTTGAGCCGCTTTTTTCTTTTCCTGTTTGTATTGAATCAAAAGCCGATTCGGAAACGACCGAATCGGCTTTTGTTGCTATAGGAGATTCATCAGAACTCCGACGTTTTCCGCAAGATAGGTTGCGCCGACGGTGTTCTCTTTTTCTTTCGTCAGCCAGAGCGAGTCGATTCCCGCCCGTTTTGCGCCGCTGATGTCGGTTTCGACGGTGTCGCCGACAAAGAGCGCTTCGTCCGCGGTCACGCCAAGTCCTGTTAAGGACAGCCTGTAAATGGCGGGGTTGGGCTTTTCAAACGGTTGGTCACCGGAAACGACAATGTGGTCAAAGCAGGGGTACAATCCGCAGGAATGGATTTTTGCCCATTGGCGCTCGGAGTTTCCGTTGGTCAGAAGTCCGATTTTGTAGCCCTTTTTGCGCAGATAGTCCACTGTTTCCGCCGCGTGGGGGAGTAGAACCGCATTTTCCGCGTAGGTCATGCCCCATTCTTTGTGCAGACGGTCAATCGGAGGCAATCGGAGATGGCGCGGGGCGAGTCGGTCGCAAAGCGCGCGATACGATTCCTCCGAAAATGACGAACGGTAGAAGCGGACGAGAAGTTGTTCGGTTTCGCTGTCCTGCGCTTCAAACAGATTCGGGTAGTGTCGGCACATTGCACGGTATGCTTTGGCGAAAGATGCGCGGTTGTCTACCAACGTGCCGTCCAAATCAAAGATGACTGCTTTCTTTTTCTGTGTCATGAGCGTGGCTCCTTGGAATCGGTCAGACGGTCGGTCAACAGCAGAATTGCGAGGTAGCCGATTGCGATGCTCACAAGGTCGGCAAGATAGTAGGCAATCATGACAATCAGGTCCTTTTTCCCTGTCGGCGCGCCGATGCCGATGTCATAAATCAGGCGTCCAATCAACTGAAATACGGAGGGGACGGCGGCACAGAGCAGCATGGCGCGGGTGGGAATTCGGTCCGATTGGTGACGTTCTACGGTCAGGTAGGCAAACAAACGGAAGAGCAGGAACTGCGCAACATCCAACAGGACGGAGAGCGCGGCGGAGAACAGGTCGGCGCCGATGGTTTCGAGGTCGCGCGTCAACAGCAGTCCCTCAGCGAGAGAACCGAAGTTCAGCAAAACCGACGCACTGCCCGCAAGGAGCAGAACGGTTTTTGCGCGTCGGGAACCCCGCACCGAGCGGAGGACGAACGCCGCCGCAAGCCAGTAAAAGGCGAATTTGACCGCATCCAGAAGAAAGTCCCAGATTTGGCGAAAGACATCGCTGACGCCGATGTCATTGGTAATCCAGACCCACACGGGCGTGCAGACCGCCGCGTAGAACAGCGCGACGGAAAACAACAGGATTCCGCACAAACGCACGGTGCGGAGATAGAAATTGCTCTTTTTTTCTTCCATTGGAACTCCTTTTTTGCGGGAACGGTCAAGTTTTGCTGCCGTGTGGCATATGCTGTAGTGTTACCAATTGAGGGGGGGAATGGCAATGTCGGCGGAATCGCGGATTCCGGATTTTCAGAAGCCCATAGACCATGCGGCCCTTTGCGAAACGGTGCGGCTTTATACCGCGCGGTATCCGTTCCTGCGGGTTGTGGGCGTGGGACGTTCCATTCTGGGGCGGGAAATTCCCGCATTGGTTGTCGGCGGCGGGCGACGGCAACTTTTGTATGTCGGTACCCATCACGGAATGGAGTGGCTCACCGCGGCGTGGTTACTTCGGTTTGCGGGCGAATTTTGCGAATACTACAAGTCGGGCAGGACGGTTTACCGCGTCGCATTGCCGACCTTTGGAGAGCGCTATACGCTGCACATCATTCCGATGCTGAATCCCGACGGCGTGGAGTATCAATTGCACGGTGTGAAACGGGAAAATCCGCTGTACGCGCGGGTCATCGGAATGAACGGCGGGAAGTCGGATTTTTCTCACTGGCAGGCGAACGCGCGGGGCGTTGACCTCAACCACAACTACGACGCGGGGTTTGCCGAATACAAAGCGGTGGAAGCGGAACTGGGGATTCCGGACGGCGCGCCGACCCGCTATTCGGGTCAGGAGCCGGAATCCGAGCCGGAGGTGCGGGCGCTCTGCTCGTACATTCGCTTTCTCGGTCATTCGGTGCGCTTGGTTGCGTCGTTCCACACACAGGGAGAGGAAATCTACTACCGAAGCGGTGGGAAATCGCTCTCGGGGGGCTATGAAGCGGCGCTGAAAGTCGCGAAACTGACGGGATACCGCTTGTCGGACGCGTCGGGGCCCGCCGCATACGGGGGACTGACCGACTGGTGTCTGACGCAATGCGGCATTCCCGCACTGACCCTTGAATGCGGAAAAGGCGAGAATCCGTTACCGACCGACTGCTTTTTTCCCGTTTACACGCAACTGCGCGAGGCGCTGTTCCGCATGGGCGGATTTTACTGATTTCGGAATTATTATAACATAAAGCGCACGGTTTGTCAAGCATTGCCGTGCGCTCTTTTGCGGTTTCGGAGCGGTCCTTATCGCCTTTTTTCTTTTTCGCGCGGCAAATTTCCGCTTTTTTCTTGACAAATTCTCCGAAGTGTGATATAATACACTAATAAAAATTTGCAAAAGAGTTTTTGTCCGGTGACCCTTTACCGGAGACAAGGAGCAACGCATGGCAACCTTTCTCAGTGAACCCTCACACACCTTTAGCGAGTACCTGCTGATTCCGGGCTATTCTTCTTCCGAATGCGTCCCCGCGAACGTCTCGTTGCGGACGCCGCTTGTGCGCTACCGTCGGGGCGAGGAATCGGCAATCACCATGAATATTCCGTTGGTGTCGGCTATCATGCAGTCGGTGTCGGGGGACAGGCTTGCGGTTGCGCTTGCAAAAGAGGGCGGCGTATCGTTCATTTACGGGTCCCAGTCGGTGGAGGACGAGGCTGCGATGGTCAGACGTGCCAAGAACCACAAGGCGGGGTTTGTCATCAGCGATTCCAATATCAAGCCCGACGCTACGCTGGCGGATATTATTGACCTGAAAGCGAAAACCGGACACTCAACGGTTGCGGTGACCGAGGACGGAACCTGCTCGGGAAAACTGCTCGGTATCGTCACGAGCCGCGACTACCGCGTGACCCGCATGGACCCCGCGACAAAAGTGACCGAATTTATGACCCCGTTTTCCAAACTGATTTGGGCGAAAGAGGGGACCACGCTCAAGGAAGCAAACGATATTATCTGGGATAACAAACTGAACTCCCTGCCGATTCTCGGCGAGGATGGAAACCTGTGCTATATGGTATTCCGCAAGGACTACGAGACGCACAAGAACAACCCGAACGAATTGTTGGACCTCTCCAAACGGTATGTAGTCGGCGCGGGTATCAACACGCGTGACTATGCGGAACGGGTCCCCGCTCTGGTGGAAGCGGGCGCGGATGTGCTGTGCATCGATTCCTCCGAGGGGTTTTCGGAATGGCAGAAGCGGACGATTGACTGGATTCGGGAGAACTACGGCGAATCGGTCAAGGTGGGAGCGGGAAACGTTGTGGACGGCAAGGGCTTCCGGTTTCTTGCGGACTGCGGCGCGGACTTTATCAAGGTCGGCATCGGCGGCGGGTCCATCTGCATCACGCGCGAGACAAAGGGAATCGGGCGCGGGCAGGCGAGCGCGCTGATTGACGTTTGTCGCGAGCGTGACCGCTACTTTGAAGAGACGGGCATCTATGTTCCGGTTTGCTCGGACGGCGGTATCGTATACGACCATCATATCACATTGGCGCTTGCGATGGGCGCGGATTTCGTCATGCTCGGCAGATATTTTGCGCGGTTCGACGAAAGCCCCTCCAATAAGGTCAGTATCGGCGGGACCTACTACAAGGAATACTGGGGCGAGGGTTCCGCACGCGCACGGAACTGGCAGAGATACGACCTCGGCGGCGACAAGAAACTGTCGTTTGAAGAGGGCGTGGATTCCTACGTGCCTTACGCGGGAACGCTGAAAGACAACGTGGCGATGTCGTTGGCAAAGGTCAAGTCGACCATGTGCAACTGCGGCGCGCTGACGATTCCCGAACTGCAAAAGAAAGCGGTTCTGACGTTGGTTTCCGCCACCAGTATCGTCGAGGGCGGTGCGCACGACGTCATTCAGAAAGAGAAAAGCGGAATGATTAAGTAAATTTGATGGAATGAGGGAAAGCCTTCGGGAGAGGGCTTTCCTTTTTGTATGATACAATGCCCTTACATGGGTGCCGGCAGGTGGAATTTCGGCACCTGCGTAAGGGCGAGCATATTCGGGTTGTATCGGTACTTTCTTTTGCGAAGCCTAAGAACGTCTTGTGGGAACTTCCGGGTAGGGAATTGGTCACCCCCCCGCACTTTTGCCCTTTTTCCAAAAAGTTTCTGTCTTTTTATGCGTTTTTTTCAGAAAAGACCTTTACTTTTTGCGAAAGATATGGTATGATATAAGGTGGATATAAGGGATAGCATATCTATTGTAAAAAACTCAGGAGGTTGATTACACACATGGCAATCGAAAGAACCAAGTTATCCATGGATGGTAATACCGCCGCGGCGCACGTTTCCTATGCGTTCACCGAGGTCGCAGCCATCTACCCCATTACCCCGTCGTCTCCGATGGCGGAAGTCACCGACACGTGGTCGGCAACCGACAAGAACATTCTCGGTGAGCCGGCAAGAAACATCTTCGGTGAGAAAGTCAAAGTCATGGAAATGCAGTCCGAGGCGGGTGCCGCGGGCGCGGTCCACGGCTCTCTGGCGGCGGGCGCTCTGACCACCACCTACACTGCTTCGCAGGGTCTGCTTCTGATGATTCCGAACATGTACAAGATTGCGGGCGAACTGTTGCCCTGCGTCATTCACGTTTCGGCTCGTTGCGTGGCTTCCCATGCGCTGAATATCTTCGGCGACCACTCCGACGTTTACGCCTGCCGTCAGACCGGCTTTGCAATGCTTGCCGAGTCCAACCCGCAGGAGATTATGGACCTCGGCGCGGTTGCGCATCTGTCCACCATCAAGGGCAGAGTGCCGTTCATCAACTTCTTTGACGGTTTCCGTACCTCGCATGAGATTCAGAAGATTGAGGTCTGGAACTACAAGGATTTGGCGGATATGGTCGATATGGACGCGGTTGCCGCGTTCCGTGCGCGTTCCATCAACCCCGAGCATCCCGTTCTGCGCGGCTCGGCTGAAAACGGAGATATCTTCTTCCAGCACAGAGAGGCGTGCAACCCCTACTACGAGAAGTTGCCGGCAATCGTTGAGGATTACATGAATCAGGTCAACGCAAAACTCGGCACCGATTACAAACTCTTCAACTACTACGGCGCACCCGACGCGGAGAAAGTCATCGTTGCGATGGGTTCTGTCTGCGACGTTGCCGAGGAAGTCATCGACTACATGATGGCGGCAGGCGAGAAAGTGGGTCTTGTGAAAGTCCGTCTGTACCGTCCGTTCGTTGCGGAGAAGTTGGCGGAGGTCCTGCCCAAGACCGTGAAGAAGATTGCGGTGCTTGACAGAACCAAGGAACCCGGCGCTCTGGGCGACCCGCTCTACCTCGACGTGGTTGCGGCTCTGGCGGAAACCGGCGTGAAAGCGACGGTTGTCGGCGGCAGATACGGTCTCGGTTCCAAGGATACCACGCCTGCGTCCATCTTCGCCGTTTATGCAAACCTTGACGCGAAGAAGCCGAAGAACGGCTTCACCATCGGCATTGTCGATGACGTAACGGGTCACTCGCTGGAGGAGAAGCCCGCTCCCGATACCGCGCCTGCGGGAACCATTTCCTGCAAGTTCTGGGGTCTGGGCGGCGACGGAACCGTCGGTGCGAACAAGAACTCCATCAAAATCATCGGCGACCATACCGATAAATTCATTCAGGCGTACTTCCAGTACGACTCCAAGAAGACGGGCGGCGTGACCATTTCGCACCTGCGCTTCGGTGACAAGGCGATCAAGTCCCCGTACTACATCACCAAGGCAAACTTCGTTGCCTGCCACGTCCCCGCATACATCCTCAAGGGCTACAAGATTGTTCAGGACGTCAAGCCCGGTGGCATTTTCCTGTTGAACTGCCAGTGGAACCGCGAGGAGTTGGAGCATCACCTGCCCAACTCGGTCAAGAAGTACATTGCAAAGAACAACATCCAGTTCTATACCGTCAACGCAATCGACAAGGCGCGTGAGATTGGTATGGGCAAACGGACCAACACCATTCTTCAGTCCGCGTTCTTCGCACTCGCAAACATCATGCCGATTGACAAAGCGGTCGAGTACATGAAGTACATGGCGAAGAAGTCCTACCTCAAGAAGGGCGAAGCGGTTGTCGAGATGAACTACAAGGCAATCGACGCGGGCGTTGACGCGATTGTGAAAATCGACGTTCCCGCCGCGTGGGCTGACCTTGCGGATGAAGCGCCCGAGGCGCCCGCGACCGGAACCAGACCCGAACTGGTCGACTATGTCAACAGCATTGTCCGTCCCGTTTCCGAAATGAACGGTGACAGCCTGCCCGTTTCCACCTTTGAAAAGTACGCTGACGGTACCCTCCCGCAGGGCGCGGCGGCTTACGAGAAGAGAGGCGTGGCGGTCGACGTGCCGGTATGGCATCCCGAAAACTGCATCCAGTGCAACAACTGCGCGTTTGTTTGCCCGCACGCGGCAATCCGTCCGTTCGCTATGACGGAGGAGGAAGCGGCAAAGGCTCCTGCGGTGACCAAGTTTACCGCTAAGCCGGTCATCAAGACCAACTACAAGTTCACCATGGCAATCAGCCCGCTGGACTGCATGGGCTGCACGCTCTGCGTCAAGGCTTGCCCCGTTACCGCAAAGGCGGTCAAGGACAACACGCCCGAAAAGGCGGCTATCACCATGACCTCGCAGGAGAGCCAGTTGGAGCAGCAGGCGGCGTTTGATTACGCGGTCGCAAACGTTTCCGAGAAGAAAGAGTTGATTTCCGGAACCGTCAAGGGAAGCCAGTTCAAGCAGCCGCTGCTTGAGTTCTCCGGCTCCTGCGCGGGCTGTGCGGAGACGTCTTACGCAAGAATCGTCACGCAGTTGTTCGGCGAGAGAATGTATATCTCCAACGCAACCGGATGCTCCTCTATCTGGGGCGGTTCCGCACCTGCAACGCCTTACACGGTCAACAAGGAGACCGGCAGAGGTCCCGCATGGGCGAACTCCCTGTTCGAGGATAACGCGGAGCATGGTCTGGGATTGGCGCTCGGTCAGAAGACCATCCGCGCAAAACTCATCGGCTACGTTAAGGCTCTGCGTGAGAAAGTGACCGACGCGGAGAAGTTGGCGGTCATTGACGAATATCTGAACACCGTTGACGACGGCGAGAAGAACACCGAAGCAACCGCCAAACTGGTTGCAATGTTGGAGGCTTGCGGTTGCGACGACGCGAAGAAGATTCTCGCGGAGAAGGATTACCTCTCCAAGAAGTCGGTCTGGATTTTCGGCGGCGACGGCTGGGCTTACGACATCGGCTTCGGCGGTCTGGACCATGTGCTGGCTTCGGGCGAGGACGTGAACGTGTTCGTCTTCGATACCGAGGTGTACTCCAACACCGGCGGACAGGCTTCCAAGGCTTCGCAGATCGGTCAGGTCGCGCAGTTCGCGGCGGCAGGTAAGGCAATCGGCAAGAAGAACCTTGCGGAGATTGCAATGTCCTACGGCTACGTTTACGTCGCACAGGTCGCAATGGGCGCGGATATGAACCAGTTGCTCAAAGCGCTCAAAGAGGCGGAGGCTTACCACGGACCGTCGCTCATCATCGGCTACGCGCCCTGCGAAATGCACGGTCTGAAAGGCGGTATGCAGAACTGCCAGTTCGAGATGAAGAAAGCAGTTGACGCAGGCTACTGGCAGATGTTCCGCTACAATCCGACGCTTGAACACAACAAACTGTCCATCGACTCCAAGGAGCCGACCACGGATTACGTGGAATTCATCAAGAGCGAGACGAGATACGCGCGTTTGGCGCAGTCGTTCCCCGAGCGGGCGGCTGACCTGTTCGCAAAGGCGGACGCTAACGCGAAAGCGAAGTATCAGAGACTGCTCAAGATGGGTCATCTGTACGAATAATCAAAAAGCAAGCCCCCTCCTGTGAGGGGGCTTGTTTCTTATTCCTCTAATTCTTCGTAAATTTCGAGGAGCCGGTCTTCAATTTCCTGCTTTCTGGAATCAATCTCGGCGGCACGGACGTAGTCGGAAGCCGCGGGACCGTACAGTTCCCGTTCCAGTGTTTCCAACTCCGTTTCCAGAGTGGCACATTCCGCGCGCAACCGTTCCAAGCGGGCGCGCTTTTTGCGTTCATCGGCAGCCGCCTGCTTGTTTTTCAGGTACTGCTCTTTCTGCGTTGTTGCCGCGGCGGGGGAGGAAACGGTGCCGAGCGCTGCCTGCCGCTCGGCAATGCGCGCATTCTTGTATTCCGTGAATTCGGTGTACCCATGCCCCGCGTGGTCCACGTGATAGTCCAAAAGGTCGCCGGAAAAGCAATCTCCCGGGCGCAGTTCCAGAATCCGCGTGGCGAGTTTGTCAATCAGATAACGGTCGTGCGATACCATCACGATGGTCCCCTCAAACTGCTCAAGCGCCGCCTCCAGAGCCTCGCGGGAGTCCATGTCCAAATGGTTGGTCGGCTCGTCCAGAACCAGAAGATTCATTTTGGAAAGCATCAGTTTCGCAAGCGTCAGACGTGCGCGTTCACCGCCCGAGAGGACCGCAACTTCCTTGAACACGTCCTCGCCTGTAAAGCGGAAGAGTGCCAGTGCTTGGCGAATCTGCGTTTCGGTCTGCGTGGGGTAAGCGTTCCAGAGTTCGTCCAGTACCGTATTTTCGGGGGTCAGGTGCTGATTTTCCTGGTCGTAGTAGCCGATTTCCACATGGTAGCCCTGCTCAATCACACCCTCGGTGGGGGACAACTGACCGAGAATCAGTTTGATGAGCGTTGATTTCCCGCACCCGTTGGGTCCGATAATCAGCGCGCGTTCCTGCCGCTTGATGAGAAAGGAGAGGTCGCGGAACAGCGTTCTCCCGGGGAAACCGAATGTCAGATGCCGCACGTCCAACACGTCGTTTCCCGAGGCAATTGCTTCGGAAAAGGACATCCGAACCGCACGCGGGTCGGCGGTCGGGCGTTCGAGCCGTTCCATTTTGTCCAGCATCTTTTGGCGGCTTTCGGCGGCAATGATGTTCCGCTCGCGGTTCCATGCCCGCTGTTGGGCAATATAGGCTTCCTGACGGGCAATCTCCTTTTGCTGATTCCGCCAGTGCCGCTCGGCGATTTCGCGGTCGGTTTCCCGCTGTGCCATGCTCTTGGTATAGCCGCCCTGATAGAGCGTGGCGTGACAGTGTTCAATCGAAAGCGTTTTGTTGGTCACGCGGTCAAGAAAATAGCGGTCATGCGAGATGACCATGAAGCACTTTTTGTAGCCTGCCAAAAAATTCTCAAGCCATGAGAGGGTTGCAATGTCGAGGTGGTTGGTCGGCTCGTCAAGCATCAGAATATCAGGTTCGCGCGAAAGTTGGACCGCCAGAGCAAGGCGGGTCCGCTGACCGCCGCTGAGCGTGCCGACCGCTTGGTTGCGCTGTGCCTCGTCAAAGCCGAGTTTGGAGAGGATGGAGGCACAACGGGCGCGGAATTCCAGACCGCCATCGCGGACGTAGCGGTCGTGCAGGTCGGTATATTCCCGAACCGCCGCGTCGTCGCCGCTCTTCAGCGCGCCGGCTTCCAGTTCCGCCATCCGTGCCTCTGCCGCGAGCAGGTCGGGAAATGCGTGGAACATCCGTTCCAATACGGTCCCGTGACTGTCCGCGGCGTCAAATGCGTCATCCTGCCGCAGAATCCCGACAGTTTTTCCTTTTGAAAGATAGATATTGCCGGATGTCGGCTCCAAATCGCCGTGAATCAGGCGGAACAGGGTGGACTTGCCGCATCCGTTGACTCCGATGATGCCGAGTCGGTCGTTTTCCTCCAGAGAAAACGAAACGTTTTCCAACACGGGAACGGTGCCGAAGGACAGGGAAAGGTCACTGACTGTCAGACAAAGCATAGCGTTTCTCCTCAGAATTTGGTTTTTGCTTCCACTGCCACGCCGAGAATGCGGGAGCGCCCCGTTTCAAAGTCCTCGGGGGTCAGAATAATCGGGTCATAGTTGTCGTTCTCGGGCGAGAGGACGATACGGCGGTTGCGCTTCTCAAACCGCTTGACCGTTGCGCTGTCCCCGTCGACCAGGCAGGCAACGATGTCGCCGTTCTCCGCGTACTGCTGTTTGCGGAACAGGACGTAGGTACCGTCGACAATCCCGCAGTCTTTCATGCTGTCGCCGCAGACCTCCAGATAGAAATAGTCCTCGGGGTCATCCACGTCGGCAAATTCCATGCCGAGAAGCGTTTCGTTGGTGACAATCGGTGTCCCCGCGCGGATGACGCCGATGACGGGGACCATTTTCTGCGCGCGCAGACTGCGCAGGCGGGAAGCGGTCCGTCGTTCGCCGCTGTCGGTCCCGAGCAACTCGTCCAGTCCGATTCCGAAGTAAGCGGCAATGCGGGAAAGTTTGTCGGCTTTCGGCGTGGACCTCCCGCTCTTCCAGTCCGAAAAGGTTGAGGCGGAAATGCCGGTTGCCTTTGCCACCTGATAAACGGTCACATGATTTGCCGCAAGTAGCTGTTCGAGCCTTGCATACTCCATTTTTTGTTCCTCCTTGTCACAAACAGGAAAATCCTGCCTGTGTTTTGACAATATTCAACTTTCGGCTTTGGGCAGAGTGCCGATATTTCGGAAATCTTAAATAAATACTTGACAATACTTCGGAAATGCGATATAATATTCCCGTACACATATAGTATACACGAAAAAGACTGAAAAGTCAACAAAAAAAACAAAAAAAAGGAGAAAAAGGGATGAAATTCAAAGGATTTCCGGATGATAAGCCGACGTCTTGGAAAACGGAAAACCGAAATAGTGGTCTGTATGAAGAATCGGGTTTCCGAATTACGATGATGGGAGGATTGCTATGACAGAGGAAGAACGGACCGAAGCGCGGGAGGCACAGGCGCGCGAATTTTTGGCGGGCTATCAACTTTGTCTGGACCTCCTGAAATTGAAGCGGTATGAACGCCATCGGGCGGAGAAGTTTGACGAGCCGTGTCGGTGTGAGGACGTTCTGATGGGGAACGAGGCATTCTGGCGGGCGCGGATGGATGAAATTGAGCGGACGATTGCGGCGCTCCGCAACGGGCGGGACAAGTTGATTCTGTATCATCGGTACATCCGCGGAGAGAGCGTGGAGCATGCGGCGGGTGTATTGGGAATCTCGCGCCGGACTGCGTACCGCGCCCATAAGAGGGGGCTTGCCATTGTCGGTATCCTGCTGGAGCGGAAAAAACGGAACGACCCGTTTCGGGAGTAGGGGGTATGGAAAGGTTGGTTACGGACTGTATGGTGAGGGAAGAATATCCCCCCTCATCAGCCGCTTGACGCGCCAGCTTCCCCCCGAGGGGAAGCCGGCTTTTCGCGGTGCGAACATGACGGATACGATTTTGAGATGTTTTTCCTTTTGCTGTTTGCTATGATGCGCAATTTAATTTCAAGCAAGAGCAAGAACTCTTTCAAAATGTTTGTGTTCTCTGCAATTACGGAACGAAAAGTCTGATATTCTCCCATACAAGTCTTGTACCGCGTCGAATAGGCTTCCCCTCGGGGGGAAGCTGGCGCGTTAGCGGCTGATGAGGGGGGATAAATATTGCCCACCATCGGTTGTGGATATACCGTAATTCCGATGCCCGATTTACCAAACTGAAATTTCTTCCCATTATTTTTCAAAAACGGGTTGACAAATCGCCGGAATGCGTGTATAATTGTATACACAAATACAAAGGACGGTGATACCAATGCTCGAAATATCCAACAAGACCAATCTGTTGGAACAAAAAGCGTACAAATACTCCTTACAGGACGTGGAAGAACCGAACCTCTACCGCGATGTGTATCCGTACAGTTGCGTTCCGCGAATTCCCTTTAACCACAGACGGGTCCCGATTGGGATGCCCGAGGACATTTGGATTACCGATACCTCGTTTCGTGACGGTCAGCAGTCGGTTGAACCGTATACCGTGGAGCAGATTGTGGATTTGTACCGCCTGATGTCCAAGTTGGGCGGTCCCTACGGAATCATCCGCCAGACCGAATTTTTCGTTTACAGCAAGAAAGACCGCGAGGCTTTGGAACGCTGTCAGGAACTGGGGCTTCGGTTCCCCGAAATCACCACGTGGATTCGCGCAAGCCGCGAGGACTTCCGTCTCGTGCGGGACCTCGGCATCCGCGAAACGGGAATTCTGGTCTCCTGCTCGGATTATCACATCTTCAAGAAAATGAAAATGACGCGCCGCGAGTGCATGGAGCATTACCTTGCAACGGTCGCGGACGCCTTTGAGGCGGGGGTTATGCCGCGCTGCCATCTGGAGGACATCACGCGTGCCGATTTTTACGGGTTTGTCGTGCCGTTTGTCAACGAGTTGATGCGGATGTCGGCGGACGCAAAAATTCCCGTCCGCATCCGTGCCTGCGATACGATGGGATATGGCGTCCCGTATCCGGAGGTCGCGATTCCGCGCAGTGTCCCCGGGATTATCTACGGCTTGCAGCACTATTCCGACGTGCCGAGCGAAATGCTGGAATGGCACGGTCACAACGATTTCTACAAAGCCGTCTCCAACGCGACCACCGCGTGGCTTTACGGCGCTTCGGGGGTCAACTGCTCGCTTCTCGGAATCGGGGAACGGACGGGAAACATTCCGTTGGAAGCGATGGTCATAGAGTATGCGTCCCTGCGTGGGTCGTTTGACGGCATGGACCCGACCGTCATTACCGAGATTGCGGATTACTTTGAACACAATGTCGGCTACCGCATTCCGTCCATGACCCCGTTCGTGGGAAAGAGTTTCAACGTCACCCGCGCGGGGATTCATGCCGACGGACTGCTCAAGGACGAGGAAATCTACAACATTTTCGACACGGGCAAACTGCTCAACCGTCCCGCATCGGTCATGCTCGGGAAATCCTCGGGGCTGGCGGGAATCGCGTACTGGATTAACGAGAACTACCGCCTGACCGAATCGGAGCGCATCGACAAGCACGACCCGCTGGTGGCAAAACTCAAAGCGTGGATTGACGGTGAATATGAGGGCGGCAGGCAGACGGCGTTGGCGGTCCATGAGGTGGAGGAAAAGATTGAGGAACTGTCGGGCGCGCGGTTTCGTCGGCTGTAAGGAGGGGAAAACATGATGTCGGAGTATCGCAATTTATCTCTGGCGGAGCAGGTGTTTCTTCGCTTGGAAAACGAAATTCTCTCCGGTAAATACCCAATCGGGGCGTTTTTGACCGAAACGAAACTGGCGGGGGACCTTGGCGTCAGCCGCACGCCGGTCCGCGAGGCACTGCAACGTCTGGAGCAGGAGCATCTGATTGAGACGGGCGCAAAAGGGATTCTGATTGTCGGGGTATCGCGAAAAAATTTGGAAGATATTTTTGCGGTCCGTTTGCGCGTGGAGGGCTTGGCGGCGCGCGCGGCGGCGGAGCGGATAACCGAAGCCGGTTTGACGGAATTGCGCGAGGCGCTTGAATTGCAGGAATTCTATGTGCCGCGCGGAGACGCCGAACATGTGCGCGGAATGGACAGTCGGTTTCATCAACTGATTTACCGCAACAGCGGCAGCACGGTTCTGGAGGACGTGCTTCTGCCGCTTCACCGTAGGGTGCAGAAATACCGCCACGTGTCGGTGGAGGACAGCGGGCGCGCCGTGGAATCCGCCGCCGAGCATCGGAATATTTACGAAGCCATTGCCGCGCATGACCCGAGCGGAGCCGAATGCGCGATGAAAACGCATATTGAAAATGCTGCCCGCCACATTCTGGACGGGGTTACGGAATAAGGGGGAGAGAGGAAATGGGACTGACCATTGCGGAAAAGATTATCCGTGCGCATCTGGTTGCGGGCGAGATGAAGCGGGGGACGGAAATCGGCCTGCGAATCGACCAGACTCTGACGCAGGACGCGACGGGAACGATGGCGTATCTGGAGTTTGAGGCGATGGGCGTGGAGCGGGTCAAAACCGAGCGGAGCGTGGCGTATATCGACCACAACACCCTGCAATCGGGTTTTGAGAATGCGGACGACCACCGCTACATCCAATCGGTTGCAAAGAAACACGGCATTTATTTCTCCCGCCCCGGTAACGGCATTTGCCATCAGGTACATCTGGAGCGCTTCGGGGTTCCCGGGAAAACGCTCATCGGCTCGGACAGTCACACGCCGACGGGCGGCGGACTCGGAATGCTCGCGTTCGGCGCGGGTGGGATGGACGTTGCGGTCGCGATGGGCGGCGGCGCGTACTATATTACCATGCCGGGGATGATTCGGGTCAACCTCACAGGCAAACTGCGCCCGTTTGTCACGGCAAAGGATGTCAGTCTGGAACTGTTGCGGCGCCTGACGGTCAAAGGCGGCGTGGGGTACATCATCGAATGGGGCGGCGAGGGCGTTGCAACGCTGTCGGTTCCCGAACGGGCAACGATTACGAACATGGGAACCGAACTCGGCGCAACGACTTCGGTCTTTCCCGCCGATGAGGTGACCCGTGCATTCCTGCGCGCCGAGGGGCGCGAGGCGGATTTCACGCCGATTTTTGCCGACGCGGATGCGGTGTATGACAGGACGATTGAAATCAACCTGTCCGAACTGGTTCCGATGATTGCCTGCCCGCACAGTCCCGACAAAGTGGTCCCGATTTCGGAGATTGCGGGGACGAAGGTGAATCAGGTCTGCATCGGTTCCTGCACCAACTCGTCGCTTTCGGACCTGTTAAGGGTTGCGGCACTTCTGCGCGGGCGGACCGTTTCGCCAGACGTCAGCGTGTCGGTTTCCCCGGGGTCGCGGCAGGTGCTGACGATGCTTGCCGATTCGGGGGCGCTTTCGGACATTCTTGCCTCGGGCGTAAGACTTTTGGAGTGCGCCTGCGGACCCTGCATCGGAATGGGCTTTTCCCCTAACTCGGGAGGGGTCAGTCTGCGGACGTTCAACCGTAACTTTGAGGGCAGAAGCGGGACCGCGGATGCAAAGGTTTACCTCGTTTCGCCCGAAACGGCGGTTGCCGCGGCGCTGACGGGGGTCATTACCGACCCACGCGATTTGGGCGAGATGCCCCAGATTCATCTGCCCGAGGCGTTCCGTGTGGATGACAGTGCGATTCTGCCGCCTGCCTCTCCCGAGGAAGCGGGCGCGGTGGAAGTCCTGCGCGGACCGAACATCAAGCCGTTCCCCGCGTGCGTGCCGCAGTGTGACAGACTTTCGGCGGAGTTGGTCCTCAAAGTGGGGGACAACATCACAACCGACCACATCATGCCTGCGGGAGCGAAGATTCTGCCGTACCGTTCCAATATTCCGTATCTGTCGCAGTTCTGCTTTGGCGTATGCGATAAGGAATTCCCCGAGCGTGCCAAACGTGCGGGACAGGGGATTGTCGTGGGCGGCACGAATTACGGGCAGGGGTCCTCGCGCGAACACGCGGCATTGGTCCCGATGTATCTCGGCATCCGCGCGGTGATTGCAAAGAGTTTTGCGCGGATTCACGCGGCAAATCTAATCAATGCGGGCATTCTGCCGCTGACCTTTGCCGACCCTGCGGACTACGACCGCGTTGCGCAGGGGGACCGTCTGGTTCTGACCGATGTGTTCGGCGGCATGGAGAGCGGTCACATCATGCTGACCGACGAAACGAGCGGTGTCGCGGTTCCGCTGACCTGCTCGTTCACGCCGCGCGAGATTGCCATTCTTAAAGCCGGCGGTCTGCTCGGCATTGCGGCGAAGGGGTAAGGAAAAGCTTTCGGTGGGAGCGGATTTATCCCCCCTCATCAGTCGCTTACGCGACAGCTTCCCCCCTGAGGGGAAGCCTTTTGGATATCCTATTTGCTTTTTACAACCAATTATCAATTTGGTAACCTGAAGCCTGAAATACCCCAAGTATCTGTCACGTTGCAATGCAGGCTTCCCCTCGGGGGGAAGCTGTCGCGTAAGCGACTGATGAGGGGGGATATATTTGATTCAACCGCAACGGTTGCTGACGATAGGAGAAAAGTATGTTTGAAAAAGAAATCAATGAGGCGGTGGAGCGGTTTCGCACGCTGCTGACCGAACAGTTGGCGCGGCAGGAGCGGATAGAGCATGCTATGCCCGCAAAGAATTTTACAAAGGCGGAGAAAATCGTTGTCGGCGTCTGCGGCGGGGACGGAATCGGTCCGATTCTCATGCGGGAAACGCGGCGCGTGCTGGAAGTGTTGCTGAAAGAGGCGATTGCCTCGGGCAGAATTGAATTGCGCGATGTTGCGGGTCTGACACTTGAGAACCGACTGGCAAAAGGCGAGGCGGTTCCCGCGGAGGTGTTGGCACAGATAAAAGCCTGCGACGTGCTTCTCAAGGGACCGACCACAACGCCGAAAGGCGGGACGTTGGAAAGCGCAAACGTTGCCCTGCGGCGGGAGTTGGACCTGTATGCAAATGTTCGTCCCGTGGCGGTTCCCGAGGAGGGAATCGACTGGATTTTCTTCCGCGAAAACACCGAGGGAGAGTACGTTCTCGGCAGTTGCGGCGTGGAGATTGCGGGCAAACTGGCAATGGATTTCAAGGTGACAACCGACGCGGGAACCCGTCGCATTGCACGCGCGGCGTTTGATTACGCACGGGCAAACGGGAAAACCAACGTCGCAATTGTCACGAAAGCCAATATCATGAAGAAAACCGACGGAAATTTTTCGGCAATCTGCCACGAAATTGCCGCTGAGTACCCCGAAATCAACGCGGAGGATTGGTATATCGACATCATGACCGCGAATTTGGTCAACCGTGAGATTCGGAATCGGTTTCAGGTGTTCCTCCTGCCGAATCTTTACGGGGACATCATTACGGACGAAGCGGCACAGATTCAGGGCGGTGTGGGAACTGCGGGAAGCGCGAACACGGGCGATTGTTATGCCATGTTTGAGGCGATTCACGGTTCCGCTCCGCGCATGATAGAGGCGGGGCTTGGGGAGTACGCCGACCCGTCCAGCCTGCTCCGCGCGGCGGAAATGATGTTGCGGCACATTGCCATGCCGACCGAGGCGGACCGCCTTGCGGCGGCGCTGACGAGAACTGCAGCCCCCGATTTTCC
>SAMEA3663036__coassemble_573_pt1 | contig 16767 bp, 15 predicted proteins | sample SAMEA3663036__metabat2_low_PE_039 | metagenome-assembled genome bin SAMEA3663036 (sample SAMEA3663036) | pig gut metagenome | biome: pig gut; feature: pig-associated habitat; material: faeces | place: France | collected 2012
TCAGCCTGTTTGACGCACTTCGCCCCTGTATGCTGGATAAGGTGGTTTTGCTCAGAGCAAATTGAGAATGCTTTATTAGATTTTTCAAACCGAAAGGTGGGATAGCAAATGTGAAATACATGTTTTATCTGTAAGTTTTGAAAATTGTTGCAACAACTGAACACTGACGATTCCCTATTGCCCTTCGGAGTAAAATCCGAAGGGCTCCAGACTGTATACCCCAGCAAGGGCTTTCGTCAGTTTGATGAAGGTTTTCGTCAACGCGCCTGCGCGTTTTCCTTCCTTCAAAAGGCGGTGACATCCCCCATATTGAAGTGGAATTTCTGTTTGCTCATGAATTCCGCTATGGGACTTACTCCCATGGAGCGTATTGAAAAACAGAGAATATCTGTAAACATTAAGTAATTGAGGATGTTTTTGAAATGGCAGACAAATCAATGGCGGGACTTAACGAATTTACCGCCAAAACAGAGAATAAAGTGGATGCTACCAAGAAATTGAGAGTGGCTAGAGTTGCATTTTTGTACTACGAGCCCAACAACGAAAGATCCCGAAGCAATCGCTTCGGGATCTTTCGTTGTCCGCGTTTTATTTTGTTTCAAACCAACGAGATCGTGCAGCAAACAGAAACCGAGCTTCGCTCGGACAGGGGGTGATTATGAGCTACTCATAATCTAATAATTTCTACATAATTCTGTATTGCTGTGACGGAGGACTACCGGTCTCTCTTTTAAAGAAGACGGAAAAGTAGCTTGCAGACGAAAAATTCAAAGCGAGAGAGACCTCGGTGACCGAATTGCCTCTGTTCAGCAGATCGGTCGCCTTTTGAACGCGCAACAGGTTATAATAGCTTTTCGGACCGATTCCCGCATAGATTTTAAAGAGAAGCTTCATATAGCTGATACTTATATTAGTTCTACTCGCGATATCCTCAAGGGTGAGGTTTTCGAGAATGTTTTTTGACATAAAAGATATGATCCTTTGATATTCCCGAGCGCTGTGAGGGGTTGTGTAGTCTGTAGTGATTGGGGCTTTTGCCATTTCGATAATAAAAAGCTTCAGCAGAGATGTCGCTTTTTCTCCCAATATCGCAGGCGAATCCTTGTGAACGTAATTATATACACTGTCGCGAAGTGCGTCGAAAAGTTTTCTTTGCGAGGGATTAACCGTAAAAACACCTGCGCGTATTGCCTCGGGTAGCTCTCCCGTTGTCCTGAAGGAAAAGACAAACACCTTGGGGGAGGAGTTTTCCGCGCTTCTGATTCGGTGAAACTCCATAGGCGCGTGAAAAATAATGTTTCCCTCGGATAGTGTATAAAAGTTTTCGTCCTCTGTTACTTCTACTTCTCCCGATTCAACAAATACCGCTTCCCAAAAATCGTGGCTTTCTCCGTTAAAAACGAAGGGTTCGTTCCAATCGTATTTTATAGCGGAATAAAACCCCTTGATCTCAAAAGTTGATTTAGCTTCATAATAATTATACATACTGCCCTCAAACTATCTAAAAACATATATTTAATGGCTGAAATAGCATAGATATTCGAAATAAGATATGCTATAATTATTATACAACAAGAGCTTGGCTTTGTCAAGGATAAAAAATAAGGGGTGAAAATATGAAAACAAAGATAAAAATCGGATACGTCGGTGTTGGAAGACGGGGACTCAGTGTGCTGAAAACATGTTTTATAAAGATGGATGATGTTGAGATCACCGTTCTTTGCGAAACTTCGGATGAACGTATCGCGATGGCAAGGGAGATTTTTGCCGAAAACCAAAAGCCTATGCCTAAAATTACGAATTGCTATGACGATATAATTAGTGATCCTGAAATTGACGCGGTGGTTATTATGACAGGCTGGGACTCTCGTCCCAAAATGGCAAAACAAGCGATGCTTGCGGGCAAGTACACGGCAATTGAGGTTGGCTGTTCCGAAACTCTTGATGAGTGCTTCGAGCTTATTTCCGTGTATGAGCAGACGGGAACGCCTCTTATGATGCTTGAGAATTGCTGTTACGGTAGGCGTGAAATGTTGGCTCTGAATCTCGTAAAGAAGGGGCTTCTCGGTGAGCTTGTTCACTGTACCGGAGCATATTCGCATTACCTGAATTCGATGGAGCTGTTTGCTGAAATGCTTTCGGAAAATAAGAAGTCTGACAGTGTAACTCACTATCGCCTCAGGCATTATATCGAAAAAAACAGAGAGAATTATCCCACCCACGAGCTTGGACCTATCTGTAAGGTCTTAGGTATAAATCGCGGTAACCGCATCATTAAGCTTTCTTCCTTTTCGTCGAAGGCGGTTGGTATCAAGTCCTTTGCCGAGGATAAGTTCGGAAAGGATAGCGAGTACGCAAAAATCGATTATAAGCAAGGAGATATTATAAATACCATTATGACCTGCGCCGGCGGCGAAACCATCTCGATCACTCTTGATACCACGCTTCCGAGAGCTTATTACAGCCGCAACTTTTCGGTCAGGGGTACCAAGGGAATGATGAACGAGGAGGGGCGAGCTGTATTCCTTGAGGGAATGGAGGAGCCCGTCCGGGACAACGAGGAGGAGATGTACGCAAAATACGATCACCCTCTTCAACTCTATCTGTCGGCGGCTTTTTGTTTTCGGCTGATAAAGACCAGATCAAGTGCTTCCGACAGAGGAATCTGAGAGGAAGCACTTTTGATTTATATACACACATGGCATGAGTTCTTAGCTGAATACCCGTAATTCCATAGTTTGCTCAAACCCAAAAAACTGAACCGCAGTAAGCAAAGAAAAAGCAAACGAAAGGAATTACAAATATGGATTATCAGAACGCAGAATTTTACAAGCTCAATAAGAACACCCCCGACCTCGTTTATAACTTCGCAGATGAAGTCATCACCTACCGCAAGGAAGAAGATAAAAACGGAAACCTTCAGATCGTCGAATACCGCAAGAAGGATGGCAGAAAAGGAAAGAAAGCCATCACAAGCAAGGGAAAGAAAAAGGGACTTCCGACTCATGTAACGATTAAGCTCGAAGACGGAAGCCTTCCGAAAGAGTCGATGGCTATGCTGGAACAGATTCGGACGATCGACAAGGACAGGCTGATCAAATATGTCGGTCGTATTGATGCTGGCTCTGCGAACGCCATCGAACGAGCATCTCTTGCCAGCCTTGGAATCGACATTTATAAAACTTATCAAAGGCTTTATACTTAACAAGAAACGGGTGCGATGCTTTGCACCCATCTACAAATGATTTCTGTCCATATGACAGAAGAAAGGAAAATGCTTTGAGCGAAAGATTATATCTATCAATACTAAAAGATGAACCGGAAGTATTAACGGTAATTGAAGTAGCCAAAATTCTGCGAATTGGAAAGAACAAGGCGTATGATCTGGTGAACGGTGGAAGGCTGTCTTCTATGAAAGAGATTCAGGAATGGCTTGGCCACTCGAACATCAGTACCACGGCAAATATTTATGCGCATGTGGACAGCGAGAGCAAGCGGGAAAGCGCAAGGATCATCGATAAGGTTCTGTCAACAGAAGAAGTCGTATAAGCAAAAAAACGGGGTCAAGACTGCCATCCTGACCCCTATGTGGCGGAGGGTGTGAGATTCGAACTCACGCGCCGTTGCCGGCAAATGGTTTTCAAGACCACCTCGTTATGACCGCTTCGATAACCCTCCGTGTATCAAACTGACCGAAAGGTCAGCAAATACCGAAATATGAAATTGAGAAAATTGCGAGAAAACTGCGAGATGCTCATCTCGCAAAGTGCAAGAAAAAGTGCGAAAAACCCAATAAAATCAAGGGTTTTGGGGAGTTTGCTGTGATCAGAACGATAGTTTTTCAAGACCGCCTCGTTATGACCGCTTCGATACCTCTCCTTCAAGCCTTATCATTGTACCATAAAAAGATTTTTTTGTCAACCCCTTTTTTTGCGATTTCCTGTCTCTACCTCTTTATTTTTTTATCTCCGATTTTTCTTTTTTTCGATTTACAAAGGATTTACACACGCAAAACCTCAGTATGGTAGTTGCAGGCGCGGAAATCTGCTATAATGTGCTTGCAAAACAAAAGAAGGAGTGATTGAAAATGAAAAGAAAGTTTGCAAAAGTTCTGTCGGTTCTGTTATCCGGTTTGGTACTGCTGTCCGCAGTGTCCTGCGGGAAGAAAGAAAAAAACATCACGGTTGTGATTCGTGAGCAGGGAAGCGGTACACGCGAGGCTTTTGACACGGTCGTCACGGATGGGACGCACTTTCTGGAAGAAAAGGTTGACGGCAAAAAGGTTTACCGCTCGACGCAAAATGCGGTAACACAGACCAAAACGGGCTTGGTCCTTTCCTCGGTCGCATCCGACAAAAATGCAATCGGGTACATCTCCCTCGGTTCCGTTGACGATACCGTCAACACGGTGCGGGTCGGCGGTGTTGCGGCGAGCGAGGCAACGGTTCTGGACGGCTCGTATGCCATTCAGCGACCTTTCGTGGTCATGACCAAAAAGGGTGTGACGATGACTGCCCGCGCGGCGGATTTCATGGCGTATCTGCACAGCGACGCGGCTGAGGCATACGCCAAGGAGGCGGGGTGCATCTGGCTTTCAGACCCGTCCAAACGCGCCAACGCAGGTGCCGAGCCGATTGCCGTGACCGATTTTACCAAGCAGGCGTCGGTTCCCGCAGGAGATAAAATTGTGATTCGCGGGTCGACCTCCATGGAAAAGGTCATTAACGCGGCGGCAAAGGGGTATGCCGAGGTTTACGATGCGAATGCGGAGGACCTGTTCGACATTGAATTGGAGGGGTCTTCGGTCGGGCGCAAGGCGGTTGAAAACGACACGACCGGAAACGTCATCGGACTTTCCTCCGCATCGGTGGCGCAGGATAACATCAACAGTTTCAACCTGTGTCTGGATGCGGTTGCGGTGATTGTCAACAAGGACAACACCGAGATTACCGACCTGACTCTGGAGCAATTGTATGCAATCTTCTCGGGAAGTGTTACGAAATTCAGCGCGCTGAGCAAATAATATGACGGCAAAAACGAAAGAACGGCTCGGGCAGGGACTGTTCGCAACAGCGGCGGTCCTCTGCGTGATTGCGGTGTTTGCGATTTTCGCATTCCTGATTGTTCGGAGTGTTCCCGCTTTCCGAAAAATCGGTATCGGAAATCTGCTTTTCGGTCGGAACTGGTCGCCTGACCGTCTGGACACCTACGAAGAGCCGCTGTCAGGCAGTTACGGAATTCTGACAATGGTCGTGGGAACCTTTGCGGCAACGCTCGGTGCCATGATAATCGGCGGGATGATTGGATTCTTTACGGCGGTCTTTCTCGTGTTCTGGTGTCCGAAACGGTTGCGCGGACCGCTCGGAACGGTGATTGACCTGCTTGCGGGGATTCCCTCGGTGGTCTACGGATTCTTCGGAATCGCGTTTCTGCTTCCGATTCTGTCAGAATTTGCACCGAACAACGGAAGCGGACTGCTTGCGGTATCCCTGATTCTCGGGATTATGGTCCTGCCGACCGTGGTATCGCTCTCGCGCGTGGCGCTGGAAGCGGTTCCGAGGTCCTACTACGAAGGCTCGGTGGCGCTCGGTGCAACGCACGCGGAGACGGTATTCCGCGTGATGGTTCCGGCGGCAAGGTCCGGAATCCTTGCGTCGTTGGTTCTCGGGACGGGACGTGCGATGGGAGAAACGATGGCGGTTGTGATGGTTGCGGGAAACGCTGCGGCATTCCCGCAGGGGCTGTTCTCCTCATTCCGCGTCCTGACCGCAAATATCGTCATGGAGATGGGATACGCAGGTGAGGTTCAGGAGGGCGCGCTGATTGCCACCGGCGCGGTGCTTCTGGTTCTGGTACTCGGAGTCAATCTGCTGTTCGGCGCGGTTTCGGGGAAAGCGGTCCGCAAACTGAGCACAAACGGCAGGGCAACCCGCCGGAAAATGCCGTGGATTTCGCCCAAACTCGGTCGTGGATTCGCAATCGGTGCGGGGGGACTGACCGCGTCGGCACTCGTGCTGATTCTCGGGTTCATTTCGGTAAAGGGCTTGCCGGTTCTGATTCGGGACCCCTCCATTCTGTATGGTCCGTTTGCGTTCGGAAGCACCGACATCACCGTCCTCCCCGCGCTGATAACCACACTGTGGGCAGTGGTAATCAGCCTTGCAGTTGCAATCCCCGTCGGAATCATGACAGCGATTTTCCTGCACGAGTATGCGGGTCGGGACTGCCTCGCGGTCCGTATCATCCGCGGTGCAATCAACCTGTTGGCAGGTGTTCCGTCCATCGTCTACGGACTGTTCGGAATGATGACCTTTGTGCCGCTGTTCGGCGGTTCTGGAAGCATCCTTGCGGGGGCCCTGACCGTTTCCATGATGCTGTTGCCGACCGTTGTGCGGACAACGGAGGAAAGTCTGCGGACGGTTCCGGACGCGTTGCGGGAGGGGAGCTTTGCGCTCGGTGCGGGAAAGTTGCGGACGGTCTGCCATGTGGTTCTGCCGTCCGCACTCCCCGGGATTCTTTCGGCAGTCATTCTGTCGATCGGACGGGTCATCGGGGAATCGGCGCCGTTCCTGTATACGATGGGGTCGGTTATCAAAGCGATTCCGCACGGACCGCGCGACAGCGGCGCAACGCTTGCGGTGGCGTTGTATCAACTCTCGGGAGAGGGCTGGTATCTGGACGAAGCCTATGCAACCGCGGTCATTCTCGTTGCGTTGGTACTGATATTGAATCTCGCAGCGCGGAAGTGCGCGGCGGGACTCGGAAAGAAACAAAGAGGGGAATCCTATGGTTGAAGCAAAACGGCTTGTATGGAGAAGAGAGACAATTCGGGAAACAGAGGAAACCGTGGTCGGGCAGGACATTTCGGTCAGCGACGCGAACTTGTGGTACGGTAACTTTCAGGCGCTCCGCGGAGTCAGCATTGAAATTCCGGAGCGCAGTGTGACCGCGCTGATTGGTCCGTCGGGGTGCGGCAAGTCAACTTTTCTCAGGTGCCTGAACCGCATGAACGACCTCACGTCGAACTGTCGGACTGAGGGGCATTTTCTGGTCGGCGGGACCGATATTTACGGGCGGGTCGACCTGAATGCCCTGCGCCGTCGGGTCGGGATGGTATTCCAGAAGCCGAACCCGTTCCCGATGAGCGTATATGACAACGTTGCATACGGACCGAGGACCGTCGGCATCCGCCGTCGGGCGGAATTGGACGAAATCGTGGAACGCTCCCTTCGTGCGGCGGCAATGTGGGAGGAAACGCGCGACTGCCTCGGGAAATCGGCACTCGGACTGTCGGGCGGGCAACAGCAACGGCTTTGCATCGCGCGGGCATTGGCGGTCAAACCGCAGATTCTGCTGATGGATGAACCGACCGCCGCTCTGGACCCGATTTCAACCGGAAAGATTGAGGAACTGTGCCGGGAATTGCGGAAAACCACAACCATTGTAATGGTCACACACAACATGCAACAGGCAACGCGTATCTCGGATTATACGGGTTTCTTCCTTTTGGGAGAGTTGATCGAAACGGGGACAACGGACCGGATTTTTCACGCTCCCACCGACCCGAGGACCGAGCGATATGTAACGGGTAGTTTCGGCTGAAAAAACTCTTGCAAATTCATCCGAAGTATGACTTGCAAATTCATCCGAAGTATGATATAATAGCGTTAGAATAATGCGAGCGGGGAGAGAGGGAATGAATAAGAAAATGATTTACGCGGTTGAGGATGACGAGGGAATCGGCGAGGTCTATCGCGGTGCGTTTGAGGAGGACTACGATATTCGCCTGTTTGAGGATGGTCCTTCTTTTCTGGACGCGTTTCGCGCAGAAAAACCGGACATCGTAATTCTCGACATCATGCTTCCCGACATGGACGGCTACACGGTCCTGTCGGAAATCCGAAAACTCGACGAGCGGATTCCGGTTATCATCGTCAGTGCCAAGTCGGATGAAATCAGTTTTGTCAAAGGGCTGAACAAGGGGGCGGACGACTATATTGCCAAACCGTTTTCCATTCTGGAACTGATGGCGCGGGTGAAAACCAACCTGCGGCGAGCCAACCTGTATGTTTCCGCATCGGGTGGCTTTTCGGTCGACCGCAACACCTACCGCGCGTTTTATAACGGAAAAGACCTCGGGCTGACGCTCAAGGAGTACAAACTGCTTGCGCTTCTGCTCGGTCAGGCAGGTGTGACGATTGAACGGGATACGCTGTTCCGCTCGGTTTGGGGCGAGGACTATGTCGGGGAGACGCGCACGCTGGACATGCACATTGCAACATTGCGCGAGAAAATCAAGGAAGCGGGCGGCTATGACGCCATCGTGACGGTGAGAGGCATCGGCTACCGCTTTGAAACGAAACCGGAATGAGAAAACGTATTTTTATCCGAATCCTGCTGCTGTCGCTGTTCTGCGTATTCACGGTGTTCGGCGCGGGCGCGATTGCGGTACGAAAAAGCGGAGATACCGCGGCGCGGGAGCGTTTACGGGCGGAGGTCGGTTTGCTGACAACGCTTTTGCGGACCGATACCGATTTTGAGGACGTAAAAGCATACGAAACGGATGGCACACTGCGCGTGACGTTGTTCCGTGCGGACGGAACGGTGCTGTTTGACAGCGGTCCCGCCGATGCGGACGAACAATTTGACGCGTGTGCCGAAATTTCGGCGGCATTGGCGGGGGAGCCGACGGTCACAAGCCGGTATTCGCAAGCCGCTGGAGCAGAGATGCTTTGCTATGCGGAAACGGTGGAGGCAGCAGAGGCAGGAGGCGGTGACCGTTTGGTCATTCGCGTGATGTCACCGGATCGGGAACGGACCGCGTTCGTTCGTGCGGCAGTCCCGTTTCTGATTGAGGCGGTGTTGGCGTCGCTTGCGCTGTCGGCAGTCTTTGCGGGCAGGATGTCAAAAGGATTTTCCGAACGGATCGAGGGCGTGGCGGAAAGCCTGCGGGCATTGGAAGACGGGGAATACAAACCGATTGTCCCCGACCGACGGGAACCGGAATATGACTCGGTCATCTGGGAAATCAACGAACTGAACAAAAAGACCTACGCCATCATGCAGGCGCAGGTCGGAGAGCGCGAAAAACTGGCAACGGTACTTGACATCGTTGCACAGGGGATTGTCGCGCTGGATTCGGCGTTCCGCGTGGTATTCGCAAACCGAAGCGCGCTGAAACTGTTCGGCGGAGATGAGAAGAACATCGGCGCGGGGCTGTTTGGGCTGATTGAAGACGACGGGTTGTGCCGTCGGATTCATGAGTACGCAGGCGGCGGCAGTTTTGAATACCGCTATGGGGAACGCCAACTTGTGGTGACCCTGCGTGCCATTACAGACCACGCACTGGCACGGGAGATTGCGCAAATCGTGATTGTAACTGACGTAACCGACGCGCGTGATATTGCCAAAGAAAAGAGCGACTTCTTTGCCAACGCGTCACACGAACTGAAAACGCCGATTACCGTAACTTTGGGACTCTCCGAATTGATTCTTGCCAAAGACGGTGTGGATGAGGGCATCCGCGCACAGGTAGAGCGGATTCACAAGGAAGCGTCCCGCATGTCCGAACTGATTACCGATATGCTCCGTCTCTCACGGCTCGAACAGCACGGAGAGATTAAGCGGGAACCGGTCAACCTGCGCGCGATTGCGGACGAGGTGATAGCGGAACTGAATCCGCGCATTGCCGAAAAGGGGCTGACCGTTGCGGTTTCCGGTGAGGGGACGGTTCAGGCGGCACCCGAGCGGATTTACGAACTGCTGACCAACCTTTGCTCCAACGCGGTAAACTACAACGTGGACGGCGGGCATCTGGAAGTCGCGATTGCGGAACGGGACGGACACACGGTCCTGACGGTCCGCGATACCGGAATCGGAATTCCGAAAGAACACCTGTCCCGCGTTTGCGAGCGGTTCTATCGTGTGGATAAGTCCCGCTCCAAAAAGACCGGCGGAACCGGATTGGGGCTTGCCATTGTCAAGCACATCTGCGTTCTCTACGGCGCGGAACTGAAGATTGAAAGCGTCGTCGGACAGGGAACTGTCGTAACGGTAACATTCTGAAATCAAAAAAGGACAACGCCGCAAAACGCGACGTTGCCTTTTTTATTTCGTCTTTTTTTCACGCTTTTCCCACCATCTTTTCAGGGCGAGCGTTATCGCGATACAGAGCGGGAAGAACGGGGTAAAGGGGCCCGCCCAGAAAATCAGAACCGCCGTTGCCATAACCGCCGCCCAGTTCCAACCGAAAATCAGTTTCAGAAGATAACCAACCCAAACGGGGGAGTAGGCAACGGCTATTACGGCAAGCAACAGTACAACCGTCCGCCAATCGCGGCATTCGCCCCATATCCAACGGAAAAAGGCTGCGACCTTTTTGCGGAGTTTGGAAAACATCAGCCTTTCGGGAAACTGTCTTTCAAGCCGACCGCGCGGTTGAACGTGTGCGGATTCTTCGTATCGGCGCAGAAGTAACCGAACCGCACGAACTGGAATTTCTCGCCGGCTTTTGCATCTGCCAATGCCGGCTCCGCTTTTGCGTGCTTCACCTCGATCAACGACTCGGGGTTGATGAAATCGGTGTATTCCTTGTCATCCGGTTTGTCGGCAGGGTTCTCCAGTGTAATCAGATTGTTGTAAAGATGCAGGGTGATGTCCTGTGCGTGCGGCGCAGAGAGCCAGTGAATGGTTCCTTTGACCTTTCTGCCATCCGCAGGGTTGCCGTTTCCGGTTTCCAAATCCGCCGTGCAACGCAACTCGGCAATGTTGCCGTCCGCGTCATGCACAACTTCGTTGCATTTCACAATATAGGACCCCATCAGACGGACCTCGCCGCCCTCTTTCACGCGGAAGAACTTGGGCGGGGGAACCTCTGCAAAATCGCTTGCATCAATATACAGTTCCCGCGTGAACGGCACTTTGCGGGTCCCCGCATTCTCGTCCTGTGGATTATTGGGCAGGTCAAAATACTCGGTTTTATCTGCGGGATAGTTGGTAATCACCACGCGCAGCGGCTTCTCAATCGCGATACGACGGGGTGCGGTGCGGTTCAGTTCGTCGCGCAGGCAAGCCTCCAGTTGCCGGATGTCAACCAACGAGCCTGCTTTCGATACGCCCGTGCGGTTGATGAAATCCAGAATCGACTGCGGGGTATAGCCGCGTCGCCGCATTCCGCAAAGCGTGGGCATACGCGGGTCGTCCCAGCCGTCCACAACACCGGTTTCGACCATCGACCGCAGGAAACGCTTGGACAGGACCGTGTAGGTGATGTTCAGCCGCGCGAACTCAATCTGGCGCGGGAATCCTGCGGGGTTGCCCGAAATTTCCACGTTGTCACGGACCCAGTTGTAAAGCGGGCGGTGAATCTCGAATTCCAGCGAGCAGAGGGAATGCGTGATGCCCTCCAGCGCGTCCTGAATCGGATGCGCGAAATCGTACATCGGGTAGATGCACCATTTGTTGCCCTGACGGTGATGCTCCGCATACTTGATGCGGTAGATTACAGGGTCACGCATGCAGAAGTTGCCCGACGCCAAGTCAATCTTGGCGCGCAGGGTGTACTTGCCCTCGGGAAATTCGCCGTTCTTCATGCGTTCAAACAGGTCAAGACTCTCTTCAATGGGTCTGTCGCGCCACGGGGAGACTGCGGGATGCGTCAGGTCGCCGCTGTATTTCGGGTCGCGGAATTCCTCCGCCGACAACTCACAGACGTAGGCAAGCCCTTTTTTGATGAGTCCGACCGCCAGTTCGTAATCCTTTTCAAAGTAGTCCGAACCGTAGAAGAAGCGGTCGCCCCAATCGAAACCGAGCCAGTGTATGTCCTCTTTGATGGCATCGACATACTCGGTGTCCTCCTTGGAGGGGTTGGTGTCGTCCATGCGCAGGTTGCAGACCCCACCGTACTTGCGCGCGGTCCCGAAGTCCACACACAGCGCCTTGCAGTGACCGATGTGCAAATATCCGTTCGGCTCGGGTGGGAAGCGCGTATGCACTTTCATATCGGGATGCGCTTTCAAATCTTCGTCGATAAAGTCCTGTATAAAATTCTTTTCCAATTCTTCCATAGCGGTAAAACCTCACTTCAACGTTTCCATCATCCGCGCAATGCGGGCTTTGACCCGTTCGGGTCCCATTACCTGCATCACGGCATACATATCGGGGGAATTCAGCCGCCCCGTAACGGCAACACGCAAAAACATACTCACGTCGGCAACGCTTCCGCGATAAGCGGCAGGGTCAGCCTTATACACTTTCATATCGGACGCATATCCGATGGATTCCGCCACCGCCTTAATCTTATCGAACCAGACATTCATGTCGTCGGCGGGATCATAGGAGACGAGGAAGCGCTCCAGTGCCGCGCGGATGTCGGCGCGGTCAAACTGTTCCGCATAAGCATCCTGAACCGTAAACAGGCTGTCATAGAAGAAATCCATATAGCCCTTGACATCCGCCCAAGTCGCAAAGTCCTTGCGGGGCTTTTTGCCGCCGCGACCGATGGCAAAAATTGCTTTTGCATAGTCGGGGTCGGAATCCAGTAACTGACCGAATGCGGGGTCAAACTGCCGCGCCCATGCGCTTGCCTGCCCGTAAACTTCCTCTGCTGTCATGCGGGAGATGACGTTTTTGCTGACGTCGTTCAGTTTGTTGAAATCAAACAGGCACCCCGAAGAACTCATTTTTTTGACGTTGAACGGGAATTCGGTGTAGGGCTTGTCCGGATTCTGCGAATGCCATTCCTCGTAGTTGGAATTGAGCAGGGTCATGATATACTCGCAAACGCAGGCGGGAGCGTAGCCCATGCGGCTGTAGTCATCCATGTTCGCGCCCATATCGCGCTTGGAGAGTTTCTTCTTGTTACCGTTCTCGTCAAGCCGCATAATCTGCGCGATATGCAGATATTTCGGCAGACGGAAACCGAGATAACGGAACAGCATCAGGTGCTTGGCAAGGCTCGGGAGCCATTCCTCACCGCGGATGACGTGCGTAGTGCCCATCAGATGGTCGTCCACCGCGTGGGCGAAATGGTAGGTCGGAATGCCGTCGCTCTTGAGCAGGACGAAATCCTCGTCGTTTTCGGGGATTTCCAACTTTCCCTTGATGAGGTCGGTAAAGGGAATCTTCTTTTCGGGGTTGCCGTCCGCAAGCAGACGCAGGACAAACGGGTCACCGTTTTGCAGATGCCCTTTGACTTCTTCCAATGTAAACTGCCGCTGTTTTGCCTGTTCTTCGGCGCGGTTTTCACTCTCGTTTTCCCAATCGCGGGCTTTGATTTCCGCTTTCTTGTCGAGGGCGTTCAGTGCTTCCAGTTCCTCTTTGGTGGTGAAAACGGGGTAGGCAAGACCGCGTTTCACAAGGTCCTTGGCAAAGACGTGGTAAATCGGTCCGCGTGCGCTCTGCTTATAGGGACCGTATGCGCCTTTGTCGGTAACGGTTCCGTCCTCACCGAGAATCGCGCCCTCGTCAAAGTGAATCCCGTAGTGTGCCAAGGTGCGAATCAGCCCCTCCGCAGCCCCCGGGACTTCGCGTTTTGCGTCGGTGTCTTCAATCCGCAGATAGAACACGCCGCCCGATTGGTGCGCCAGACGTTCCCCGATGGTGGAGGGGAAAAGACCTCCGAAATGCACGAATCCCGTGGGACTCGGGGCAAAGCGGGTCACTTTGGCACCCTCGGGAAGATTCCGCGGCGGGTATTTTGCTTCCATATCCGCAGGTGTTTCGGTTACGTTCGGGAACAGCAGTTCCGCCAATGCTTCAAAATCCATAGTTGTGGTTTCCTTTTCATTCATCTGTAATTCCGATTGCCGCAAGCGCATCGCCGAGCCTTGCGGATTCCCCATGCCCGGGGTAAATCATGATGTCGGGCGGAAGTGTTGCCAATCGACCGAGCGACGCGCGCAAATCCGCACCGTTTCCGCTGTAGAGGTCGGTTCGACCGTAGTTCTCGGCAAACAGGGTGTCTCCCGTCAGCAAATCGCACCCGTCGTTTATCAGAAAGCAGGCACTGCCCGCAGTATGCCCCGGGGTGTGCAGGACCGTGACCGTCTCGGAGCCGATTGCAATGCGGTCACCGTCCCGAAACGTGTCCTCCGGTGTTCTCCAAACGCGCCGCTGTCGGAAGAACGCTTCAAACGCGTTTTTGCGCGCGTCGGAAGGGAGGTCCAAGTCATTTTCGTGAATGCCCGCGCGGACACCCGCCCGGTCGCGCAGGGTGTCGAGCGACAGAATGTGGTCGAAATGCCCGTGCGTCAGAAGAATCCGCGAAATATCCGCGCGCTCACCTCGGAGCGCGTCCAGAATCGTATCGGCATCGGGACTCGGGTCCACGACCGCCGCCGCGCCGTCGCGGGCAATGAGCAGGTAGCAGTTTGCACCGAACGACCCCGGGTAAAGCCTGTGAATTCGCATACGGAACCTCCTTTCCGAATATCCATTCTATTATACACTATTTTCGTGCTTTTTTCAAGGGGAATGTGACAAAAAAAGAAAAAGGCGCAACGTCTTTCAAGCAAAACGGACTTTTTCCGATATTTTCATTTTAACTCTTGACTTTTGCCCCCGAATTGGTGTATAATGATAAACTGAAGTATTATTTGCTTTGAGGTGGCGCCATGAATGAGACGATGAGAAAACTCGGGGCGGAGCGTTCCGCAATCCGTGAACTGTTTGAATACGGAAAGAAGCGAAGCGCTGAGATAGGCGCGGACCGCGTGTTTGACTTCAGCATCGGAAATCCGAGCGTTCCGACGCCGCCTGCCGTCACCGATGCGTTGATCCGTCTGTTACGGGTATCCGACCCGACCGGACTTCACGGCTACACCTCCGCGCAGGGGGACCCCGATGCACGGCGCGCGATTGCCGCGCATCTGAACCGTACTTACGGTGCCGATGCAGACCCCGACCGGATTTATCTCACGGCGGGTGCGGCAGCATCGCTGACCGTCAGTCTGAATGCGCTTCTGAATGCGGGGGACGAGGTCATTCTGTTGGCTCCGTTTTTTCCCGAATACCGCGTGTTCGTCGAGCGCGCAGGTGGGCGGGTCAAGGTCGTTCAGCCAGACCCCGAGACTTTTCTGCCGGATTTCGACGCGCTGGAGGCGGCAATTGGCGAGCGCACTCGCGCGCTGATTCTCAACTCGCCCAACAACCCGAGCGGTGCGATTCTGTCCGAGGACGGCTTGCGGCGGCTTTGCGGGATTCTGGATGCCGCGCAGAAACGGTACGGGCATCCCGTGTGGTTGCTGTCGGACGAGCCTTATCGCGAGTTGGTCTGGGACGGGAGCCGGATTCCGTTCGTCACGCAGTTCTACGGGAACAGTCTGGTGCTGTATTCCTACAGCAAGTCGCTTTCGCTCCCGGGGGAGCGCATCGGATATATTCTGGTCTCCTCCCGCGCGCAGGACGCAAAGGGAATATACGAAGCAATCTGTGGGGCAGGGCGGGCGCTCGGATTCGTCTGTGCGCCGTCGCTGTTTCAGCATCTGCTGCCGGCATGTGCGGGACTATGCGCCGATTTCTCGGTCTACCGCACCAACCGCGCACTGTTGTACGAGGGCTTGACGGCGCTCGGCTTTGATGCAGTCCGACCGCAGGGGGCGTTCTACCTGTTCCTGCGCGCACCCGAACCCGATGCAAAGCAATTTGCGGAGCGGGCAAAGGCGCACGAATTGCTGTTGGTCCCGTCCGACAGTTTCGGCATGGGCGGATATGTCCGCATTTCCTACTGCGTGCCGACCGAACGAATCCGCGGCGCACTTCCCGCGTTTGCGGAACTTGCGAGAATCTATAAACTGAAGCCGAAACTGAAACCGACCGAGGAAAAAAGAATATGAACACATTGGAAGAAGCAAGAGAGACAATCAACCGCGTGGACAGCGAAATGGCGAAACTGTTCACCGAACGGATGCGCGCCGCAGAGCAGGTCGCGGCTTACAAAAAGGAACACGGTCTGCCGATTACCGACGCGGAGCGGGAAGCGACCGTTGTCAGACACGGAGCAGAGAAAGTCGAGGACCCGATTCTGCGGGAGTATTATGTCCGTTTCATTCAGGAGACCATGGCGCTCTCCCGCGCGTATCAGACCCGACTGCTCAACGGAATGCGGGTTTCCTACAGCGGGACCGAGGGGGCTTTTGCCCACATCGCAACGGAAAAACTCTTTCCGAGCGCCGAAAAAATCGGATTTCCGGATTTTGAAAGCGCTTACCGCGCGGTCGAGCGCGGAGACTGCGACGCGGCGGTCCTGCCCGTAGAGAACAGCACCAACGGCGAGGTGGGACAGGTGATGGACCTGATGTTTTCGGGCGGACTCTTCATCAACCGGATGTTGGACCTGCCCGTCACGCAGGATTTGCTCGCCAAGCGCGGAACGGCGATTGAGGAGATTCGGACGGTCATCAGTCACCCGCAGGCGCTCGGGCAATGCGCCGCACGGATTCGCGAAATGGGGTGGCAGACCGAGGAATATCCGAATACCGCATTGGCGGCAAAATTTGTGGCGGGAACCAATGACCGCACGGTTGCGGCAATTGCAAGCGCCGAGGCGGCAGAGCGGTTCGGTCTTGCCGTACTGGAGCGGAATCTGAATGCAAGTCGCAGTAACACCACGCGGTTCGCGGTCTTTACAAGAGCCGAGAACACGCAGAGTAAGGGGACCTGCTCGGCGCTGATGTTCACGGTCCGCAACGAGGCGGGCGCACTGGCGCGGGCGGTCGACGTCATCGGTCACTACGGATTCAATATGCGGACCCTGCGCAGTCGTCCAAT
>SAMEA3663036__coassemble_583_pt1 | contig 16642 bp, 14 predicted proteins | sample SAMEA3663036__metabat2_low_PE_039 | metagenome-assembled genome bin SAMEA3663036 (sample SAMEA3663036) | pig gut metagenome | biome: pig gut; feature: pig-associated habitat; material: faeces | place: France | collected 2012
GCACCATCGGGATTACGCGGTATTGCCTTAAGGCACCACCGCGCAATTCACGAATGGCGCACTCGCTTGCATCTTTTTTGTCATACTTCACAAAAATTCTTGGCTGTAACTCGGCTACAACCTGCGGATTTTTGTGATGGTCTTATATATTCGTTTGCCGCATCCGAATCGTCAAATTACCGCATTGGGGTTGGATGACCATGGATCTTTCCGTTCTTACAATATGCCCTTGCAGAACCGAAACGGAATAGGAAAAGCCTTCATGGCAAAAACGCAGTTCCGTTTTTCCGACCGAAACAAGTTGATTTCCGGTTCCGAATTCCAACAAAAGGTCTGAGATGCCCCTTGCGGAAAAACCATTTTCGTCCATTGTCAGAAACCAGTTTGCACCATTGTCATTTGTAACGGTTACAGTCAGTGTATCGGCGGCTTCGTTTTGAGACAGGGCGATTTCCGATACTTTTCCTGCGAAGCTCCATGCGCAGTTTCGTTCCGGCGTGACGCAGCGGCGGCGGTCGACTACAGGTAGGTTGTCATAGATTGCGCTCCACTCGGTGCAGGGCGTTTCAAGGTAACGTTCCCGATAGCGGTCGTCAAAGACGAACAGGTCGCGGAAGAACAGCTTGCCGTCCCGCAGGAACAGATTCCCGTGCCGGAACCGACTGCTGAACCAAACCGACCGGATGCCGTTTCCCGACCAATCAGTCAGTGCGGAAAGTACTGCGGGTGGGGTATCCTTGTAAGTTTCGCGGAATCGTCTGCCGGTTTCCCCCAGTGTTTCGATGGTTAGCTTGCCCTCGGATTCCCATTTTTTTGCCAATTCGAGCTGAAGGCGATAGCCATCCGCGATACCTTCCCATCCGAAACTGTTTTCCTGCCCTGTTGTTGCATGACTGCCGGAAAGAGACGGGTTTTCGTAATATTCACGGAAGTACCATTCCATAACGTTTTGGCTTTTTCCGCTGTCCCAGAAAGGTTCCATTGTATAGCATCCGTTCAGGCGCGGGTGATTCTCGCTGTTTTTGTTTTCGTCATAGCCGTAAATCGGGTCAATCCCGAGCATCCGGAAAACCGGCGTTCCGATACGGGTCTGCACACTTTGCGAAGGGCAGAGCGCATTGTTTTTGGAGGGATAGTATCCACCGCTGTAGTATCCGCCCCAAAGTGTGTAGGCATCTACCTATACACTGATGATTTTTAAGTTTTGATGTCGGATGAATGGAGAATATGATATATGTGCTGACCGGATTCTATTCGCTCGGACAATATTCTGTCGTTTTCGTAAAATTCAGCTTTGTTCAGAGCAATGCCTTCGCGGGATTCAACGAGTGTCCTTTCGTATTCATCCTGTGCAGTTTTGGCTATGTATATTCTTCTCATATAGTGACAGGATGGTGAGGATTTTTGTTTACATCCGTTGCAGACAAACGGAGCTTTCAGAAGCTTGGGACATATCTCATCTGTCGTGACATAACTGTTGGTGTGGTTCTGTGCGTGTAGTTTTACTTTTTTTGATACGGTGGTAGGATCTTTCTCAACCAAGGAGGCAATTGCCTTAAATGTCATTCGCTTATACAGGCAATCCTGTATCTCTGTCCGTTCCTCCAATGTCATGTGCTTGTTCTTTTTTTCATAATTCATAGTCTGGGTCCTTTCTCTTTTATTTCCCAGACTAAATTCTACCACAAAATCCTTCCCAAAGTAAATTCCTCTTCAAATTCCACTGTGGAATTTACTTTGGGAATTTACTCACTACAATAACACGGCACGAATTGCATGGTATTGCCTTGACAAAAGGAGAATTTTGTGGTATGATATATAATATAAGTGTACAAAATGTTTGCGGACCGATAAGAAGCGACGGGAACGGTCCGAAGGAGACTGGATATGAGTTGCAAACCGAAAGTCCTGATTATCAGCCACAACCCAATCATGACCTGTGACTGTATGGGAAAAACAATGCAGACCCTTTTCTCTGCCTTTCGTCCCGAGGAATTGTGTCAGTTCTATATTTACCCGTCCCTGCCGGATGTACGTGCTTGCGGTTCGTTCTACCGCATGACCGACAAGGAAATCCTGAAATCCTATCTGTTCCGTCATGCGGGCAGAGAACTTTCGGATTTCGAGGTCGGACAGGCATCAAACTGTCTGTTTGAGTCCGAAAAGGACGAAGCAATCTATCGCAACCGCAAGAACAAAACGCCGCTCCGGATGTTGCTCCGCGACCTGATGTGGAAATGCGCGCGTTGGTACAACCGCGGGTTGCGGGCATGGGTGGAGCGCGAGAAGCCGACCTGCATGTTTCTTGCCCCCGGGAGTGCGAAATTCATTTACGACGTTGCGATGAAACTGTCGCGCAAATATGACCTGCCCATTGTGACCTATATCTGCGATGATTTCTATTTTGTCAGAAGAGGAAAAAGCGCCACGGAGCGATTGCAACTCCGGCTTCTACACCGAAAGATGGAGCAGACGCTCCGACGTTCTTCGCATCTGATTGTGATTTGCCGCGAGTTGGAGCAGGCGTATTCCGCGCGTTTCGGCATCCCCGCGACGGTGGTGATGACGGGGAGCAATTATCCCGTATCCGAAACGGTCCGCAACACGGAAACGGTCGAATGCCTGACCTATATGGGTGCGGTCCGTTGCGGGCGGTATCGGTCGCTCTCGGAAATCGGTGCGGCGCTGGATACAATCAATGCGGAAAAGGGAACGCACTACACCTTGGATATTTATACGGGAGAGAAAGACGGCGAGATTCTTGCGGAACTGGAAAAGCACGCTTCGGTCCGCTTGCGGGGGTTCGTTTCGGGTGCGGAATTTGACCGCATTTTTCATGCGGCACAGTTGCTCGTGCATACGGAATCGTTTGACGAGGGGGATATGGACGAGGTCAAATATTCGGTTTCCACCAAGATTGCCAATAGTCTTGCGAGCGGAATCTGCCTGTTTGCTTACGGTCCGGACCGCGTGGCATCCATGCGGCATCTGACAGAGAATGCCTGCGCAATCTGCGCAACGTCAAAGGACAGTCTGCGTGCACGGTTGGAGGAAGCATTGGAGAATCGGGCGTTGCGCGAGGAGACTGCACGGAATGCTTTGGCGGTGGCAAAACGGTACCATGACGAAACGAAAAACAGCGCAATGTGCCGCGAAATTCTGACGGCGGCAAGTGAACGCGGAGCGGACGCTGTGCAAAACGAACGGGGAATGTGATGGAAGAAAGAATGCGCAAAACCGTTGTTGAGATTAACACCTCGGATTATGGCAGCACGGGCAATATCATGTTACAGGTTGCGGACTGCGGGGAAAAGAACGGGTTTTCGGTTTACACCGTTTCGCGAAAATGGAAAGGCAAGCAGGTCCCGAAGCACGGAAAGCATTTTTATATCGGGTCCTTTCTCGAAAACGGTCTGCATCACTTTTTTGGCAGGTTGACCGGCTTTGAGGGGGGCTTTACGGTATTCGGAACCGCGCGGCTGATTCGGAAACTTCGGAAACGGAAGCCGGACGTGATTCATCTGCACAATCTGCACGGTTGGTATATCAATCTGCCGATGCTGTTCCGGTATATCAAGAAAGAAAACATTCCGGTTGTCTGGACTCTGCACGACTGTTGGACGTTCACGGGACACTGCCCGTATTTCGACATGGCGGGGTGTGACAAATGGAAGCGGGATTGTCGGGGATGTTCCCTCTATCGGCACTATCCCGAGAGCCTGATTGACAATGCGGAAAAACTGTACCGCAGAAAGAAGAAATGGTTTTGCGGTGTACGGAACATGACAATCGTTACGCCGTCCGAATGGTTGGCGGGACTGGTGAAACAATCCTATCTGCGGGATTATCCTATCCTCGTCATTCACAACGGAATCGACCTTTCGGTGTTCAAGCCGACCAAATCGGATTTCCGGGCAAAGCACGGAATTCCGAAGGATTGCCATCTGCTGCTCGGCGTGGCGTTTGACTGGGGACCCCGAAAAGGCGTGGACGTGTTCGCGGAGTTGTACCGCAGACTGGACCCCGCGCAGTATCGAATTGTGTTGGTCGGGACGGACGACGCGACCGACCGCAGTCTGCCGGAGGGAATCCTGACCATTCACCGCACGCAGAATCAAACCGAACTTGCCGAAATTTATACGGCGGCGGATTTGTTTGTGAATCCGACGCGGGAAGAGAACTATCCAACGGTCAATATGGAGGCGCTTGCCTGCGGAACACCTGTTTTGACGTTTCTCACGGGCGGCAGCCCCGAGATTCCCGATGAAACCTGCGGCAGTGTGGTCCCGAAAGATGACGTGGGCGCAATGGAACGGGAAATCAGGCGCATCTGCGCAGAGAAGCCGTATCCGGCGGAAGCCTGCCTGAAGCGGGCGCGGAACTTTGACCGGAACGAAACCTTTATGGAATATGTGAGGCTTTACAAAAACGTAAATGAACAGGAATAAAGTGGTAAAAAACGCATCGTGGCTTATAGGTGTTCAACTGGTCAAGGCAATTCTTGCACTGGTGATTTCCATGCTGACGGCGCGCTTTCTGGGACCTTCCGGCTTCGGGCTGATTAACTATGCCGCGTCCATCGTGTCCTTTGTCGCGCCGATCATGTATCTGGGGCTGACGGGCGTGTTGGTGCAGGAACTGGTCACGCATCCCGAGCGGGAGGGGGAAATTCTCGGAACTTCGATTTTTCTGACCCTTTGTTCTTCGCTTTTCTGCATCGGCGGCGTGGCGGCGTTCGTTACAATCGCAAACTTCGGGGAGCGGGATACCTTTCTGGTCTGCCTGCTCTACAGTACGCTCCTGATTTTCCAGAGCCTTGAAATCATGATCTATTGGTTTCAGGCAAAGTTGTTGTCCAAATATTCGTCAATGGCTGCTCTGTTTGCTTACGTACTGGTATCGGCATACAAGATTTTTCTTCTGGCAACCGGAAAAAGTGTTTATTGGTTTGCTGTCTCCAATGCGTTGGACTACATGGTGATTGCAATCTGTCTCTTCTTTATCTATTGGCGGTTGGGGGGCGAAAAACTTCTGTTTTCGCCGGAAACGGCAAAGAACCTGCTGAAAAAGAGCCGTTACTATATCATTCCCGAAATGATGATTGCAATTTTCGCGCAGACCGACCGTATCATGCTCAAACTGATGATCGACGACGCGGCAACGGGCTACTATTCGGCGGCAGTTGCCTGCGCGGGTATGACGGCGTTTGTGTTTTCCGCAGTCATCGATTCGTTCCGCCCGATGATCTTTGACGACAAGAAGAACAACGAAGAGCAATACGAAAAGGATGTGTGCAGACTCTACAGCATCATCATCTATCTGTCGCTTCTGCAAAGCGTGTTCATCACGGCGTTTGCGGGTCTGATTATACGGATTCTGTACGGCGTCGACTATGCGCCGTCGGTCAGCGCGCTGCGGCTGATCGTATGGTATACCACATTTTCCTATGTCGGATCGGTACGGAACATCTGGATTCTTGCGGAGAGCAAACAGAAGTATCTGTGGGTCATCAACCTGACGGGAGCGGCGGCGAATGTGGTGCTCAACTATTTTCTGATTCCCGTAATGGGGATTATGGGTGCGGCGCTTGCCTCACTGATTACGCAGATTTTTACGAATGTGATTATCGGATTTATCATCAAGCCGATCCGATACAATAACCGCCTCATGATAAAGGCGCTGAACCCTGCCGATTGCGTGAGGGCGGTGAAAGTGCTTCTGGCAAAACGAAAGCAGACCGGGCATTAAAAATAAATCAATTGATTGGAGAAGCAGTATGAAACAGGTAACCGGCGAACAGTTAAAGAAAATTCAGCTTGAAATCCTTGATGTTGTAACGCAGTTCTGCGACGCAAACGGAATCCGTTACTGGCTCGACAGCGGGACGCTGTTGGGCGCGATCCGTCACAAAGGGTATATCCCGTGGGACGACGATATCGATCTCGGAATGTTGCGGGAGGATTACGAGCGGTTCGTTTCGGTTTTCAATGAAAGCAATAATCGCTATCGCGTGTTAAGCTTTGAATGGAATTCCGATTTCGGATTCCCGTTCGCAAAGGTCTGCGACACAACCACGGTTTTGTACGAGCCGGACGAGCGAGGGAGCAAAATGGCGATCAACATCGATATTTTCCCCTATGACCGCGCGCCGGATGACGATGCGGTTGCAAATGAAATGTTTGACAGGCGGGACGCATTACGGCGGGTTTATTCGATCCGGCATGACAGGACCTTCGGCAATCCCGTAGCAAAAGCTCTGCGCGAACTGCGAAAGTTGGGCTATCGGTTGTTCCGTCCGAACGTGACGGTGCAGCAGATGATCGACAATGCCACCCGCTTTGCCAAGGCTGACACGAAGCGGGTTGGGGATTTTACCGGCTTTTCCCGCATGATGTGCGACCGTCGGGTGTTCGATTCCTTTGTCCGGGTGGAATTTGAAGGCAAGCAATACAAAGCGCCTGTCGGTTGGGACGAATGGCTGACCTGCTACTACGGCGACTATATGCAGCTTCCGCCCGAAAACGAGCGCGTGACCCATCATTCGTTTGTGGCGTATCGGACTGACGGGGAAGCATAACGGAGACTATGAGGGGCGGATATCCCGATATTCAAAACAACTACGGTGAGAATTGAGAGCACCGTAAAGGAGCAGATATGATAAACTTTACTGTTGGTCCTGTTCAGTCAGACGAATGCGTGCGCCGGATCGGAGCGGAACAGGTTCCGTATTTCAGAACGCCGGAATTTTCGCAGGTGATGTTTGAGAACGAGCAATGGATGCTGGAATTCGCAAAGGCGCCCAAGGGGGCAAGAGCGGTATTCCTGACCGGTTCGGGAACCGCTTCCATGGAAGCCGCCGTTATGAACACGCTCACCCCGAATGACCGTGCAATTGTGGTAAACGGCGGGAGTTTCGGAGCCAGATTTGAGGAACTTCTGGTGTTGCACGAAATTCCGCACGACGTCATCCGCCTGAATTCAGGCAGCAAACTGACTCCGGAAATGCTGGTACCCTATGAGGGAAAAGGATATACGGCGTTCGTCGTGAATCTTCACGAAACCTCCACGGGTGTGTTGTATGACGCGGACCTGATTCATGATTTCTGCCACCGGAACGGGCTGTTCCTGATTGCGGATGCAATCAGCGCCTTTATTGCGGACCCGATTGACATGGCGGCACTGGGGATTGACGTGATGATAACGGGGTCGCAGAAAGCGCTTGCCTGCCCGCCGGGGATTTCCGTGATGGTGCTGTCTCCGGCGGCAATCAGACGGGCTTACGACAGCAACCCCAAAATCCTGTATCTGAATCTGAAAAGCGCATTGGAAAACGGGGAACGGGGGCAGACACCCTTTACCCCTGCGGTCGGTACGTTGTTGCAGATTCATGCCCGTTTACATGAGATTGCCGAGAACGGCGGAATCGAGCGGGAGACCGAACGAATTGCAAAACTGGCAACCTACTTCCGCGAACGGGTTGTGGGGCTTCCGTTTGCATTTTTCTCGGAGTCCATGTCCAACGCCTGTACCGCACTCCATCCGCTGACCGCTTCCGCCGCGGATATTTTTACGGTCCTGAAAGATGAGTACGGTATCTGGGTCTGCCCGAACGGGGGGGCGTTGCGGGAAACCGTTTTCCGTGTCGGTCACATCGGCGCGTTGACGGAGGAAGATTACGATAAGTTGATTGCGGCATTCTGTGATTTGCGCGCAAGAGGCATTCTTTGATTGGAGAACGGAATGGTTAAAGTAATCACTTACGGGACGTTCGACCTGTTGCACCGCGGTCACGTTCGGCTCCTGGAACGAGCGAAAGCATTGGGCGATTTTCTGATTGTCGGAGTGACTGCCGATGATTTTGATAAGACGCGCGGGAAAATCAATATTCAGCAGTCCCTGATTGAACGGATGGAAGCGGTGAAAGCCCTCGGCATTGCCGACATGGTAATCGTGGAGGAATACGAGGGGCAGAAAATTGACGATATTCTGAAATACGGGGTGGATATTTTTACCGTCGGTTCCGACTGGGAGGGGAAGTTTGACTATCTCAACGGCTACTGCAAGGTAATCTATCTGCCGCGGACGGAGGGGGTCTCCTCCACGGAAATCCGTTCGTCGCAGCGGAATCTGCGTATCGGATTCGTGGGGGAATCCAATCTCGTTGAAAAGTTTCGGACGGAATGCTCCTACGTCAACGGCGTTGAGGTGGTCGGAATCTGTTCGGCGGACCGCAATTATCTGAAAAAGTACGGTTCTCTGCGCATCCGCACGCAGAACTACGAGGAACTGTTGGGGCAGGTTGACGCGGTTTATATCGCGTCGCATCCGTCCGTACACGCGGAGCAGATTCGGCTTGCGTTGGAAAACGGAATCCATGTGATTTGCGAATCTCCCATTGCCATGACGGAGCGGGAATGTCGGGCGCTTTTCGGATTGGCGCGGGAGCGGAACCGCGTGTTGATGGATGCAATCAAAACGGCTTACTCAACCGCATACCGCCGGCTGTCGGTCCTGCTCAAAAGCGGGAAAATCGGAAAAATCCGCTCGGTGGATGCGACCTGCACCAGTCTGCGGGAAGTGCGGGCGGACAATCCCGTTTTCCTGTCGCAGGCATGGAACAGTACCTGCTTTTGGGGACCGACGGCGATGCTTCCCGTTTTTGAACTGCTGGGAACGGATTACAGCAAAACAGAGGTGGTTTCGCTGTATGCCGACGCAGGAAAACGGTTTGACACCTTTACGAAAATCGAATGGCTCTACCCGGACGCGGTTGCATCGGTCAAGGTCGGAAACGGTGTGAAGTCCGAGGGAAGCCTTGTGGTGAGCGGAACAAGCGGGTATCTGTATGTCCCCGCGCCATGGTGGAAAACCGATTATTTTGAAGTGCGGTTTGAGGATGTCAACCAGACGAAGAAATATTTTTATCAACTTGACGGCGAGGGAATCCGATACGAGATTGTGGCGTTCGTGCGGAATGTTCTGAACGGTTGTCGGAACAGTTCCGTTCCGGAAGAAGTCTCCGCCGCCATCTGTGCCATGATGGAAAAACGGGCAGATGCGGAATTGTCCGGTACCTGAAGAATCGGGAGCAACACTGCGCAACCGTGCCGTGTTATCTCAACAAGAAAGGAAGAAGAAATGTCCTTATTCAAAAACAAGACCCTGCTGATTACCGGCGGAACGGGATCGTTCGGCAACGCCGTTCTGAACCGCTTTCTCCGCACGGATATCGGCGAGATTCGTATTTTCTCCCGTGATGAGAAGAAGCAGGATGATATGCGCCACGAATTTCAGGCGAAAATGCCCGATGTGGCAGATAAAATCAAGTTTTATATCGGGGACGTGCGCAATCTGCAGTCCTGCCGCAGTGCGATGTACGGTGTGGATTATATTTTCCACGCGGCGGCGCTCAAGCAGGTCCCGTCCTGCGAGTTCTTCCCAATGGAGGCGGTCCGCACCAACGTCATCGGCACCGATAACGTGTTGACCGCGGCAATTGAAGCGGGCGTGGAGTGCGTCATCTGTCTTTCCACCGACAAAGCGGCGTATCCCATCAACGCCATGGGGATTACCAAGGCAATCGAGGAAAAGGTCGCAGTTGCGAAGTCCCGCAATTCGGGAAAGACCAGAATTTGCTGCACCCGTTACGGCAACGTCATGTGTTCCCGCGGGTCCGTCATCCCGCTCTGGATTGACCAGATTCGGAGCGGCAATCCGATTACCGTCACCGAGCCGCGCATGACCCGTTTCATCATGTCGCTTGAGGAGGCGGTCGACTTGGTCCTCTTTGCCTTTGAACACGGCGAGAACGGCGACCTGCTGATTCAGAAAGCCCCTGCCTGTACCATCGGTACGCAGGCGCAGGCGGTTTGCGAACTGTTCGGGGGCAGGAAAGAGGACATCAAGGTCATCGGCATCCGCCACGGCGAAAAGATGTATGAAACGCTCCTGACCAACGAGGAATGCGCGAAAGCGGTTGACATGGGCGACTTCTACCGCGTTCCCGCCGATAACCGCGGGCTGAATTACGACAAGTATTTCAGCAAAGGTGACGAGACGCGCAACGTGCTGACCGAATTCAACTCCAACAACACGCGTCTTTTGAACGTGGAGGAGACGAAAGCAAAAATTGCGTCGCTTCTGTATATCCGGGACGAACTTGCAAAGGTGGGGAAATAAATGTTTGAGCATGTGAAGTGGCAGGAAAACGGCAAACTGAAACTGTTGATTATCGTGGGGACCCGCCCCGAGATTATCCGCCTTTCCGCGGTGATTACCAAGTGCCGCAGATATTTTGACACCGTTCTTGCTCACACGGGGCAGAATTACGACTACAACCTCAACGGCGTATTCTTTAAGGACCTGAAACTGGCGGACCCTGAGGTCTACCTTGACGCGGTCGGCTCCAACCTCGGAGAGACTTGTGGAAACATCATTGCCAAGTCTTACACGCTTATGGAGGAGATAAAACCCGACGCGGTGTTGGTTCTGGGCGATACCAACTCCTGCCTGTCGGTCATCGGCGCCAAGCGGTTGCACATTCCGATTTTCCATATGGAAGCGGGCAACCGTTGCAAGGACGAGTGTTTGCCCGAGGAAACGAACCGCCGCATTGTGGACATCATTTCGGATGTCAACATGGCGTATTCCGAGCATGCGCGGCGGTATCTTGCCGACTGCGGTCTGCCGCGGGAGCGCACCTATGTCACGGGGTCGCCGATGGCGGAAGTCCTGCGGGGCAACCTTGCCGAGATTGAAGCGAGCGACATTCATGCCCGTCTCGGTCTGGAGAAAGGGAAGTATATCCTGCTTTCCGCACACCGCGAGGAAAACATTGACACCGAGAAGAATTTCACGAGTCTGTTTACGGCAATCAACAGAATGGCGGAAAAATACGATATGCCCATTCTGTATTCCTGCCATCCGCGGAGCCGCAAGCGGTTGGAAGCGAGCGGGTTCAGACTGGACCCCCGCGTGATTCGGCACGAGCCGCTCGGGTTTCACGATTACAACTGCCTCCAGATGAACGCATTCTGCGTTGTATCCGACAGCGGCACGCTCCCCGAGGAAAGCAGTTTCTTTACAAGCGTCGGGCATCCGTTCCCGGCAGTCTGCATCCGCACTTCGACCGAGCGCCCCGAGGCGCTGGACAAGGCGTGCTTCATTCTCTCGGGCATTGACGAGAAGGGACTGCTCCAATCGGTTGACACGGCGGTGGAAATGAACCGCAACGGCGACTACGGAATTCCCGTACCCGACTATGTGGAGGAGAACGTATCTTCCAAAGTGGTCAAGATTATTCAGTCCTATACGGGTGTGGTCAATAAGATGGTCTGGAGAAAAGAGCAATGAATATTCTGGTAACGGGTGCAAAGGGGTTCGTCGGTCGGAACCTCTGCGAGAATCTGAAGAACCTGCGCGACGGCAAGAACCGCACGAGACCGAATCTCCGAATCGACGAAATCTACGAATACGACGTCGATGGCACGCCGGAGGAGTTGGACGCGTACTGTGCGCGGGCGGATTTTGTGTTCCACCTTGCGGGGGTGAACAGACCGAAGGACCCTGCCGAGTTTCGGGCGGGCAATTGCGGGTTTGCGTCCGTGGTTCTGGATACGTTGAAGAAGCACGGGAACCGGTGTCCCGTGATGCTTTCCTCTTCGATTCAGGCGACCCTTGCGGGCAGATTCGGGACGTCCGAGTACGGGTTATCCAAGCGCGACGGGGAGGAATTGTTCTTCCGCTATGCGGCGGAAACCGGCGCAAAGGTATTGGTTTACCGCTTTCCGAACCTTGTTGGCAAGTGGGTCAGACCGAACTACAACAGCGCGGTCGGGACGTTCTGCTACAACATTGCGCACGATTTGCCGATTACGGTCAACGATCCGTCGGTGGAGTTGGAGTTGCTGTTCATTGACGACCTGACGGAGGAACTGTTTGACGCGTTGGAGGGGCGGGAGCATCACTGCGAATTTGACGGTGTGGATACGGTCCTCACCGAGAACGGGAGGTACTGTGCCGCGCCGGTGACGCACAGGGCGACGCTTGGGTACATTGCGGAATGTCTGCACCGATTCCACGACCAGCCGCAGACGCTTGTGATTCCCGAGATCCCGAACGGCAGTTTTGAAAAGAAGTTGTATTCGATGTATCTGTCCTACCTGCCGAAAGAAAAAATCGCATTCCCGCTGAAGATGAACGTGGATGCGCGCGGCAGTTTTACGGAGTTGCTCAAGACCGAGAAATGCGGGCAGGTGAGTGTAAACATTTCCAAGCCCGGGGTTACGAAAGGGCAGCACTGGCACAACTCCAAGTGGGAGTTTTTCATCGTGGTATCGGGTCACGGGTTGATTGAGGAGCGCAGAATCGGTTCGGACGAGGTATTGCGTTTTGAGGTGTCGGGGGAGAAGATTGAGGCGGTGCATATGCTCCCGGGGTACACGCACAACATCATCAATCTTTCCGACACGGAGGACCTTGTAACGGTGATGTGGGCGAACGAGCAGTTTGACCCTGCCCATCCCGACACGTTCGGTGAGCCGGTCTGACGGGGGGGGAAAAAGACCTTGGAGGGAGATGAAGACCTTGGAGGGAGGGGGACCCCTCTTGAAATGAGGGCAACGCGGCGGAGCCGCTATTGACAAGATTTTGCGTAGCAAAATCTGTCACCCTCTCCCCCTCCAAACCTCCCACTCCCTCCGAGAACTTCCCCACAGGACCCCGCCGTTTCGGGAGCGAAAATCGGATTCGCTTTCTGGGATGGCGGGGTTCTGTGGGGAAGTTTTTGTTGTTGGGGGCTGTGCGGATTCTTCGGAAAGTGCGGCTTCGCGCGTTTTTAGTTGGCGGAGCGGGGCGCAACGGGACTGTATGAAATGCGTTGGAATGTTACGGAACAACAATAACCGCCGACCTCGCAGGAGGGGCGGTTATTGTTGTGTGCAGGATGGGAATATGACTGTCAGCAAAGAATGCGTTGAGGGGGGCGGGGCAATCGGGGTTCTTATGATTGCATTTCCGCGACGATTCGGGTCATTTCGCTCATCTTGCGTTCCATGTCGGCAACCAGTTTGAACTGTGTCCGGCAGCGGTCCAGATTATGGTTTTCGCGGTGGATACGGAAGTAGTGGTCGCCGTCAATGTGGTCGGTCAGAAAGCGCATACCGCATTCCAAGGTCATCAGTTTTGCCGCAAAAGGAAGCAGTTCGCGCTCGCGCGGGGTTACGCTGTCGCCCAACTCTTCCAGATAGGCTTTGGTGTAGGCGCGGAAGTAGTCGAGGTCGAACGAGACTTTATCGAGGTTCTGCTCGTCCTCTGCCGCGGTCGAAGCACCGAAGCGCAGGGAATCGCCGTAATCGTAGAGCATGGACCCGGGCATCACCGTATCGAGGTCGATTACGCAGATGCCTTTTCCGGTTTTTGCGTCCAGCATGACGTTGTTGAGTTTAGTGTCGTTGTGCGTGACGCGGAGCGGGACCGAGCCGTCCGCAATTGCATCGGTAATGATTCGCATCTCATCGGCGCGGTCCAGAACGAATCGGATTTCGGACTCAACCGACGAGGCTCGTCCGACGGGGTCTTTTTCCAGCGTTTCGCGGAAAATACGCAGGCGATCGGGGGTATCGTGAAAGTGCGGAATCGTTTCGTGGAGTTTTTCGGCGGGGAAGTCGGAGAGCATCCGCTGAAATTTACCGAACGCCCGCGCGCTCTCGGCAAAGACCTCGGGGGAGGGGGCGCTGTCAACCGACACGGCGTTTTCAATAAACAGGTAAACGCGGTAGCAGTCGCCGTCGGGGGCACGGTAGTAGGAGTGGTTATCGGTGGTCGGGATGACCGTCAGCGTTTCGCGCATCGGGTCGCCGCCCGCGGCAACAATCTTTTTCCGCAGGAACGAGGTCACTGCGAGGATATTTTCCATCACGCCGTCGGGGTCGCGGAAAATGTCGGTGTTGATGCGTTGCAGGATAAAGCGTGGGGAAGTTCCCACAAGATAGGTACTGTTGATATGCCCGTTTCCGTAGGGCGTGGAAACGTGGTCCAAATCAAAATGGCGCAGAACGTCCGAGGTAAATTGAATATCTTTCATTTTTTTGTCAGAAAATGCGAAAAACCTCTTGCATTTTTTCCTTTCATGCGTTATAATAACATTATACAATACCCAAATGCAAATATATATATAGAAACGGATAACTTTTCTTTGAAAAAAGATATTTATTACCGAAAAACAGTTCCCGAGCCGATGACGGACGTTCCGGTAGCCCGTTGTCCCGACGTTACGTCGTTTCATTTTTCTCTGGACCGCATCTTCGGGGAGAAATACGAGTACGCGGGTGAGAAGCACCCGTTTTGGGAATTGGTTTACGTGCTTGGCGGGTCCGTCGGCATTACGGCGGACGAAAAAATCTATATTCTGGATGCGGGGCAATGCCTCCTGCACCCGCCGAACGAGTTTCACCGGCTCCGTTCGGAGCGGGGGACCGAGCCGCACGTGCTGAATCTGTCGTTTCACAGCGATTCCATGCCGGCGTATCAGGGGCGTATTTTCATGCCCGATTCGGCGTTGCGCGAGGAACTGTTGGAGATTAGCATGGAGGTCCGGACGGGACTGCACACCTCGGACGCGGCGCTTCTGTCGGAACAGCGGGTGCGATTTGAATACTGGCTTTTGCGCGCGCTTCGGAGCGTGGGCGAGGGCGGCGCGACCGAAAGTTCGGGTGCCTTGCGGTACGGAGAAATTATCAACGTGATGCGGGCGCACATCGGCGAGGCGCTCAGCGCGGAGGAGATTGCGCGGTTGTGCAACATGAGCCTTTCCAATCTGAAAAAGGTGTTCACCCGTTATGCGGGCATGGGCATCGCGCGGTATTTTACCGAGATGAAGATGCAGCGCGCGGCGGAACTGTTGCGGACGGGAAAACGCGTGGGCGAGGTTGCGGCGGAACTCGGTTATGGCGACCAGAACTATTTCAGCACGGTATTCCGTCGCATTATGGGGACCCCGCCCGGGAGTTATCGTGGGTAGGAGTCCGCGTCCTGAAATGAAATGATACTTGAAAAGAGGATAAAAACATGAAATTCATTACGGTACCGACTTATGAAAAGATGAGCCGTCAGGCGGCGAACATCATCTCCGCGCAGGTCATCATGAAGCCCGACTGCGTGTTGGGGCTTGCAACGGGGTCATCGCCCGTTGGCGTTTACCGGCAGTTGATTGACTGGTACAACAAGGGCGACATTGATTTTTCGCAGGTGACGTCGGTCAATCTGGACGAGTACGTCGGGCTTTCGGGTGACCACCCGCAGAGTTACCGCTACTTCATGCAGGAGAACTTCTTCAATCACATCAACATTGACCCGTCGCGGACCTTTGTGCCGTGCGGCACGGCTCCGGACCCTGTGGCGGAATGCACGGAGTACGACGCGCGCATCAAGCGGCTGGGCGGAATTGATTTGCAACTTTTGGGGATTGGTCTGGACGGTCACATCGGGTTCAACGAGCCGGCGGACTGTTTCATCACGGCAACGCACGTTGCGGACCTGCACGAATCGACCATTCACGCGAACGCACGATTCTTTGCGAGCGAAGCGGAGGTACCGAAGCAGGCGATCAGCATGGGCATGGTTTCCATCATGCAGGCGCGTAAAATTCTGCTGATTGCGAACGGGTCCGCGAAGAAAGAGGTTCTGCTCCGCGCGTTCAACGGACCGATTACCCCTGCGCTTCCCGCTTCGATTCTCCAACTTCACCCTGACCTGACGGTGATATTCAGCGAGGAGTGAGAGGAAGAAGACCTTGGAGGGGGAGAGAAAGACCTTGGAGGCGCAGGGAGACCCCTTTCGGAGGGGTCTCCCTACCCTCCAAACCTCCCTGACCTACCCCGAACTTCCCCACAGGCCCCCGCCCTTTCGGGAGCGAAAAGTCGTTTCGCTTTCGTTAAGGCGGCGGGGTCCTGTGGGGAAGTTTTTTGGTTTGGTGGGAGATATTGGGGAAATATGGCGGTGAGATGAGGCATTTGTTAAAAACGGGTTGACAAGATATAAGGGGCGTGATATAATAATAGGGAATGGGTTATATGCCAATTATATGAAAGTGTGGAGAGGGAATGTTAATGAACATTTTGTTGAACTCACACTTCCGGATACTTTGCGGTGGGTAGAAGCACAGAATCTAACCGGTTGTGAAAAAGTGGTACAGACCGAAAACGGTATTTCTTATATTAGGAATTGGGTAGTTCGCACGGACAACAGCCTGACATCAATTGTATTGCGAGATGGGACAGTCGGCATTGCGAATAGAGCAATTTCCAATGAAAATCTGAAAAGTATAATGATTCCCGCAAGCCTGAAAACGATTTGCGGCAGTATTGTGGATGAGAATGTTTCCGGTCGCTCTTTGCGCGAACTCTATATTTCAAATCTTGCGGCATGGTGTGCTGTACGGTGTATCGATTATAACGATAGCCGCTTTCTCTCTTTCACCTCCGCACCCACAAATCAAGCGCGAAGCCGCACTCTGCAACAACTTCATACCTCCCAAACGACAAAACTTCCCCATAGGACCCCGCCACCATGCCAAGCGAATCAAATCTTCGTTGCCAATTTGGCGGGGTCCTGTGGGGAAGTTCTCGGGGTGAGGGGGAGGTTT
>SAMEA3663036__coassemble_589_pt1 | contig 16523 bp, 12 predicted proteins | sample SAMEA3663036__metabat2_low_PE_039 | metagenome-assembled genome bin SAMEA3663036 (sample SAMEA3663036) | pig gut metagenome | biome: pig gut; feature: pig-associated habitat; material: faeces | place: France | collected 2012
CGGCTGCTCCTGCTACCGGATAGAAGTGGTAGGGAAGTTAGTTATTGACCAAAGCGGAACGACCCATGTGTCGTTCCGCATTGGTTGAAAGGTTACATAGCAACGAATCAGTTACAACTCGCAATACGCCATTTCCGCCGTGTCAAACTCCCAACAAACGCCAGTGGCACTATGTTTGCACTCTCCCCATAAATGCGTTGAAAGTTTTGAGGGAGTCCAGAGGGGACTTTTTCAAAAGTCCCCTTTGGCGCATCCCCCGCGTCCCCCGCGTCCCTCGCATCCCCCTCGGCAGAATGACGATATTTGCGGCACACGGTTGACAAAAGACGTCCCGTGTGCTATAATAATATTCTGTAGGAAACGGAAGAAAGGGGCTGTTGAGAATCGAACGTTCATTTTGGTCGGACCACTACCCACTGTTGGGACAAATCAACAGTCCGGAGGACCTGAAAAAGATGCCGGCGTCGGATATGCCCGCGCTTGCGGAGGAGATCCGCGAGTTTTTGGTGGAGCAGGTCAGCGAAACGGGGGGGCATCTGGCGTCCAATCTCGGTGCGGTGGAATTGACCTTGGCAATCCACCGTGTATTTTCCACGCCGCAGGACCACCTGATTTTTGACGTTGGGCATCAAAGTTACATTCACAAGTTGCTGACGGGGCGGAAAGAGCGCTTTTCCACTTTGCGGCAAAGCGGAGGACTGAGCGGCTTTCCGAAGCGCTGTGAGAGCGAGCATGATTGCTTCGGAACGGGACATAGTTCCACCTCGATTTCGGCGGCGCTCGGGTTTGCCGAGGCGGACCGCATGGCGGGGTCGCAGGCGTACACGGTTTGTGTGGTCGGGGACGGTGCCTATACGGGTGGTATGATTCACGAGGCGCTGAACAACTGTCGCAAGCGGCTGAATCTGATTATTATTCTGAACGAAAACGAGATGTCCATCTCGAAGAACATCGGCAGGTTTGCAAAAAATCTTTCCCATATCCGCGCGTCAAGCGGGTATATCTGGACCAAAAATGCCATCGGGCAGGTTGTGAGTCATATCCCTCTGATAGGAAAGTGGCTGTACGGCAGGCTTCTCCGTTTCAAAATGGGGATGAAAGCGGCGCTGTACGGCAGTAACCTGTTTGAAAGCCTCGGGCTTTATTACCTCGGTCCCGTGGACGGAAACAACGAAGCGGCGGTGGAGAAACTGTTGCGGGATGCCAAAAAGACGCATCAAAGTTGCGTCATTCACCTCAAGACCCGCAAGGGAAAGGGGTACGCGCCCGCAGAGGCAACGCCCGACCGTTTTCACGGGATGTCTCCTGCCGACGCACCGAAGCCTGAATGCACGAAATTTTCCGAGGCGATGGGGGAGGAACTTTGCCGGATGGCGGCAAGAAACGACCGCATTTGCGCCATTACCGCCGCCATGACCGATGGGACCGGACTGACCCAGTTCCGCTCGGCCTATCCGCAACGCTTTTTCGACGTCGGAATCGCGGAAGAGCATGCGGTGACCTTTGCCGCGGGGCTTGCCGCAAACGGTTACCGTCCGGCTGTGGCAATCTATTCCACTTTCCTGCAACGGTCGTATGACAATATTCTGCACGACGTGGCGCTCCAGCACCTGCCTGTGGTCTTTCTGGTGGACCGCGCGGGACTCAACGGTGCGGACGGTCCCACGCATTACGGTGTGTTTGACGTTGCGTTTCTTTCCGAGGTGCCGGATTTGCGTATCTACACGCCGATTACCCGTACCGCTTTGCGCAACGCGATGAACGAAGCGTTCCGTGCCGATGTCGCGTGCGCAATCCGCTATCCGAACGGATGTGAGTCGGAGCGGGTCGTAAGGGAGTTTTACGGCAATGCGGACCCCGCGAATGTGGCGGTTCGGAACAATTATCCCGTGGGCGGTCCCGAGGTGCGCGAGACGTTTGATGCGGTCATCGTGACCCACGGCAGAATTGTGGAGGAGGCGCTCGCCGCAACGGACCGATTGGCGGAGGAGGGCATAAAGGTCGGCATCCTGCTTCTGGAGCAGATTAAGCCCTACGAAACGGTTGCGGCACAGGTGCTTGCCTGCCTGCCGAAAAAACGCTGTCCGGTCGTTTTTCTGGAGGAGGAAATCCGCACGGGCGGAATGGGAATGCTCCTTTCGGATGCCATGCGCGGTGCGACCGAAATGCAGGGGAGAGCGACGCGTGCGATGGCGTTGGACAAGCCGTTTGACTATCCTGCTGAGTCGGGGCAGTCCTGCCTCGCCATGGCGGGACTGGACGCGGACAGCATTGCGCGGACAGTCAGAGAGGCTCTTTGCAAATAAAATTCTGAAAATCAGAAAAATGCTCTTGACAATCGGCTGATTGTGTGATAAAATACAATAGAGCGATAGAAACCGAATGTAAACCCAGGAGGAGCATTTATGTATCTGCAATTTTATGATGACCTGATTCCGGGAACCAAACTCAAGCGGTCCGATATGGACGGGCTGACGGGACAGGCGTTCCTGAAAAAGGTATTTTTCGTATCCGACGGTGTGATGCTGACGCAGATTCGCGATATTTCGGGAATCGATTCGTCCACGCTTCAGAACTGGACCAAACGCGGTTGGGTTGCAAACAGTCACCTCAAGCGGTATGATATGGACCAGGTTGCACATATTCTGATTATCAATATGTTGCGCTCCTGTATGCGGTTGGACCGGATTGCGTATCTGATTCAGTACGTCAACGGTGACGTGGCGGACAAGTCGGACGATATTGTTTCCGATTCCATGCTGTACGATTACATTTGCCGCGCGCTGGACCGCATGATGAGCGAGAGCGGGGGCACCCTGACCGATACCGTAAAAGTCATTGAAGAGGTTACCGCGGGCTATGTGGAGCCGTTTGCGGGCGCGGAGGAACGGCTGAACCGCGCGTTGGAGGTCATTGTTGTGACCTACTACGCAACCGTTATCAAACGCCATGCGGACGATTTGCTCGACCGGATTCTGCCGTCGGACGAAAAAGAGAATTCAAGGGGGTAAACTGCCGTGCATCAGCATCACAGAGAACGGATGCGGGAGCGGTGTCTGCAAAACGGGTTTGACAACTTTGCAACGCACGAACTTCTCGAAATGTTGTTGTACTATTCCATTCCGAGGGTTGATACCAACGGGATTGCACACGGACTGTTGGAACGGTTCGGGTCGCTCAAAGGAATCTGTGAGGCATCGTTTGACGAACTGCTTTTGTGTGAGGGCATCGGTCCGCAGACCGCAATCCTGCTCAAACTGATTCCCGAACTGCTGAAGCGTTACGCGATGGAGGACTTTGGACCGTCGGAGACGTATGATACGTTTAAGAAGTTATCGGACTACGTCTCGCGTCTTTTTATCGGGCTGGACCATGAATGTCTGTTCATGTTGCTGTTGAACAATCGGATGAAACTGATTGACTGCGTTTTGGTTTCGGAGGGGTCGGTCAACACCGCCAACGTGCCGATTCGGCTGATGACGCAGAAAGCACTTTTCCGAAAAGCGTCTGCGGTCGTGTTGGCTCATAATCATCCGGAGGGATTGGCATTGCCGTCCTCGCGGGACATTGAGGTGACCGAAACGTTGGCTGCCGCATTTGACGCCATTGACGTGACGCTTGTGGAACATCTGGTTTACGCGGATGGCAGATGCTATCCGATTATACAACAGCACCAAGGGTCGATGCGCAAGCATCCCGCAACCAAACAGATTGACCTCGGATTCTATAAACATTTTTACGACATTGACTATAAGGAATGGAAAGCACCGCCGCTTTTTCCCGATAAAAAATAAAAGTATGCCCCTTTTCGCAGTCGGAGACGGCGAAAAGGGGCTGTTTTATGCGGTTTGCCGCCGCTTCATGCGGGAGCAGCCGGAATGAGTAGTACGGAATATGGCTACACCAAAATTTGCACAACGTAAAGACAGAACCCAAAATCCAATTGGGTTAAAGTTCTTGAAAGTCTTGAAATTGGATTGCTTGCAATCCAATTTTAACTTCATTTCAAGAAGTCTTCAAGCAGGGCTTGGGACAGAGTCCCAAGGTCTTTCCTTTCCTACCTTACCCCCGTGTGACCGAATCCGCCCGCACCGCGCGCGGTTTCGTCGAGTTCGGAGACGGGGAGGAAAGACGCGTGCGCCACAGGGAGGAAGAACATCTGTGCAATGCGGTCCCCGCGGCGAACCGTGAACGGCTCGCTCCCGTGGTTGATTAGCCCTACCTGAATTTCACCGCGATAGTCGGAGTCGATTACACCGATTCCGTTGGAGAGACTGACGCCGTTTTTCACGCCAAGTCCGCTCCTGCCCGCAATAATCGCCACACAGTCCGAACGTTCGGGGGAGATTGCAAGTCCCGTCGGAATCAGCGCACGCGCCCCCGGGGCGAGGACAATTTCCGCCCCCTCATCAAGCGCCGCGCGCAGGTCCACCGCCGCAGAACCGGCGGTCGCGTAGGTCGGCGCATCCATACCGCGCGTCAACTTCAGTTTTACGTTCAATTCCATGCGCGCCTCCCTCAGTGAATCGGCGTGCCTTCCGGCACAGCGTCGTCAACAAACAACACTTTGCATCCGCAGGCGTTGTTCGTCGCCGCAAGCAACATCCCCTGCGAGTTGACGTTGCAAATGCGGCTCGGTTTCAGGTTCGCAATCACAATAATCTTTTTGCCAATCAGGTCCTCGGGCTTATACTCTGCCTTGATGGAGGACATAATCACCCGCTCGCCAATACCGTCAAAGAGTGTCAACTTGAGGCAGGCATTCGATTTGCGCACCGTTTCCGCTTTGAGTACCTTGCACACGCGGAAATCCAACTTCGCGAAATCGTCGATTGTAACCTGCGGTTTGACCGGTTCCACGGGGTCCGGTTCGCGAATCTCCGCCGCTTTCGGTGCTTCTTCCGCAGTCGGTTCCCCGACGGGCTTGTCCGCGTTCTTTTCCTCCTCGGTCTCGGGGTAGGAGAAGTCCAACTGTCCGAGGTAACGGGCGGGGTCGATGGCGGCAAGGAAGAGATAGAGCCGCGGTCCCTGCTCTTTGCCGAGCAGGAGTCGGTAAACGGTTTTGAAGAACGCGCTCTGAATGTTGCGCAACTCCTTGGAGTCCGCAAGTTGCGGATAAACCGCTTTCGGAATATCGTAAAGGAGCGTGTTCAGACTGTCCAGGTCGTAACTGCCGTTCCGAAGCCGCTCGAACAGCATCCGGATTGCCTGCTTTTCGGCGTCCGAAAGCGTGTTCCAGACCGCCCAGTTCCGCGTGGCACGCAGACGGTTGACCTGTTCGGGCGCGCACTCCTCAAGCCAGAACTTTGCGCGGTCCAGACGGTCCGCAAACTGCTCGCGCGTGTAGGGCATCCCGATTTTTGCAAAGACGGTTTCCAACATCGGAACGTTGAAGTCCACAATGGAGCCGAGTTGAACCAGAAGTCCCATGGGAACGGTCACAACCTCGCGCCCCTCGATTTTGCAGTTGTACATGATTGCCTGCGTGGCTTCGTTGGCGGTTCCCGCGCGGCATTCGTTCAGCATGCGGTCAAATTCAAAATACTGCCGCAGAATGCCGTCGTCAAAGCAGAAGTCAAACGCTTTGGTCGGGTCGGTTTTGGAGTAGAGCCAGAGAATGATTTCGGGCTGATAAAGTTTTAAGAGCGCATCGGGCGTGAGGTTCAAGCCCGAGGAGGAGGACATTTTGCCGGTCATGCCCTTGATGCCGATGAATTCGTAACCTTGGAAAATCGGCGGTTCATAGCCGAAAATCTGCTTGGAAATGAGTTTGGCATTGGAATAGGAGCCTGTGGGAGCGGCGTGGTCCTTTCCGCCCGGTTCAAAGTCGACTTTCTCGTACCTCCAACGCATGGGCCAGTCCACTTTCCAACCCAGTTTGCAGTTGAAATCCGTGAGGAAGTGAAAGGTTCCGTGATGCCCGCAACGGCAGGTGTATTCCGCCGTGGTGCAGTCCTCGGAGAGTGAGGTGATGGTGGTAAAGTCGGAGTGGCATTCGGGGCAGAAGATGCTGACGGGGTAGTAGTTCTCCTTTTCCGTATCATGCTCCGCCCGCAGTTCCTCGGGGGTCTTGTCGGGGTCTTTGGTCTTGAAAGAATCGAGAATTTCAAAAATCTCTTTCCGCTTTTGCAGGGCTTCCAGAATGTCTTTCGTGTAGGCTCCCGAACGATAGAGGTCCGCCTGATAGCGGCAGTCGATTTCAATGCCGAAGCGCTTGAGCGCGCGCAGATACTCGTCCTCAAAGTGCGCGGCGAAACTTTTGTGACAACCCCAAGGGTCGGGGATGTCCACATAGGGACATCCGATATATTTGTCGTAACTGTCGCCGACCACCTCGCGCACATTGGCGGGGATTTTGCGGCAACGGTCGTAATCGTCCCAAGAGAGGAGCAGACGCGCCTTTTTGCCCTTTTTCTGCAACGCCTTGACGACGAACAGGGGGGTGGCAACGTCGCGAAAGTTGCCGATGTGGACCGAACCGGACGGACTGGTGCCTGCCGCGCAGACGTATTCTTCCTTGTCGGGGTCACGGTCGATAATCCTTTGTGCAATCTCTTCTGACCAGTGCATAACAAAACCTCGCTTTTTGAAAAAGTACATTGATTCTATCATTATACCATGACGTGCGGGGTTTGTCAACCTTTTTTGAGGACTTTTTCGATTTCGCAGACGTAAACGCGGTGCAAGCCGCCCGTGCGGTAACAGGTGCGCGGAATATCGGGGTCAAGGATATTTTCCGCGCGCAGGCAGGATGCGTAGAGTTTGCGGCAAAGGAGGACCGTTTCGGCTTCGGCAGGATAGGGGACCCCTCCGTCGTGCAGGACGGACAGCCCCGCTGCCGCGAATTTGTCGGGGTGGTCCCGCCCGCTTTCCCTGCCGCAAAAGGTCAGCGCGTCGCGGCGGTCGGAGGGGAGAAAGGAGAGCGCGAGACGGGATGCCGCTTCCGCGAGCGGGAACGTGAACCGCTCGGGGCGAATCAGACAGACCGCAACGGGGCGGTTCCAGACCACGCCGACGCCGCCCCACGACGCCGTCATGACGTTTTCCCGCACGCCGTCCGAGACGGAAATCAGCATCCAATCCTTTCCGATGCAATCAAAAACGGGGTTCCATGCGGTTGCGGGAAGTTCTGAAAAACGGTTCATTTCGGTATACCTCACTTTGTTTCGGTTGTTATATTCTATGCGGAGTCGTGGAAAAAGGCGCAAAAAAGGTAAGAATAAAGCGCAGTGGAATGCGATTCCAAAAGGTTCCGGTTGGGACGACAATACCGGTTCCTACACCATCCGCTACACCGACGGTGACATTGCGAAGTCCTGACCGATGATTTTCTGAATCTGAAGTCAGTCCATACACGAAACAAAAGGCGGGGTCATCCGAACGGATGACCCCATTTTTCATTTCTGCTCTCCCGCGCCCGCTTCGTGCGAGGCGTCCTCGGACAGACTGGCTATGACTGCCGCGCTGAAATAGTCAAGCGGGTCGACCTGCAAGCCCTTGACGGTCATTTCCATGTGCAGGTGCGGCTCCTCGGCAATTTCCACCATCGCCGTGTCGCCAACCTTGCCCAGAAGCTGTCCCTGCTTGACCTGCGTTCCCTCGGCAAGTCCCTCGGCAAGTTCCTTTGCAAGGTTTTTATAGACCGTTACGCACTCTCCGCTGTGGGTCACTGCCACGCAGGTTCCCATCATCGGGTCCTCCCAAATCTTGCTGACCTTTCCGTCCGCCGCCGCGAACACCTCCGCATCCTCGGCGGTTGCAATGTCAATGCCGAGGTGGACGCGGAAGTCGTTCATGGTCGGAGAGAAGACCTGAACGTCCACGCTGTGCTTCTGCGTGAGTTTGCCGGACACGGGCAGTTTCATTTCCGGAACGGTGTCGGGCGTCGGCTGCGGGTCGGTTCCCGTCGGCTTCTGCGGCTCGGTCGGCTGCTCAATCGGGGCTGTCGTATCGGGCGGTACCTTGGTGTTGTTCTTCTTGGCGCGGTTCATTGCCGCCGTGATGGCAAGCACCACCGCCAGCGTCAACAGAATGACGATGGACGAGAGATAGACCGCGCGATTCACGCGTACCTGCTTCAACTTCCTGCATAATCTGGATTGCTTCCATTTTTCCCACATAATCAAAACTCCTTTGCTCTTTCTGTGATTGCGGACTCCGCGGCACATCCGCGTGTCTTGCTGGTTTTATTTTTGCCGTTTGCGGCGGATTTATACAGCAATCCCAAAAAAAGTTTTCTTTGGATGGAACCTTGGGCGGAATATCAAAAATTCACGAAAAAATCAGACTCGCGGGGATGTTTTTTTGACGTATTCACGATGGGTTCATAATTTTGTGCTACAATAATAAGGTGTAAATTCTAAAACCGTAACCGTCGGTTCAGGACGGGCGCGGGAGAAAGGAATCTCTGCTTTTATGATTAAAATCGAACATCTTGTGAAGAATTACGGTTCCAACTGTGCCGTTGACGACATCAGTTTTGAAGTGGGGGAGGGGGAAATCGTCGGATTCCTCGGTCCGAACGGCGCGGGAAAGAGTACGACCATGAATATCCTGACGGGATATTTGTCCTCTACCTCGGGAAAAGCCTTTATCGGCGGCATCGACATTCTGTCCAATCCCATCGGTGCGAAAAAACTGATAGGCTACCTGCCCGAGCAACCGCCGCTCTATCTGGATATGACCGTGGAGGAATATCTGAATTTCAACTATGAACTGAAAGGTTGCAAACTGGAGCGGGACAAGCACATCGGAGAGATTTGCGACACCGTGAAGATTAAGGACGTTTACAAGCGGATTATCCGCAGCCTTTCCAAGGGCTACCGCCAACGGGTCGGTATTGCGCAGGCGCTGATTGGCAATCCGAAGGTCATTATTTTCGACGAGCCGACGGTTGGTCTGGACCCCAAGCAGATTATTGAAATCCGCAACCTGATTCGCGGACTCGGCAAGGCGCACACCGTGATTCTCTCCACGCACATTTTGCAGGAGGTGCAGGCGGTCTGCGACCGGATTATCATCATCAACAAGGGTAAGATTGTGGCGAACGAAAAGACCGAGAACATCTCAAGCGCGGTCGACCGCTCCCGCCGCTTCAACGCGAAAATCTGCGGTCCGCAAAAGGATGTGCTTGCCATGCTGCGCGGGCTGTCCGGCATTACTTACGCCGAAGCGCTTGCGGAGCGCGACGGGGACGCGTACACTTACATGATTGAATCCGACTACGGCGTGGACATCCGTAAGAAGTTGTTCTTTGAACTGGCAAACCGCGGTTGGGCGCTGATTGGTCTGGAAGCGCTCGGCATGAGCCTTGAGGACATCTTCATTTCTGTTGTGGACCACTCCGAGGAGCGCCCGCAGAGAGGCGGCGCACAGCGTGTCTCCCGTAAGCAAAAGGCGATGGAGAAGAACACGGCGGAAAAGGAAATCGGCGCGTCTCTCGTTGAGGAAGCCAAGAAGCAGAGAGCCGAAGCCGCTCTGCACGATACCGAGGATGACGACTGAACAGAAAGGAAGATAACACTATGCTTGCCATTTACCGTAAAGAAATACGTTCCTATTTCATCAACCCCATTGGGTATATCTATCTCGGTGTTTTTCTCGTGTTTTCGGCGTTGCTCTGCTGCTACACCACGCTGATTTCCGCGAGTTACAGCACCTCGTCCTACTTTACTTATCTGATTTTCTCGTTCGTGATTCTGATTCCGATTCTGACCATGCGGCTCTTTGCCGAGGAGCGGAAACTACGCACCGAGCAATTGCTTCTGACCGCGCCCGTTACGATTACAGGGATGGTCATGGGCAAATACCTCGCGGCACTGACGCTCTACGTGGGCGGCATCCTCATTTCCTGCATCAACTTCATTCCGCTGTACGTCATCGGTGCAGCGGAGCGCGCAGGGGAGAGCGACTACGCGCTGACGCACATCGGACCCGTGACGGGCGAGATTGTCGGTAGCGTAATCGCGGTCATTCTGCTCGGCGCGGCACTGATTGCAGTGGGGACCCTGATTTCGGCGCTGACCGAAAACCAACTTTCCGCGGCGGTCATCACCGTCGGCGTGATTGCGGTCATGGTACTTCTGAACGTGTTCAACCTGCTGACCGACAGCGACGGACAGCCGATTATCGGCAGTTATGCGGTTCGTTTCGTCATCAGTTGGGTGTCGGTCATCAGCCGCTTCTCGGCGTTCAGCCAAGGGGTGTTTGACTATTCCGCACTTCTCTACTACGTCTCGCTTGCGTTTATCTTCCTGTTCCTGACGGTACGGGTATATGAAAAGCGCCGTTGGGGTTGACTGACCGAACGGAACACACGGAAAGGAATTTTCATATATGAGGAAACGAATCATCCGCTCCAGACGCGCGCGCTACGGTGGCATGACCGTGCTTCTGACGGTTTTGCTGGTTGCTGTGGTGGTGCTGACGAATGTGCTCTTCAGCACGCTTGCCAAGCGCTATTCGTGGTACACGCCGATGACGGGAAGCGCGGATTACAGAGTCACCGAGACTTGCTACCGTCTGCTGGACGCAACGCTCGGCAAGCAGGACGAGCAGGTGCGCGTCATTTTCTGCGACACGGCGGAAAATGTTGCCGAAAGCGACACCGTGTCCTACGTTTACCGGACCGCGAAGCAATTGCAGGAGCGGTTTCCGGAGCGCATTGCAATCGAATGCCACAACATCTGGCTGGACCCCGACAGCGTGCGGGAATACAGCACCACCTTTAACCCCGCCACGGCGGAGAATGTAAAGACCACGCTGAAGTCCACGAGCGTCATCATTGCGGGTACGGACTACTATCGCGTGTATGACCACAGCGAGTTTTTCGTGTTTGAGGACGGCAACACCTCCAACCTCTGGGCGTATAACGGCGAACGGAAATTGGCGGCGGGCATCCTGCACGCGATTGACGGTGATGCACCCATCGCCTGCCTGACCAACAATCACGGCGAGGTGTTCTACGATTACGAACTGCTCTATCTGCTTGACGACGCGGGTTACTCCCTGCGGTACATCGACCTTTACAAGGAATCGATTCCCGAGGGATGCCGCCTGATTGTCAGTTATAATCCGAACTCCGACCTGACCGTCTCCGACGGCGTTTCGGCAACTTCGGAAGCCGACATCCTGACCGATTTCCTGAGCGATTCGGGGAATACGTTCCTGCTGTTTCTGGAGGACGGTACGCCGTCGCTCCCGAATTTTGAAGCCTTTTTGCAGGATTGGGGCGTGGATACGCTTTATACGGAGGCGGACGCAAACGGGAACCGATTCCGCTATATGGTGCAGAATGCTTCGCAGTCGCTGACCTCGGACGGTTACACCATCTACGGGGATGCGGCGACCGAGGGGCACGCGGGCGAGGTTCTCGAAGGACTCAGCCGCAAGACCGTGTTCAAGAACGCAACGGCTTTGCGCGCGGCAAACGGATTTGTCAACGCGGGGGACGGAAGTTATAAGAAAGATAACCGCACGCTGTACGGTCTGTACGGGAGCGGTTCGGGCGCGGTCGCGTGGGCGAACGGACGTCCCGTTGACGTCAACCGCTCCATGCTGATGACGCTGACCGAGCAGTCCAACACGGACGGCGGGCGCTCCTATGTGGGCGTTTGTGCGTCGGTGGACTTTGCATCGGAGGATTTCCTGCAATCTGCGGTCTACGGCAATACCGACACTATGATGCGGTTGTTTACCACCATCGGCAAGACCAACACGCCCGAGGGGCTGACCATCAAGCCGTTCCAATCCAAGGGTATCAGTACCATCACAACCGCGCAGATGTGGCGGTGGACGCTGATTCTCGCACTGATTCCTGCGGTGGTCTGCACGGCGCTCGGCATCACGGTTCTGGTTCGGCGCCGCCGCGCATGAGGGGAGGAATTGAAATATGAAACAATTGAATTCCGGTAAATTGCGGCACGGCATTTCCGCAGTTGCAATTACGGCGGCGGTTGTCGTTGCGGTGATACTCCTCAACGTCGGTTTCGGGGTGCTTTCAAACCTCGGAATGTGGATGATTGACCTCACGAGCGAAAAAATGTACACGCTGACTGCCGAGACGGTGGAAATGCTGGACGGCACGTTCCGGCAGGTCAATGAGAAGCGCGAGGAGAGCGGCGAGGAGGACGTCAAGGTTGACATCATCTTCTGTGCCGACCCCGACCTGATTAAGGGCAACGAAAAAATGCGGTATATCTACTATACCGCGCGGTCCTTGGAGAAGAAATTCCCCGACAGCATCAGGGTTTCCACCACGAATGTCTGGACAAACCCGTCGTCGGTGGACCGTTACCGCACCAACTCCTACTCTGCCATCTACCAGTCCAACATCATCGTGGCAAGCGGCTCGGAGTTCCGCATTACCTCCATCGAAACCTACTATACCTATAATTCCGACTCTTCGGGTGACGAGGAACCTTGGGCGTATAACGCCGAAAAGAAGTTCACGCAGTCGATTATTGCCGTCACGCGGGCGGAATCCCCGATTTGCGGAATTACGGTGAACCACGGCGAGGCACTTGCAACCGAGGCGGGCAGAGCCGAATACAGCGAGTTTTTGAAAGTCATCGAAAACGCGGGCTATGAAATTCAGTATCTGGACCTGACCAAAGACGCGATTCCCGAAAACTGTCGCCTGCTCCTGACCTTTGACCCGCAGAAAGACTTCCGCGGCGAATTAGACCCAGAGTTGCCGGAGGATACGACTTCCGAACTGACCCAGTTGGGCGAGTTCCTTGACAAGGCGTATTCCTATATGATTTTTGTTGACGCGGACACGCCGGAACTTCCCAATCTGGAGGAATATCTGGAGCAGTGGGGCATTACGTTCAACCGCCAAAGAAACGCGGATGAGGATTGGATTGGCAACTGGCGGGTGCAGTCGAACACCGCTTTGGATGCGGCCGGGCTTTCGGTCATCGCCGAATACGAGAAAGAAGCGCTCGGCGGAAGCATTACGAAGAATATGCGGGAACGGGGCGGCTCTCCGAAAGTCGTTTTCGGAAACGCCATGCCGATTTCCTATTCCAAGTCCTATGAAACGGTCCCGCAACCGGCGGATACCGAAAAAGGAACGGGAGCATTCACCTACGGTTCTTACTACCGCAACAACCACTCCCGCGCAATCTACGACGTGTTCCGTTCGGGTGCCGAATCCAGTGCTTACGGGCTGCTGAACGGCACGGCAACCGCAGACCCGATTGACACGCTCGGAAACTACCGCCTGATGACCCTGACGCGCGAGAGCCGGACGGTCGGGGAGGGCAAAGGGTATACCACGGTCAACGATTCCTCTTACGTCTGCGCAATCGGCTCGGTTGAATTCGCAAGCAACAAAATGCTCGGCTCCAATGCTTACGGCAATACGGACGTGCTTCTGGAAACATTGCGTTCCATCGGGCGCGAGGTGGTCCCCGTGGGGCTGAACTTCAAGCCGATGTACGATGCGGAAATGAAAGAATCCTCTTCTTCCTCGTCCTCTTCCTCGGGTGACGCTACGGTTTACTATACGAAAGCGGGCAACGTCGCACGCACGGCAGTCCTGACGGTTCTGCCTGCGGTTGTGATGGCAACGCTCGGAACGGTCGTTCTCGTCAGACGGAAATTCCGTCACTGATGGGAGTTGCGGGTTGTAAGTTCTGAAATGAGAGAAAGGAAAACGCGGAACGGGAATGAGAAGCGAAGAATCTGTTGTTAATATCATATTTGAATCGGGGCGGGGAACCGCACCGATTGCAAGCCGCGAGGGTGTGGTCGGCGCGCCGCTGGGAGAACTGCCGCGCCCCACACGGAACGGCTATACGTTCGGCGGTTGGTATCTCGGCGGCAAGCCGGTTGACGGGGGGACCCTTATCGAGGGGAGCGAAGACCTGCGGCTGGTTGCAAAGTGGGAAAAAGTCAGCGGAAAAGAGCGGAAAAAGACGGTCATGTGGAAGCAGAAACTCACGGCGGCGGTACTTGCTGTGGCAATCGTGCTTCTGACGGCTGCAATTCTGATTGCCAATCAGATCGTTCTGATTTACCATCTGACCGACGAATACACCGACGCCGAGGGCGTCCGTCACTCCGACCGATACACCATCAAAAAGTCCGAGGGGGTCTACAAATTGTTTGACCGCGACGGCAAGTTGATGGAGACCACCGAAAACGGCTACACCTCCAATTCGGACAACGTCCGCTATGAGGTCTATGTTGCCGAAAAGAGCGGAAACCAATATCTGCTCAACACCTCCACGGGTTCGTATGAAACGTATGCCATTGTGGACTACGATTCCGATTCGGGCGAGTCGCTCGGCGGAACCGTTAAGAACCGCCGCGTGATGATGTTCCCGCGCGTGGGGCAGGACAACACTTACTCCATTGAGGTGAAGAACCAATACGGGACCTATAAATTTGAGCGCCATTCCGAAGAAAACGGCAAGACGGTCAACGGTAAGAAAGCGTACAGCACGACCGTGTTTGTCACGAAAGGGGAGGGAGAGGTCGCCACGCCGGTTTTGGCGGCGTATGACCCCACGCTGTTCGCAAGCCTGTGCGTCAGTTGCGGCTATTCGCTGACTATGCAGAAGTTGGATTTCTCCGACCCCGAAACCCCGCGCAAAGCGGACGGGAGCGTGGATTTGAATGCCTACGGTCTGGTTAATCGCTACGACGAAAACGGTACGCTGACCTACTCGCCTGCGGTCTACACGATTGTGCAGGGCGCAACGCAGGATGACAAGAGCGAAAAGCCGGGCAGCATGGACCCGACCGACACGGTCTACACCGTTCGGGTTGGTGATGCGATTCTCTCGGGCGGCGGCTACTATGTGCAACTGGATGGGCGTGACGCGGTTTATATCGTCAGTTCCTCCATTGCGGAGACCGTTCTTCAGCCGGTTGAGGCTCTGGTCACGCCCGCACTGATTTACCCGATGACCGTCAGCACCTACGTGATGGTTTACGATTTCTTCTTCGGTACGGTTGCCGATATGAGCAAGATTGACGAGAACAACAAAGAAGAAAGCCTGAATAACATCAAAAAGATTATTTCATTTGACTATGTTGATCTTGCCAAGCGGCAGGATTCGCTCTATTCCTCTTCGCCTTACTGGACCGACTCGAAGGGTGCAAGCAAAGAGGACGGCTTCGTGCTGGACAATGACAGCGTTTCCTCGGTACTCGGGAGCCTTTATCAGATGGAATTCCGCGGTTGCAAGGTACTGAATCCCACGGATGAAGACATCGCGAAATACCACTTGGACAAGGACGTTTATCTCCTACGCTTCAAGTATGACCCGCAGGTTGCTTCGGGCGGTTCGCCGGAGGACAAGTGGGAGGACAACTGGATTTTCATCAGTCAGAAGCAGGTGACGGAGGATGGGGACACCGTTTATTATGCGTACTCGTCCACCTACGACATGATTGCCGAGATTGACCATTCTCAACTGGCGTTCTTGGAGTGGTCGGACAGCCACTGGTACAACAAGTATTTCTTCCAACAGAATATCGCGTACGTGAAGCGTCTGACCATCCGATACGGTGACAAGTCGTACGACATGGAGATGGACAACACGCTGTCTTATGCGTACTACGACAAGGATGAAAAATCCGACCTGCCGAACCGCACGCGGATGAGCCTTTTGACGGGCGAACTGGTTCAGCAGAGCAACGGAAGTTACAAGTACACGGACCCCAAAACGAAAAAGACCTACACACTCGCATCCTCTAACGTGCGGATTGAATACGACGAGAGCGGGACGATGACCGGTTATTGTACCTATATTCGCACAGGCACGCTGATTGACTTGGAAAAAGGCACGCTGAGCGCGGACGGGACAACGTACACGGTGACGAAAACGGGAAAGACCTACAGCGTGCGGCAGATTGATTTCTCCAAGACGCAGGTGGAGTCCTACACGAACAAGAACAAGACGCAGACCACCAACATTTTCTACCGCGACGATTACGGCACGGAGGTGACGGTCAGCGCGGGGACGCAGAATCTACAGGTCATTTGCAACGGCGAACGAATTGATTACACGATTGAGGATTCGGTCCCGGGAGACACCGGCAAGATTGAAACCGAGACGTACACTGCGCTCGACAACTTCCGCAGGCTGTATTCCAAGTTGTTATGGGCCTCAATTGAGGGAGATGTGAGCGAGAAGCAGTTGGGCGAGCCGTTGAAAGACTATGTGGCGCATCACGACCCGACCATGGAAATCACAGTCCATGTGGAGGATTTGGCATCGGTTCTGAACCGCGACAACTACTCCGTGAACAACAAGAAAAGTCTCGTGATTCGGATGTATCGCTACACGGAGGGCAAGGCGCTCCTGACGGTTGAGGTTCTGGCTGACGAAAACGCTACGCCCGACCCGACCTCCGTTACCAAGGGCTTTTACGTTCTCGCCGACGAGGTGAAATACCTTGCGCAATACGCCGAGGATTTCGCAACCGGCAAACTGATCCCGAAGTCGAATTAAGACCTAAGACCTAAGACCTCGGGGCTTTGCCCCGAACCCTACTTGAAAACTTCT
>SAMEA3663036__coassemble_597_pt1 | contig 16394 bp, 15 predicted proteins | sample SAMEA3663036__metabat2_low_PE_039 | metagenome-assembled genome bin SAMEA3663036 (sample SAMEA3663036) | pig gut metagenome | biome: pig gut; feature: pig-associated habitat; material: faeces | place: France | collected 2012
GGCTCGGGGACCATTGCAATCGAGGCGGCAATGATTCTTTCCAACCGCGCCCCGGGGTTGGGGCGGTCCTTTGCGGCGGAAGATTTCCCGCAGATTCCCCGCGCAGTCTGGACGGACGAGCGGGCGCGCGCCGACGCGGCAATCCTGCGTGACGCGGACTACGAGGTCTGGGCTTCCGACATCGACGAGGAGATTCTGGACGTGACCTACGAAAACGCCCTGCGCGCAGGCGTGGAGGACCGAATCCGCATCTTCAATGCCGACGTGCGGAAAATCGAAAAGCCCGACCGCCGCGGAACCATCGTCTGCAACCCGCCCTACGGCGAACGCCTGATGACCCCCGAGACTGCCGCCGCGCTCTACCGCGAAATGGGCAACCACCTCCGGACGTTTGCCCCGTGGCATCTCTATGTCATTACCTCCAACCCGCAGTTCGAGCGCCTGTTCGGTCACAAAGCCGATAAGGTTCGCAAGCTCTACAACGGCATGATTCCCTGCAACCTCTACCAGTATTTCAAGTACGAAAAAGAACGCGGAGGACGCGGGGGATGCGCCAAAGGGGACTTTTGAGAAAAGTAACGCTTCGCTACTGACGGTCGCTATGCGACTGTCACCCCTCTGGACTCCCCCAAAACTCTTCAACAAATTTATTGTTGGTGCGAACATGGTGCGCTGAACGAAAAAACGGAATGACACACGGGGCGTTCCCTACAACGCTGATCTTTCGGCGCTACCGTAGGGAACGACCCGTGTGTCGTTCCGCGCATCCCCACGCAGAAATACATACTCACTAATCGAGCGCGATAGCCGCACCTTGCAACAAATCCGTACCTCCCAAACCTACAAAAACTTCCCCCATGACCCCGCCATTAACAAAAGCGAAACAAATCTTCGCTTTGACAAGGGCGGGGTCGTGGGGGAAGTTCTCGGAGGGTCAGGGAGGTTTGGAGGGAGAGGGAACCCTCTTTCAAGAGGGTTCCCTCTCCCTCCAAGGTCTTTCCCGCGCCTCCAAGGTCTTTCTTCATCCCCGCATCTCCTCCGCGAGAGCCTGTACCTGCGCGGCGCTCTCGGCGCTCAGAGCGGAGCGGACGCGGACAACCGTGTCGGTGAAGGACAGATCCTTGCAGTTTTCCAATAGCCCGCGCATGACCTTCGCCGCAAGAGGCGCCCAACTGCCGTTTTCCATCAACCCGATTCGACGGGAGCGGAATCCGCGCTCGACAAGTCCCGTCAGATAAGCCCGCATGGGCGGGAAAATATCGCCGTTGTAGGTCGTTGTCGCAAGCACCAAACGGTCGTAACGGAATGCCGCCGCAATCGCTGCAGGAATATCGTCATGCGACAGATCGTACAGAACCACCGATTCGCCGCACGCCCGCAAACGGTCGGCAAGCAGACCGACAGCCCGACGCGTGTTGCCGTAAACCGAGGTGTAAGCAATTACGATTCCGGACTCTTCGGGCGCGTAGGATGACCACTTGTCGTAAAGCCCCAGATAATACCCGAGATTTTCGGTCAGAACCGGACCGTGCAAAGGGCAGATTGCGCGGATGTCAAGCGCCGACGCCTTTTTCAGAAGCGCCTGTACCTGCGCCCCGTACTTGCCCACAATGCCGATATAGTACCGCCGCGCTTCGTCCGCCCAGTCGGCAACCGTGTCGCAGGCGCCGAATTTCCCGAACCCGTCCGCCGAAAACAAGACATGGTCATATTCGTCGTAGGTCACCATCACCTCCGGCCAGTGAACCATCGGCGCGGCGAGAAAGCGCAACGTGTGCCGCCCGAGCGGGAGGGAATCGCCCTCCTTGACCACCACGCGGCGGTCGGCGTAGTCGACTCCGAAGAACTGCTTCATCATCGTGAACGCCTGCGCGGAGGCAACCACCGTGGCGCGCGGGTAGCGCGAAAGAAACGCCGCAATGTTCGCAGAGTGGTCCGGCTCCATGTGCTGTACCACCAAAAAGTCCGGCTCCCGACCGCCCAGCGCGCGGTCCAGATTCGCCTGCCATGCGTCGCCGACGTGAGCGTCCACCGTGTCCATCACGGCAATCCGCTCGTCCAGAATCAGATAGGAATTGTACGCCATGCCGCTAACGCGGTATTGCCCCTCAAACAGAGTCAGGTCGGGGTCAAAAACACCGACGGAAAGAATGTCACGCGAGATTGTCATAGGAAAGACTCCTTTATGTGTTTTATTTTGCGCAACGGTAGCAGACCTCGTTCGCACCGGGTTTTCCCTCGGCAAAGTCGAGCAGATTCCGCACCGTCGTGTCGGCAATGTTTGCAAGCGCTTCCTCGGTCAGAAACGCCTGATGCGAGGTGACAATGACGTTCGGCATGGAAATCAGCCGTGCCAACGTGTCGTCCTCAAGAATGTGTCCCGAGTTGTCCTCAAAGAAAATGTCGGATTCCTCCTCGTAAACGTCAAGGCAAGCCGCGCCCACTTTGCGGGACTTGATGCCTGCGAGCAGAGCCTCGGAATCAATCAGCGCGCCGCGTGAGGTGTTAATCAGCACCACGCCTTTTTTCATCGTTGCAAGACTCTCCGCATTCACCACGTGGTGCGTCTCGGGCGTGAGGGGGCAGTGGAACGAAATGATGTCGCTCTCGCGGAACAACGCATCCAGCGGCACATAGGAAAGCGAGGGGTCGTCAGCGGGAAACGGGTCAAAGCAAAGGACGTTCATCCCGAATCCGCGGCAGATGTTGATGAAGCAACGCCCGATTTTGCCGGTTCCCACAACGCCGACCGTTTTGCCGTGCAAATCGAAGCCGACCATGTTGTTCAGGCTGAAATTGAAATCGCGCGTGCGGATATAGGCTTTGTGGATGCGGCGGATGGAAGTCAGAAGCAAAGCCATGGCGTGCTCCGCAACCGCGTAGGGCGAGTAGGCGGGGACGCGCAGGATCGTCAGTTTTCCGCTCGCGTGCCGCAGGTCCACGTTGTTGAAGCCCGCGCAACGCAGGAGCAGAACGCGGATGCCCATGTCGCAAAGCAGGTCAATGACCGCCGCGTTCACGTTGTCGTTGACGAACACGCAGACCGCGTCGCACCCGTGCGCGAGCGGAGCCGTGTCCTCGGTCAGTTTGTCCTCGAAAAATTTGAAACGGATATGATTTGCCTCGCCGAGCGGTTCAAAGGACGCGCGGTCGTAGGGCTTGGTATCGTAAAACGCAACTTTCATGTGTGACCTCCAATCGTCCGAAGTCATTTTTATTATACCTCGGAGCCTTGATTTTGTATGTTGGGATTACAACATATGGGATAGGTTGCCCCGAAATTCTCTTTTTTATGCCGGAAATCAAAAGCAAAATGCAGGAAACGCTTGCTTTTTGGGAGGAAATGTGGTATAGTATAAATACGGAAATCCGAAAGCAAAAAGCGAGGAAACGGCATGAAGATTCTGGTAGCATACGCGGGCAAAACGGGGACGGCGGCGGAGTGCGCGGAGATTTTGCGGGGAGAGTTGCGCGGTGCAGATGTGACCGTGGCGGACCTGACCGTGACGCGCCCCGACCCCGACGGCTTCGATGCGGTCATCGTCGGCGGTTCGGTCCGCTACGGGAAACTGCCAAAGCCGTTGCGCGCCTACCTTTTGGAGCGGCAGACCGGACTGGAAGCCGCGCTGCACGGACTGTTTCTCTGTTGCGGGAGCGGGCATGAATTTGAGGACTACTGTGACAGACTGTTCCCGCAGAGCGTGACGGCGAGCGCGTTTGCAATTCTGAATTTCGGCGGACGGCTCAAACTGAAGAACGCGGGGCTGTTCGAGCGACTGTTCCTGCACGCGTGGCGGTCGCGGATTCGGGAGAACGAAATGGAAGCGGGGGAGTATACACCGACCCTGCCCGATATTCTGCCCGAAAACATTGCCCGCATGGCGTCTGCGGCGCGTGCGGCATTCGGAAATGCAAGAAACAGATAAAACAGCTAAACAAATCGGATTTTATGCTTGTCTGTTTTTGCAATCTGACGAACCGTTAACTCTTGACAAATCGGGAAATCTGTGCTATAATATTCAGGTAGCCCGAAATAGGCGACCCATTAGCTCAGATGGCAGAGCACATGACTTTTAATCATGGTGTCCGGAGTTCGACTCTCCGATGGGTCACCATTGCAGTATAATCCGAACAAATGGCTGTTTTTTTGGTCTTGTCGCGGTTTATACGATGAAACACACGGTAGGTTGATTCCTACCGTGTGTTTTGTTTTTGATGCGCTTATCTGTTTTGCTATAAACAAAAGGTGATTTTTCATCAGAGTTTGTGCGAGAGGAATGAAAAAAAGACAAATAAATGATGATAATTGCCTGAAACCAAAGAGTTTTCTGCTTTCGGACCTTGACAGAACCGTTCTTTTGTGATATAATATGTGATACAACCATGCCGATTCGTTTTCCTGAAAACAAAAAATCGGTTTTTTCTTTGGGTTTTTCTTGGTAAATATGATGAAATCGCTGCAAATCAGCAGATAATGAGATTACGGAGACGGACAAGTTGCGGGTTAACGAAAAACGCACTTCCTTTCCCGATAACCGAATCCGGTCGGCGGAACCGCGCGGGCTGACGCTCGGTCATTTCCGGAACGGTGTTTGATAAGAGGTATTGATATTATGACGGAATGTAAGAAGATAATTCCATTCAGTCCCCCCGATATTTCCGAAGCGGAAATTGCGGAGGTTTGCGATGCACTCCGCTCCGGTTGGATTACGACCGGTCCGAGAACCAAACAACTGGAAAAAGAACTTGCGGAATGGCTCGGGACCGAGAAATGCGTTTGTCTGAATTCCCAGACTGCCTGCGCGGAGTTGGTGCTTCGTGTGTTGGGCGTCGGAACGGGCGACGAGATTGCGGTGCCTGCGTATACCTATACCGCTTCGGCGTCCGTTATCGACCATGTCGGCGCGAAGATTGTTCTGATTGATTCGCAAAAGGACTGTGTGGAGATGGACTACGACGCACTGGAAGCCGCAATCACGGAAAAGACGAAAGTCATCATTCCCGTTGACCTCGGCGGTATTCCTTGCGATTATACCCGTATTTTTGAAATCGTTGAACGCAAAAAACATCTGTTCAAGCCGGCAAACGACATTCAGCGGGCGATTGGCAGGGTGGTCGTCTGTGCGGACACCGCGCACGCGCTCGGAGCAAAATGGCATGGGAAAATGGTGGGGAACATCGCGGATTTCTCCTGCTTCAGTTTCCATGCGGTCAAGAATTTCACAACCGCCGAGGGCGGTGCCCTGACGTGGAGACCGATTGACGGAATCGACAGCGAGGCGCTGTACCATCGGTTCCAACTGTACAGCCTGCAAGGACAGTCCAAGGATGCGTTGACGAAAACCAGATTGGGTGAATGGGAATACGATATTGTCGGACTCTGGTACAAATGCAACATGACCGACATCGCGGCGGCGCTCGGATTGGCGCAGTTCCGCCGTTATCCGCAGATTCTGAAGCGGAGACGGGACATTGTGGCGCGTTATGATGCCGCCGTCAAGCCGCTCGGCGTGAGGGTGTTGGACCACTGCGGCGCGGATTATGAATCCTCGGGGCATCTGTATATTACCCGCATCCCGGGAATTTCGGTGGAACAAAGAAACGAAATCATCCGCAAAATGGCGCAGCGCGGCATTGCCTGCAACGTGCATTACAAGCCGCTCCCGATGCACACGGCATACAAAAATCTCGGGTTCGACATTGCCGATTTCCCAAACGCGTATGCGTATTATGAGAACGAAATCACCCTGCCGCTTCACACCTGCCTTTCCGACGCGGATGTGGAATATGTGGCGGAGAACTATGTGGAGATACTGAAAGCGTATTTGTGATGATATTGAAAAAATGGGATCGGCTTCCGCCCGAAATGCGGAACGATGCGGTGCGCAGGTACTATGACGTTCTGAAGAAGAAACAGCCGACATTGATTTTCAAACGGCTGTTTGACATTGCGGCATCGCTTGTTCTGCTGATTCTGCTCTCGCCCCTGTTTCTGATTCTGGCGATTGCAATCAAAGCGGACAGCCGCGGTCCCGTTTTTTTCAGGCAGGTCAGGGTCACGCAGTATAACCGTTGTTTCCGAATCTTCAAATTCCGGTCAATGATGGTCAATACGGAAGAGAAGTCGCTGATTACCGTCAAGGGGGATGTGCGCGTGACACGCGTGGGAAAATTCATCCGTCGGTATCGGTTGGACGAAATCAGCCAATTGCTCAACGTCCTGCGCGGGGACATGACATTGGTCGGGACCCGCCCCGAGGTACCGAAGTACACCGCGCAATATACCCCCGAGATGATGGCAACGCTCCTGCTTCCCGCAGGGGTCACAAGTCTTGCGAGTATCCTGTATAAGGACGAGGCGCGGCTGCTCGAACGGGCGGAGGACGCGGATGCCGTTTACCGGGAGACTGTCCTGCCCGCGAAAATGCGGTATAATCTGGAACAAATCGGGCAAACCTCGCTTTGGAACGATCTCCGCATTCTGGTCATGACCGTGTTTGCGATATTCGGGAAGGACTTCAGTGCCGCAGGTCGCAAATCGGGCAGAAAAAAGAGGAAGTAGGCTATGGCAGAAATCATTGTTTCGGTCATTGTTCCGCTCTATAACGAGGAACGGCATATCGCGTCGCTGATTGCGTCTCTGGAAAGCCAGACCTATCCGCGCGGGAATATGGAATGGATTTTCGCGGACGGAATGTCGGAGGACGGAACGGTCCCGATTATCCGACGCGCCATGGAGACGGAGCAGGACCCGATTGTGCTTTTGAAGAACGAAAAAAGAAAGACTCCGGATGCACTGAATCTGGCAATCGGAGTGGCGCGGGGAAAGTATATCATCCGCATGGACGCGCACTCTTACTATTACCCCGACTATATTGAAAAATGTGTATCCTGTCTTGAAAATACCGATGCGGACTGCGTGGGCGGAATTGCCGAAACGCAGGCGGACGGATTTGCGGGCGGCGCGATTGCGCAGATGCTCTCCACGAAATTCGGCGTAGGCGGTTCGGATTTCCGGACAGGAGACGGGAACCGCTATGCGGACACCGTGCCGTTCGGCGCGTTTCGCAGAGAGGTGTTCGACCGGGTCGGGCTGTTCAACCCGAAGTTGTTGCGCAGTGAGGACAACGACATGAACGCGCGGATTCGGGCGGCGGGCGGCAAACTGTGGCTCTCGGAGGACATTCGGTTCCGCTATTATTGCAGGGATACCGTCGGCGGAATTCTGAAAATGGGGATGCTGAACGGCAACGCGCTGTTCCGGACCCTGCTTGAAAATCCGCGCGCGATGAGCCTGCGGCATTTCGTTCCGTTTGCTTTTGTGATGTCGCTGATTGTGTTGCCGGTCCTCTCCGTGTTCCTGCCGGTTGTCAGGTGGATTTTTGCGGCGGAAATGGCGTGCTATACGTTATTGGATCTGTATTTTTCGTTCTGCAACAAGCACCCGAAATACGGATTGCTGAATTTCTGGCTCTACCCGTTGTTCCATGTGACCTACGGTGTCGGCTCGCTGCTCGGGCTGGTCGGTGTGAAACTGTACTGACGAAAGGAGAACTGCGGTTATGAATGCGATACAGGCAAAACTGCTTGAGATGATAAAGTGGTTTCACGGCTATTGCGTTGCGAACGGTCTGCGGTACTATGCAATCGGCGGGACCGCACTGGGCGCGGTCCGGCACGGCGGATTTATCCCGTGGGACGACGATTTGGATGTCGGAATGCCGCGGACGGACTACGAGCGGATGATTACGCTGTCGCGGGACGGAACCGACAACGCGCGTTACCGGATTGAGGCACCGCTTGAGAATCGGGATTTCATCTATCCGTTCTGCAAGGTGTACGATACCGAAACGACTTTGGTGGAGAACGCACGGGTCAAGGCAAAGAGGGGCATTTACATTGACGTTTTCCCGCTTGACGGGATTGGGAATACGCGGGAGGAAGCCTATGAGAATTTTCGGAAATTCAATCGAAAAATCAACCTGCTGAATACCAAAATCTGCGCGCTTCGGCGTGAGCGGAGTTTCTTCAAAAACTGTGCAATCGTGGCGGGGCGGATGATTCCGGGTTTCATCCTGAGCCGTGACGGGTTGATTGAAAAAATCAACCGCGATGCCGCCGCAAGACCGTATGACGATTCTGTTTATGTGGCGGACCTGTTCGGGACATGGAAAGAGTGGGAGATTACCGAGCGGGCGTGGTTCGGAACGCCGACGTTATGTCGGTTTGAAGATACCGAAATTTTCATACCGGAGAAACCGGACCCCTACCTGACGGTCCTGTATCACGACTGGCGCATACTGCCGCCGAAAGAGGAACAGATTACGCATCACGACTACCTGATGCTGGATTTGAACAAACCCTATTCGGAGGTCTGACAAAGCGGGAATTCATCCGGATAACCGAAAAAAACGGACGCCGTTGCGTCCGTTTTTTTCGGGTTTGCGTTGACTTTCGGCGGGGGAGATGGTATAATAACGGTAGCGAGCCGCAGAGAGGGGGAACGATTATGTCACAGGTAACCAAACGCGCGCTGGAGCAGTCGCTGAAAAATCTGCTTCTGAAAAAACCGCTGACCAAGATTACCATCAATGATATTGCCGCGGATTGCGGAATCAACCGCATGACCTTTTACTATCATTTCAAGGATATTTATGACCTTGTGGAATGGTCCTGCATGGAGGATGCCCGCCGCGCTCTGGAGCAAAACAAGACCTATGACACATGGCAGGAGGGACTGTTGCGGATTTTTGAAGCCGTGAAGCAGAACAAGCCGTTCATTCTGAATGTCTACCGCTGTGTGGACCGCGGGCAGGTGGAGAAATTCTTAAGTCCGTCCGTTGACGCGTTGGTGCGCGGTGTCATCAACGAGGAGGGGAGTGGCATGACAATCCGCGATGAAGACAAGGATTTTATTGCGCGGAGTTATTCCTATATTTTTATCGGGTTTATGCTGGACTGGATACGCGACGATATGCGCGAGGACCCCGCCGAGATTGTCTCACGGCTCACCAGACTCATCCGCGGGAGTGTAAAGGAAGCCCTGCGGCGATTCAGCCTGTAGTTCCTGCCCGTTTTTATCATTTCCTATTGACAAATGTAAAATACTATGATATACTGATAATGGACTCATGAAAGGAGGAGTAAAAAATGTTTCACAATATCGGCGGAAAAATCAAAACTTTGGCAAAGGTCATCTGTTGGGTTGGAATCGCATTGTCCATTGTGTTGGGGCTGGGTCTGTTCATTTCGATTTCAGTCTATCAACCGGTAATCGGAGTCATACTCGGGATAATTGTCGCGATTCCGACGGCGCTGTTGGGGGCGGTCTTGTCATGGATTGGCAGTTTTACGCTGTACGGGTACGGCGAGATGATTGAACTGACCGCAAAAATCGAACGGAACACCAGGCATTCCTGATGTTGCGGATACCGCATCAAAACGACCGCCCGCGGGCGGTCTTTTCTCTTGCAAACCGCGCCGGATTGTGATATAATATAAAAGAAAAAAGGGGGTGACCGTATGCCGATGCTCGGACTTTATCTGCATATCCCGTTCTGCCGCAGTAAATGCCTGTATTGCGATTTCTGCTCGGTCCCGCACGCGGCGGGGGAGCGGATGGAGGCTTACGCCGCCGCGATGGAGCGCAATCTCCTTGCGCGGGCGGGGGACTGCCGCGACTATACGGTGGATACGGTCTATTTCGGCGGCGGGACCCCGACCTGCCTGCCGCCCGAGGTGCTTTGCGGGCTTCTCGGGACGGTCCTGTCCCACTACAACGTGGCGGAGGATGTCGAAATCACGACGGAATGCAACCCGGGAACGGTCACGCCCGAGGACCTTTCCAAACTGCGGCAGGGCGGTTTCAACCGTCTGAGCATGGGTCTGCAAAGCGCGCAGGCAGGGGAATTGCATGCGCTTGGGCGGCTTCACGGCTTTGCGGACTTTGCGGAAGCCTTTCGCGCGGCGCGTGCGGCGGGGTTTGCGAATATCAGTGCCGACGTGATGTTCGGAATCCCGCACCAGACGGCGGAATCCTTTGCCGACACGTTGGAAAAACTCTGCGACCTGCACCCCGACCATGTGTCCGCCTACGCGCTGACGGTGGAGGACGGGACGCCGTTCGGTCGGCGCGGTGCGGCGGCACTGAATCTGCCCGACGAAGAAGCGGTGCGCGAAATGTACCTCGGCATGGTGGATTTTTTGTGCAAGCAAGGTTTGGCACAATATGAAATCAGCAATTTTGCGCGCGCGGGGTATGAATCGCGGCACAACCTGAAATACTGGACTTTGGGAGAGTACCTCGGCTTCGGTCCCGCGGCGTATTCGGACTTCGGCGGGGTGCGTTTCGGTAACAGTCGCGATTTGGACGGTTATCTTGCGGGGCGGGACATCACGGCGGAGCGGGAGCGCCCGACCGCAAAAACACGCGCAAGTGAGCGCGTGATGTTGGGGTTGCGGCTGACACGCGGGCTTGATGCGGGAACGCTCGGTGCGGCGCGCTGTGCCGTGATGAACCGCTATGTTCCTGCGGGACTTGCGGTGCGGACAGGGGACCGCTACACCCTCACGCCGGCGGGAATGCTGGTCAGCAACGCGATTCTTTCGGAGTTGGTTGATTTTTCGGAGGATTCTTCGGTAAAATGATGGAAAGCCCTTGACAAAACGGGGATTTTCGTGTATAATAAAACCATAAGAACCAAGGTTGAGGTGCAACATGGAAGAAAACAAAAACGAAATTGCGGAAAATGACGGCGAGCGCGAATTTTTCACGCTGACCGATGAAGAGGGCAACGAGGTCGAATTCGAGTTGATTGACACGGCGGATTATCAGGGTGTGACTTATTACGCGATGATTCCTGCCGATGCGCAAGATGAAACCAAAGACGGTTTTCAGGAATACGTCATTCTCAAGATGGAGAAAGACGAGGACGGCGAGGATATGCTTGTGACGCTGGAAGACGACGAGGAGTTCGACAACGTGGCGGACATCTTTGACGACCGCTTCTCGGAAGAGATTGACTACGACGGAGAAGAAAAGAACTGAAATCCGATTTCAGTCCATCCTGCTTAGTGCGTGATAATCGGTGATAAAAACCCACAAAGAAATAAAGGAGTCTGACCTTGCGATGGTTTGCAGACCTCCCCTCGGCAACCCGATTGACTTGTCTCGGCTGCCGCGGGACGTTGGGAGCAGTAAAGTCGTGGGGCGAGGACACCGCCCTGGCAAAACAGGGTTTTCCTTTCCCGATTACACGGCTCGGCGGGGCTTTTGACCGCGGGAATTTTCCCGCGGTTTTTTTTTGTAAAAAACCCTTGCAATCCGGCGAAAAATGTGATATAATGAATGCAATAAAATATATCTTATCAAGAGTAGCGTAGTGACAGGCACGATGATGCTACAGCAACCTGCATTCTGTAAGGTGCTAATTCCTGTTAGATGAGAGCCGGAATGCTCCGTCGCGGCGGGGCTTTTTTCTTGTCAAAAAAGAGTACGCGGAAAAGATATGTTTTAGAATATCTTTGATTGAGAGGTCAGAATCAGAACATGAACAGAAAGTTATTTACCAGTGAATCGGTGACCGAGGGACATCCCGATAAAATCAGCGACAAAATCAGCGATGCCATCCTTGACGAATTGCTCCGCCAAGACCCCATGTCCCGCGTTGCCTGCGAGACGTTCTGCACGACAGGGTTGGTCTGCGTGATGGGCGAAGTCACCACCAAGGCGCAGATTGACGTTCAGTCCATCGTGCGGGAGACCGTCCGCTCCATCGGCTACGATCGCGCGAAGTACGGCTTTGACTGCGACAGTTGCGCGGTCATCACCTCGCTTCATGCGCAGTCCCCCGACATTGCACTGGGCGTGGACCGCTCCTATGAAGCGAAGAACGGGACCGACACCGACGGTCTGGACACGGGCGCGGGCGACCAAGGTCTGATGTTCGGCTATGCCTGCAATGAAACGCCCGAACTGATGCCCCTGCCGATTTCTCTGGCGCACCGTCTCGCCAAGCGCCTGACCGAAGTCCGCAAGAACGGAACGCTTTCCTACCTCCGTCCCGACGGCAAAACGCAGGTGACGGTTGAATACGAGGATGACAAACCCGTTCGCGTGGATACGGTGGTCATTTCCTCGCAACACAGCGAGAACGTGACGTCGGAGCAGATTCGCGAGGATATTATCCGCGAGGTTATCAAACCGGTTGTCCCCGCAAACATGATGGATGAAAGTACGAAAATCTACGTCAACCCCACGGGGCGGTTTGTCGTGGGCGGTCCCGCGGGCGATACGGGACTGACGGGCAGAAAGATTATTGTGGATACCTACGGCGGCTATGCGCGTCACGGCGGCGGCGCATTCTCGGGTAAGGACCCGACCAAGGTGGACCGCAGTGCCTCCTATGCGGCACGTTACATCGCGAAAAACGTGGTCAAGGCAGGACTTGCCGACCGTTGCGAGGTGCAGGTGGCATATGCCATCGGCGTGGCAAAGCCCGTGTCGGTTATGGTGGATACCTTTGGAACCAACCGCGTACCCGAGGAGAAAATCGAGCGGGCAATCCTTGAAACGGTTGACCTGCGTCCTGCGGCAATCATCCAAAAATTTGACCTGCGCCGCCCGATTTACTGTCAGGTCGCGGCTTACGGACACATGGGCAGAGAGGACCTGATGGTTCCGTGGGAGGCGTGCGATCTGGCGCCCGTGTTGGCGGAAAAGGTCCGGTAAAGAGAACGAAACCGAAGCAAAAAGGGGGGGATACGGATGGCACAGGGACGGGAACCGAACGCCGAGCCGAGCGTCGACGATGCGGGGCTTTTGCGCCTGACGGGCAGTATTGAACACGTCATATACGCCAACGAGGACAACGGGTTTGCCATCTGTGACCTCGGAACCGAGGGCGGCGACCTGATTACGATTACGGGAACGATTCCCTACGTCGGGGAGGGGGACAGCGTAACCGTTTACGGCAAATGGGTCCACAATCCGAAATACGGCAGACAGTTCCGCGTGGAGTCCTGCGAGCGGCAGATGCCCGCCGACGCAAACTCCATGCTCCGCTATCTGGCGTCGGGCGCCATCAAGGGGGTCGGTCCCAAGATTGCGCAGCGCATTGTGGATGAGTTCGGAGACGACACCTTTGACGTCATCGAGCATCACCCCGAATGGTTGGCGAATATCACGGGCATTTCCCGCAAGAGCGCGAAAGCGATTGGCGAGGATTTTGCCGAAAAGGCGGGAATCCGGAGTGCCATGATGTTCTTCCGCGACTTTTTCGGCGCGGCGGCAACCGTCCGCATTTACAAACGCTTCGGCGGAAATGCGGTGGAAATGGCAAAAAAGAACCCGTATCTGCTTTGCGAGGAGATTGAGGGCATCGGCTTTGAGCGTGCCGACCGCATGGCGCGGGACCTCGGTCTTGCAACCGATTCCGAGGACCGCATTTGCAGCGGTATTTGCTATCTGCTTTCCTCCAACGCGCAGGCGAACGGTCATGTCTGTCTGCCGCGCGACAAGACGGTGCAGGGGGCGGCGCGCCTGCTCGGTGTGGACGAGACGGCGGTATCCGCGGCGATAGAGTTGCTGTTGGAGCGGGAAAAAATTCATGCCGAGTGTCTGTGCGGGACGGAATTCCTGTACGACAAAAAGCAATACGAAAACGAGAAGTACATTGCCGCCAAGTTGTTGCTTCTGGACCGTGTTTGTCCCGCGATGGAGACTGCCAACATCGGGGCATTCATCGACCGCGAGCAGGCGGAAACCGGCGTGCGCTATGCGGACCTGCAACGGCGCGCCATTACGGACGCACTGGAAAACGGCGTCATGCTTCTCACGGGCGGTCCCGGGACGGGTAAAACCACCGTCGTGCGGGCGCTTCTGCACATTTTTTCGAGCATGGGGCTGAAGATTGCGCTGACGGCGCCGACGGGACGTGCGGCAAAGCGACTGTCGGAGTCGACCTCCTGCGAGGCGCGGACCATTCACCGCCTGTTGGAATACGGCGGCGAGGAGAGCGGCGGCAGGGGACGGTTCATGCGCGACGAGAGCAACCTCTTGGAGGAGAACGTGCTGATAGTCGACGAGGCTTCCATGGTGGACAGTCTCCTGATGGGGGCGCTTCTCCGCGCGGTCAAGCCGGGGGCGCGACTGGTACTGATAGGGGACGCGGACCAACTCCCGTCGGTCGGTGCGGGGAACGTTCTGCACGACCTGATTGACAGCGGACGGTTTGCAACGGTCCGTCTGACCGAAATTTTCCGTCAGGCGCAGAAGAGCCTGATTGTGACCAATGCGCACGCAATCAACCGCGGTGAGATGCCTCGGTTGGATGTGAAAGACAACGATTTCTTCTTCATGCCGCGAAGCGAGGACGCGAGCATTACGGCAACGGTCGCGCAACTTTGCGGGACCCGCCTGCCGCGGACCTACGGTGCGATGGCAACCACGGGAACGCAGGTCATTGTGCCGTCCCGCAAAGGGGAGGCGGGGACCGAACATCTCAACGTGGTCTTGCAGGCAACGCTGAATCCGCCGTCCCCCGAGAAGCGCGAGCATCGCTTCCGCGAGATTACCTACCGCGAGGGGGACCGCGTGATGCAGGTCCGCAACAACTACGACATGGAGTGGGAACGCGACAACGGCATGAACGGCGCGGGAATCTTCAACGGGGACGTAGGCGTGATTGAGTCGATTGATTCCTCCGACGGCAATATGCGCATCCGTTTTGAGGACCGCACGGTGACTTACGAATTCTCGCTTCTGGAGGATTTGGAGCCTGCCTATGCGGTAACGGTCCACAAAAGCCAAGGGTGCGAATACCCAATCGTGATTCTGCCGCTCGGAAATGTGCCGCCGATGTTGCGGTCGCGGAATCTGCTTTACACGGCGGTCACACGTGCGCAGTGCATTGTGATTGTGGTCGGGCGGGAGGACGTGCTTGCCGACATGGTGCATAACAACCGCCAGACGATGCGTTACACGGGGCTGTCCTACCGCTTGCAGAGAAAAGAGGACCTCTGATATGCGTACCTTTCTCGGAAATCTGCTCTTTCCGCCCGTTTGCGTGGGGTGTCGGGAGTTGGTTGCGGTACCGGATTACCGGCGGGAAGCGACCTACCTCTGCGCCGCTTGTGCGAAAAGGTGGGAACGCGAAACCGAGGAGCAGTGCGGAATTTGTCTGCGTCCGGTTGGGCAGTGCGTCTGTGTGACCGACGCGATGCTCTCGGCGCGCATTCCGCTGTTCCGCAAGGTGCTTTACTACCGCCACGGGACGCGCGACCCGATTCAGAACCGGATGATTTACCGCATCAAGGAGGCGCCCGACCGCAGAACGGTCCGCTTTTTCGCGGAGCAGATGGTACCTGCCGTGCGGGAGATTCTGGCTCTGACGGGGTGGAACCCTGCAGACTGCGCGTTTATTCCGCTTCCGCGCAGCAGGGAAAACCGTCTTTCAACGGGGACCGACCAAGCCGAGGCTTTGGCGCGGAGTCTTAGCCAATTGACGGGAATCAGGACGGTTAATCTGATTGTCCGTGCCGCGCATGAAACCCGCGAGCAGAAAGAACTGTCCATGGCGGAGCGAAAGAAGAACGCGTCGACTGCGTTTCGGCTTGCGGAGAAAGTGCGGCTCCCGCTTTCCTCTCATCTGCTTCTTTTGGATGACATTGTAACGACCGGTTCGAGCATGGCGGCGTCCGCGAAGTTATTGCGGCGCGCAGGCTACTCCGATTTCATTGCGCTCGCCGCTCTCTCCGACGACGCAAACCGCACGACAAGCGAAAAACAGCCTGTGATTGATTTGAAGGAGCGGAGGTAGGGGGAAAGACCTTGGGATTCTGTCCCAAACCCTAAGACCTTGGGCGTTGCCCAAACCCACAAGGGGCTTCTTGAAGAGAAGCAACGCTTCGCTACGGGCAAGTTGCAATGCAACTGCCCCCCTTGACCGCAAGAACTTTAACCAAAGGGGGATTTTCCCCCTGTTTTTATGTTGTGCTGTTTCTTCTGTAGCCGTATATGTGATACGAATTCCGGCTGCTCCCGCGCCCAATCCCGTCCAGCGGGATTGGGACGGCGGCGGTTTCCGCCTTGCCTCGCTCCCGCTACCGGATAGAAATGGTAAGAATGTTTCTTGCTGACTTGGCGGAACGACCCATGTGTCGTTCCGTTTCGGTTGGAAGATACTTGCTGATGACTATATGATTCCATACGTGGGTGCCGAGATTCCGCCTGCGGGGTCCAATCTAATGCCGCAGGCATTTCAGTAGGTGTTTGTTACAAAGTGCGGCTATCACACTTGTTTTGTAGGTGCTGGCTTATCCCCCCTCATCAGTCGCTAACGCGCCAGCTTCCCCCCGAGGGGAAGCCTTTTTTACGCTGTGCAAACATAGCGGGG